>OMLO01006075.1_pt1 | contig 10149 bp, 5 predicted proteins | sample 1674811 | NCBI WGS metagenome assembly OMLO01 (sample SAMN06265003, study PRJEB25207) | coral metagenome | isolation source: Coral host | place: Mexico:La Bocana,Puerto Morelos, Mexico | collected 2008-11-13
TCCTTGTATGTATACACCCGGGGACTCCTAGGGTGCCTCCTCGGGTTTTGGCCTCTGGGCCAAAACCCTGCGGGGGCTGAAAACGGAGCTTTTCGAAAACGCTCTTCAAACCGGAGCAATTTGAAAACGTCGGCTTTGCGTTTTACTGTGGACAGAAAACATTTTGAAAACAGAGATTTTCGAAAACGATAGCGTCACGATATTCATATGATTTCCCTGACCAAGTTTTCCTCGAACACAAATCCAACATAACCAGTCATTGATGCGGTTTCAGAGGAAACTTTCGTTTTCAAATTTCTCCGGCGTAGAATAGAAGTGTTTTTAAAACTTCACAGATTCGCCCCGTCGATTAGTTTTATCATCAACTTAAATTTGTTTCACTTGCCCGGTGACGCAGCCTAACCTTTTTTGAAAACCGACAACACTAATATCTTTGTGCTGGGTCAAGGCTGGCTTGTTCCATATAATGACTTGCGCTAATTATCCATTTGAAACTATCAGTGCACATCAACAAATTTCCCATTTTAATCGTTTCTGCAGGATTCTGGAACTCATGTTAGTTTGATTACAAAGTACCGCGATGAAAAGAGGTCCGTTCTGCAAACTGTAGAGAAATTCGCTAGGCGAAACGAGAACGCACGAAAAGGTAGCTTAAAGTTCAGGGTTTGTTCTCTCAAACAGTTTAACAAATCTGCTTACTGAGCTACGTGGTCTTCTCGTTATGCTAATTCAATACCACTTTTCCACTACATACTGCATAATGATTACTAGGAGTCCGAGTCACAGGGCCGTGGACATAGCCTTGGAGGCCTGGAAACTACAACACTTACAATATTAATTTTAAGCAAGTATTGGATGAGGTTTTTATGATATCCAGAATATTCAAAGTCGTGGTAGGGATTATCAGCCGAAGATGATGGTTGAGACTGGTAACCTTCAACTTTGATTAGTCTGGATATCACAGAAACCGAATCAAATAATTGTTTTATTATACATTGAAGGAAAAAATGGAAGTTAGGTTTTTTGCTTCTTCACTGACTGTAATAAGCAACACAGAGCGCGCGAACTTGACATGAATACTCTTAGAATATCCGAGCTCACTAAAACGCATTTCATCTACTGGTGCACAAATGAGTTTAATTTGTCCGAAAATGAAATATCATTCAGTTTCATATGAAACTCGGATGGGCACCAAGACTCGCTTTAAGAAAGAGGCCTAAGGTAATTCGGAAATGGTCTTTGAATACCTTCCTTGACGTTTATCACTTGTTCTCTTACTCCTTTTTGTAGTAGCACAGGAAATAAGATTGTTCAGATTATGGTCAACGAATCGTAAAATCAACTAATGTTGATCTTCAAAAACGCTCTCACAAAAATTTCCTTCCCAGTCCTGGTTAAGAAGTAACCAAAGCTTTGTAAGCAATATCGGATGCATGAAACTATCAATTTTCTTTCTTCGAATGCTTCGCTAATGTATTGTAGTGAAACGCACACCACAGACTAGTTTCATACTTTAAATCACCAGCACATCTGATAGAAATTCCTATTTTCAATCTTCTTTATTCTTAATCGTCACCTGGCTATTACAGATCACACAGGACCGTGATTCAAACACGTTACTACAACTTTACGTACCGGAAAAGACGCTCTTTGTACCGTGTCAAAAAGTTTTCCTCTTCACGGATTCAACGTTTTCGCTAAGGAATATTGGAAGTTCTAATTCATCTTGCATAAGTTTCAGTTTTAATCAGTTTTAATTTGTAGTTTTAATCTTATTTTAATTTGTAGTTTTAATCTATGTATAGACGCTTATGTATAATGAGCGCTATAAAAATGTTCATTATTATTATTATTAACATCATTTTAAAATTATTGTTATTGTTATTATTATTATTAATAATAATAATATCACTTTTATTATTCTTTGCTGTCTTGGAACTTTCAGCTTACTTTCCTATTCGAGGTATTCTAGGTAATTTAATTTTAGGTAGTCCTTTCGGCATAAAACTAAATTGAAAGGTATGGCACTCCCTAACGAATTGTCCACATTCTTTGTCCCCGAACGTGGCTGCGTAAGTTTCTGCCGTCAACTTGGCTTGTTCCTCCGTCAAACCAATTCCAAAGACAGTTGACTGGCATTTAATCCCGGGGGGTACACCCACTGTGCTGCACTTGGCGTAGAAAGTCATGTCTGCCAGTTTCAAGCCCTGCTGTGCAGCCAGCTTACCAAGATTAACAAGTATAATGGCCGCGAGAGCCTCGGTCTCCCTAGGGATTAACACTGACAGCAGCAGGAGGGTAAGAGAGCAACTAGAAATGAATTTCATCGTGATTCGGAAGTGATTTACCTGTTAACAAAACATTTATAAAAATAGTTCACTCAACACACTTCACAACATTAATTTCCACTGACCAATTCGTATAATACAATTTTATTTCGCCTATCTAAAGCCGCCTCAATAAAGGAACAGTTGTAGTATTGCTTGCAAAATAATTGAGACATTTTGTTCCCTTTTCATCGTACATGCGTACACAAGCTTATTGTGTCAACACTATGCAGTAAGAGTGAGTCACCACAGCCCATACTTAGAGAATCAAGAGGCTGAGACAATTTACCAGCTAGTTTACAGGTATTACATGGTTGCTGTACACATCTCTTTCCAAAATTCCATGACTATTTCCTGACTTTTTCCGGATAAAAATGCAATTTCCCTGACCAAATAAATACGAAATGCCACCGACATATATCTGTGGCCACCAGCCCTCCCTTTCTGCGATAAACATCACACTTCAGTCTGGAGGGAAACTGCGGGTGCTTTCCATTATGCCAAAAATTCCGAAAATGAAATGGAAAGGTTTGTTTCGATTCGGTCCGACTACAATATTTGTAAAAACCTCCTGATGCGTTCTGCTTTGATCCGATATGACCACAATTTACCTTTCCATTCTGATCATGACAGTGACGGTTTACAGAAATCGTTTCACATGTGTGGGGGATTGGCGAAAGGAAAAGTAAGAGCCAATCTTCTTGGTTGCGGGCCCTGTTTGATCGGTAAATGTCATCCAATTTTTACCTTGATAGGTCTTACTGGCGTTATGGAAAGTACCCTGTATCATCCCAGGAGGAACGGAAAAGATTAGGTGATGAATTGCGGAGAGAATCCTACCAGAATGAACGATGGTCCAAGATATAACCAGCGTGCTAGCGCTAGGTGATCCACACCGGATAATAAATTGATACAAATTCTTGCCACTGAACTAAAACGCAAATTGAGAACATCATTATTAGTGAAAACTGCCGAGTATTTTAAAATCAACTACCAAAGGACTTCATGAGGGCGACTTTAAACTTTTGCGTCGTTCGTATCAATTGTAAAGTAAATAGTTTGGAAAATCTAATCCAGCTCTTAAAGAACAAAAGGATACACGTAACGCAAAAGACAACTGAAATTCCCAGACATTTCGTTAGAAACTTATCATTAGCGAGCTTAAGCATCCACGGCGCCAACGGCAACGAGAACGGCCACAAAACAAAAGATTTGGCTATCCACATACGTTGTAAACGTTTGTACATATCGTAGCCTAGGAATGGCCAAGTTCTGAGTAATCTGGGAAACGCGAACGACGGCGGTTAATTTTTTTGTATTTTCCATTTGGAATGAAACACTATCATTACATACTGATTTCGCTTGACCAAGACGGTTTTAGATCAAGAAGGTTTAAGAAGCGCCGTCCTCCTAGTCACCTTTGCTCTTACCTTCGCCCGTCAAAGCAGTTTCTCAATACAGTTTCTCAATTTCGAAACAATAAATCATTGGCAGATCAGTGACTAATGGTATCAATGACTTCAATGAGCAATTAATAATTAATTGATGAGCGATCAGTCGATTACCTAATTTCGTTCTCTTGAGTCTCAAAAATTAATTGGTTTTGCGTTTTTACGCTTCACAACTTGCGCCATTTTGCTCCCACACATTTTCTCGGGCTTCGCGTCGGCTAGTTACCATGTGTTTTGATTGTTTCATTGCGGATTGTCGTTGTCCTTTCCCTAGTTCGGTTTATTTTTCGTATTTCTTTTGCAACTGAACCCATTTCTAGCACATGCAACAAGGGCTAGGTTTTTCTACCCACGGACACACTGACACATACTCATATTTCTACGGAGAGACCTAGCGTCAACACTAATCCAGAAATTGCCCACCGAAAACGAAACACTTCGAAAACGCTTTTCAAACCGGAGGAATTTGAAAACGCCGGCTTTTGTATTTAAAGTAGACAGAATACATTTTGAAATCGAAGCTAACGTTTTCACATTTTTCCGGCTTCGTGTCGGACAGAAAGTATTTGATACGTTTTCAGAGTGGAAATTGGTTTTTGAAATTTCCCAGGCGTACTCAGTGTACGGCGCTTTAAATTCCCTGCTGTTTAGTCAGAATCGGCGCTACGACAAACAACCTCGGACAGTCCATTGTCTGAGAAAACTGCGCTGAAGTGAAAAGGTGATCCAATACAGTTCTATGCTCGACGTTAATTTCATTTCTTTTCTGACTCTTTCCATTTTAAAGATGCGTAACTACTTTCCGTTTGTGACAAGACATGTCTCGATCGTTCAACAATATCACCTGCATTATCTGATTCGATCTATAGATATAGTAACTGCACGGGAATGAATATTGTTTAGATTAAGTTCAAGGAATCGTAATATAAAACTTGCCTTTGAATACTGATGCTCCTCAAAAACGCTCTCGAGATGTCTTCCGCCGAACTGGGCAATTATTTGTAAGTAATGTGGGGTACGTGAAAGAAACAATTTTCTTTCCTTCAATGATTGGAATTCGCTGTTGCTTTGTTGGTGTATTGTATTGTAGAGAAAGTCTCTATGTTTGCGCCTTTTTTTTCAAGACTACAGTCCAACTGACCCAAGTTCTAATTTAAAAATACAGCACAACTGCGAATAAAATTCCTGTTTCCATTCTTCTTTATTGTTATGATTGTAACTGAGTTTTATATAATACCGGGCCATCGAATATACTTTATTCGGCTTTCAAAGGCCTTCAGTGTATTCTGATTGGCCGTTTTTTCCATGGCATAGTATTAAAAGGTTTATTATGATTATTGCTTTTATTGTCCTTTGTTGTCATTGAACGTTTAGCTTACTTTCCTACTACTCCAGGTATTTTCTTCCCTTTCTTAAAGTCAAAGACAAAACACTCCCCAATGTATTTATCGCATTCCTTGTACCCGAACATAGTTGCGTAAATTGTCGCCGTAGACTTTGCTTGGTCCTGGTTAGTACCAATTCCAAAGACGTTTTTTGGACAATTCATCCCATGGGGTACACCTACGGTGCCGCATTTGGCGTAGTGGGACATATGGCTCATTTCTAAGCCCTGACGAACAGCCAGCTGACGAAGTCTAGCAAGTTCAAAGAGTCCGAGAGCCTCAGCTTCCATTGGGATTAACACTGATAGCAGCAGGAAGATAAAGCAGCAAACGGTAATGGGTTTCATCATGCCAGGGACTTGGAAGTTTGTGATTTATCTGTTAAAGATAATTTACAAAAACAGTTCACTCGCATGACATTTACTTAACGAATTCCCATCAGTTGACCAATCTGTATTATAACAAATTCTTTCTCCTATCAAAGGCCTCTTACCTCAACGGAAACCGGGTCTTACTTTAACGTTAGCAAATACCCTTCTTTTTTTCAACAAAGATATGGATAAAGTTATTTGTGTCAGTACACTCAACCATGGGAGTGAGTCGCCACAGCCATACCTGGAGAATCAAGAGGCTGCGACAGCTCACAAGCTGGTTTACAGGTATTACATGGTGCCGTAGACATCTCTTTTCAAAATTCCCTGACTATTTCCCGACTTTTTCCTGATAAAAATGCAATTTCCTTGACCAATACGAAACTGCGGATGCTTTTCATTACTCAAAATATTCCGGGAATTTTTGTTCGAAAGTTTGTTTCGATTCGGTCCGACTGGAATATTCGGGACCACTTCTGTAGGAGGTTCAGTGTGATCGGTAGGACGGAAATTTGCTGTTCGTTACCCATTCGTATCATTCTAGTTTTCCTCATTTAGTTCCAGTGGTCTTTGGCCGGTTGGTCTGGCATAATAGAAAGTACCCTGTATCAGGGAGAGACTTGAATATTGGTCGAAAATCAGTGATCCACACCAGCGAATAAGTTGATACAAATTCTTCCCACTAAACTAAAACGCAAAATGAGAACAACATGGTCAGTGGAAACTGCCGAGCATTAGAAAATGAACTACTACAGGGCTTCATGAGGGCGACTCTAACTTTTGCGTCGTTTCTATTAACTGTAAATAAATAATTTGGAAAATCTAATCCAGCCCATAGCCCATAAGCCCATAATGTGAAAGACAACTTATGTTCCCAGACATTTTGTTACAAACTCATCATAAGCGAAATAAAGCATCCATGACGATAACTACAACGAGAACAGCCACCAAACAGAAGATTTGATAGGCCAAAGAAAAGCTATGCACGTGCATTATAAATCGTTTCATATTTCGTAGCCGTCTTCTGCGAACCAACAACGTGAAAGGACTGCGGCTAATTATTTGTATTTCCATTTGCAATTGACCGCTGCCATTTTCCATTTGGAATTGACCGCTGCCATCATGATATTTTGGCTAAGTAAGGTGTCATATCTACAGGCGTACTGAACAGATCTAGACAATTACGAAATTTGCAGGAAAAATATAAATTCATTTTTGTCCAGGCGTCGCTCGAACGTCAGCCTTACCTTCGTCCGTCAGCGCAGCACAACACAATTTGTCGATTTAGAAACGATAGATCATTCTCTTCAAACGTGATTTATCGATCATATCAATGACTTCAAGGAGTAATCAATAAGTAATGGATGGTTAATCAGTTGATTACCTAATTCTCACTTAAGTCGGTTTTCACAAGTGTGTCGAATAATAGGCTATTTCCGAATCACCTTAAGCCAATCTCTCAAAGCGACTCTAGGTGCCCATCCCTTTCATAAAAAATTGAGGTTTCATTCATATGCAAATTAAACTTATTTTCATATGAATGATTGTGCACCAGGCCTCGCTTTGATAATAGGCCTCGCTACAAACCTCACGCCACCTTTTCACCAATCCGCAGAAGTGAAGTAAATTAAACCAATCTAATTCGCACGCCCACGTTTTCCCGCACTTTTGCGTCGGCTACACTTATTTACTCTGTGTTTTGATTGGTTGGTTCATTGCACTGACCGGTGTCCTTTGCGATTGGCCAGAGTACATTGAAAACCTAGCCTGCGCAAGACGCGTTAAAAGGGGAAGGACGAGTCATGCGCGAGACTAAAATTTCGCGATTTGGCAGAAAAATCGATCATCATCGTTATTGCATTCAATCTACAAATATACTGCGAAGAGATGACAGTTGTTTAGATTATGGTCCGCAAAGAATCGTAAAACAAAACTTGACTTTGAATTATGATTACCTTCAGAAACACTCTCCAAATAACTCCCTCCCTGGCTCACTAGCGAAGGTATTGTAAGTAACTTGGGATACGCAAAACTAACACATTTCTTTCCTTAAATAATTGGAATTCGCTAACGTTTCTTTTTTGTAATGCAGTTACAGAGAAATGCTTCTGTTATGGCGGCTCTTTTAAGGCTACACCCCAACTAACCTAATTCCCCACTTTTAAAAATACAGCACAACTGAACAATATTGCCATTTTCAATCTTCTTTATTCTTAAACCCTCACTTAGCTATTACAAACGACCGTGCTGCACACACGTTACTACAACGCTCATCACACTTGTTTAAAACCTGTTTGGAAGATATTTCTTTCAACATATTGAAAGTTCTAAACCATTTCGTATTTTCTTCGCCGTTGTTCTGGACGGTTTAGCTCATACTGCTGTAAACTTCCCAGTTTTACAATCAGTGGTATCGACGAATTGATTGCATTGTTTGTTTCCCAACATAACTGCGTAAAGTTTCGTCGCCTCGACAGCTCGCTCAGGGCTTGGACCAATTCCAACGACATCTTTAGGACATTTTATCCCGCGAGGGACACCTTTTGTTTTGCACTTGGCGTAAACGGTCTTTTTTGCAATAACCCAGCCATATTGCTTAGCCAGTTTCAGAATCTGTTTCACTAAATTGGGATCGAGACCTGCGGCCTCAGTCTCCTTAGGGATTAACACTGACAGCAGCAGGAAGATAAAGCAGCAGCCAGGAATGGATTTCATCATGACTCGGAAGTTTGTCATTTACCTGTTAACAAGAATTAAAAAAAACAGCTCACTCGAATGATAGTTGCTATACAAATTTCCATAACCCGGCAATTCGTTTATGTAGAAAAAAATTATTTCGTCTATCAAAGGCCGATTCGCTAAAAAGGACTTACTTTAATGTTTGCAAAATAACTGAAAGGTAGATTCAAGTTATTGTGCCAATACACTTAGCTATAAGAGCGAGTCACCGCAGCCCGTACTTGGAGAATCAAGAGGCTTCAACAGTTCACCAGCTGGTTTACAGGTACTACAGGATTGAAACAGACATCAATTTTCAAAATTCTCTAACTATTCCCCACGAGATATAGACCGGCCTCCAGCTTCCCTTATAGCCCTTCTTCCCACTCATACATTTTAGACTCCAGGGCCTCCACTACGATCGCCCACCAGCTACATGCTGTCTACTGATATTAACAGAAACAAATATAAAATGTAGCCAGATTAACATCCTATCAGTATTAAAATAAATATATATATTAGGATAATAAACTCCTTATACAGTAACAGGCCCTAATAAAATTGCAATAAAATTACATGACATTTAGGTTTGGAGGAAAACTGTATCATATCAGGAGTTACCAGGGCTTTATTTTCATAATAATAGGGACACTTCAGTCCCATCCGATTTTCCTGAGAGAATTGTCACCTTAAACGTTCGTGATATGAAAGATGTTTTTTGTTCGTTGTTTTCGGATTAATTAAAATGTCGAAATAAAAGTGCATTAAAAAAAAAAAAAAAAAAAAATTTCGCTTTAGATATCGAAAAAAGAGCAGCTATGACTTTCGGAATTAAAAAGTAATGAGACATACGGTTTTTGGAAAATGATTGGGGAAAACAAGCGCTTTTCAATAACAAAACTCAAGCTCCCCTATAATTTTCGAACAGATAAATATTTTAAAGCATAAAACTTAAAATAGTTAAAATTAACCCACATAGCTTTTAAAGCACTCCAGATACCCTGAACAGAGCTCCAAAGCATTTGAAATAAAACTGTCGTTGGACTGGAGGAAATGAAGAGAGAAACTTACCAGGAATTGATATTGGCTCAAGATTAACGTCCTTAGTGTTTCTCACCAATGAACAAATGGATACAAGTCCTTGGCACTGAACTGAAAAAGTAAATTGAGAACATCATTGTCAGTAAGGACTGCCGTGCATTAGAAAATAAATTATCAGGGTTTTATGAGTGCGACTTTAACTTTTGAGTCGTCCCTATCAATTTGGAAGTAAAAAGTTTGGAAAATCTAAGCCAGCTCTTTGAGAAGAAAAAAATACATGTAACGAAAGAGAGCACTGAAATTCCCGGACATTTCGTTACAAACCAGCTAAACATTACCTTCGTACGGCAACGCAGCAGAATACTGGTTCTCAATTTAGAACGATAGATCTTTTTCTTCTTTCCAAACGTGACTAATCGATGACATCAATGACTTCGATGAGATCAATAATTATAAAATATTCAAGATAGTACCCGCACTCTCATTGGTTGCTAAGTGTGTTAACGTGAAAGTAAGCAAACATGGTTGTATTTTTGTATTTCTCTGTTTCGAGAAACACTTTATAGATGCAACAGTGGACTATTTTGCGTGTCTACATAGCCTCATCTAAACAGCTCATTTAAACACTCGGCAGGGGCCCGGGGGTTTGGAGAATTCTCGCAAGTTATGCAAACTCTCAACTAACTTCAACTGCGACCAGGCTCGAATTCTCCCAACCCCCTAGTCACCATTTTTTTTTCACCATTTTTTTTTATTATTATTAATTAATTACAATTTAAAATCTGAAAAAATTCACAATTCTTTATCAAGGTCCAAAGATCTGGAATTCCCTTCCTGTTAGAATCACTTTTTTGTC
>OMLO01006076.1_pt1 | contig 10148 bp, 7 predicted proteins | sample 1674811 | NCBI WGS metagenome assembly OMLO01 (sample SAMN06265003, study PRJEB25207) | coral metagenome | isolation source: Coral host | place: Mexico:La Bocana,Puerto Morelos, Mexico | collected 2008-11-13
TGTTGTGTCATTTGTAACGAATGTATTTGGTTTGAAAAACTTTTTTCAAGTATCTGTTATTTGGTTCCACACTTTGGATGCTCTGCCACAAAATGGTGATACGTGGAAAGGAAGCTGCTCTTATATAAGTCAGGGTATTTTAGGTAATTCTGTATATTTCTGTTAGTTGACCTCTAAACGTCAAATTTGCAGAGATACGGTTTTTTATTGGTACAATTACAGATGATTTCTAAGCATTGTAAGAGCACTTTCATACAAATTGAAGTAACCTTGAAAACTGTCAGCCACCAGAAACGCTTTAAGTTTACCTTTAGTTAATGTAATCAGTGTCAATATTCTCCAGTTTTGACCATCCGTGCCCCTTTTTGGCTTTTCTGTATTTCTTTTGAGTTTTTTTTACTACAGTTTTAAGCCGTTTTTGCGATGTTTTAGTTAATTATTTTCCAGTTCTAAAATTGCTTAAAATCGCACAACCGAGCAGTCTTTAGAACCGACCCAATAATTATCAACTAGTGTAGTCATTCAGAATACCCCTCCACCTTGAACTTGGAAGGAAAGTAATTTGACTCTCAAACATCGTTTCAAACAGAACGTTTACCTGTTGCTAAAGTGGATTCAGAGCAACCAGAGGGGCAGCAGACACCATCAGTAACAAACACAGGTATGATGTCTTTGGACATGTTCTTTTACCTTGTTCAAACTGTCTGCGGAAGTCGCAATGAACAGTGCAAAAGAACTTGAGTTTGTTTTTTTTTAAGGTTCAGACAAAACAGATGCCAAATCCATGGAAGAAGTACCAAATATTAAATGCCAATTTACTATAACCAAGGTAGGTGTAGTTGTTTTTTTCATAAGCATAAAATTAATTGCACAATTCTGTTATTAACTGACAAATCCTTAATTAAGCTTGTGTCTGGCTGTGTGATTCGTAGGCATTGCATAGCTGACATTTTTCATTTGATCTAATCGTGATTATATCTTCTCCTTTTTGTTTTGTTAATGGTTCTGCATTATGGTATTTGTCTTAGTACTGTCTTGCTTTAAGTTCCTTACAAACATAATTCGATTATTTAGGTTCTAGTTAGTTCGCCCAAAATTGTCGATGGAGTTTCTAGGCCTTATTTAGTTCTGGAGACAACCAACATGAGTACCACAGTCACCATGGAAACATGGATTCTTAGTGCATCTGCAAAACTCGGAGGAATAGAGTTGCTTGATCATCTAAATAAAGGTAAAAAAGTCATTGGATTTCTGCTCTTTGTCAGGTCAGAAATAATGATGGAAATGAAAAGATTGGAAATTTTAATTGATTCAATTTAAACTATATTAAGTTCGCGTTTCATATGTCGAAACTAAAATTAAGAAGGAAATGGAGAAATCAAAATCGTAAAAATCGATGCTGTTTAGGATCAGATATCCATACACCGTCACCGTGATGATTTCCTTTGTTGAAAGTTTATTATTTATGGCTTGAGAATGGATTAGGGAATATTACTTGTTGTTTAGGTTGCACAGTTTTCAATGACATATTTATGTATCTAGACCTTTGTGTAGCTAATTGATTGTTTTCTTGTCCAGGCGAAGATGGTTCACCAGTAAAATTATTATCTTCTTCACGGGATGCAGATCTTATCTCAGTTTCATACAAAAAGGTGCGTTTAGTCAACTAATGATAAACTAAGAAAAAGTGTTGATTGTTGAGAATTTCGTTTACTTGAATTTTGGTACCTGCTTACGTTTGACGTAAAAATTGAGGAAGCAATATAAGCTAGGTAAGTAGAATTTTATAATTAGCTATCTTAATCTCGATGTTTCCACTGTTGTGTTTACAAAGCTGTCGATTTTGTGGCTCTTCCTTATCATTAGTTCAATAACATCATACTCTGGCCAAATGGGTAGTCTGTAGAGCAGTGGATCGAACTCCATCGATATCAAATATTTTGTCCCTGGCATGGTACCGTGTGGCACTAATTTTTTGTGGGTTCTAATTTTTGTGGTTTTTTCCAAGATCCACAAAAAAAAATGCCCGCAAAAAATATTCTTGCAAAAATTTTCTCCACAAAATTTTCTGTATTGGCGATGTTTCACATACAAGCATCATAAGTAGAATCTTGTTGCAACCATCACCCACACAAAGCAGGATGTATTTTGTAATAGAATGACACGGATTACTCGATTACTGTTATTTACATCTACATAAAACACGATGAAGTAATTTCAAATAAACGCGACTTCCCGAAATTCGCAAGAATGAATACCCAGCAAGACAAACCAGTCCGTTACTATCGCAAACATAACACAAAATAAAACAAAAATAAATTCCCGAAAATATGTAGTGCCACATGGCAGGGTTGACAATCAGTACACAGGTTAGCCCTATCATTTAATTGTTTTAACGCGTGGCATTATACTTTTTCTTTAGGTCGATCCCAGATGTCCAGAATTCGAGTCGACTTTCTGTACCATTGAGCAGCAAATTAAAGTAATGTTTTCCAAGCTGAAGCTCGATTGCTTGCAAAAGGCATTGATGGATTTGCAAATACATGGGCTTGCTCTTATTTCCAGGTAATACCTTATGCCATAAATCACACAATTTGCACACCAATTTGCCAAGAATATCACTCGTATTTCCTTTTTTTACAATTTTGATGAAAGAAAAACAAATTTGATGAAGAAACCGGGATCACGGTAACCGGAATGAAAATTTCTTCTTATGAACATCCAAGCCTGGGTTACCGAGACGAAACCTCTTTTAACAAAATAGCGTCGCTTTCGCAAAATACCGACCAAAATCGCATAGTTTTAGTCCTTGTGGAAATTTCAGAAGTATGCGAATTAGCTCTATTAGTTAAGTCACCGGTGACAACGAGGCGACGATAGTCGCGAACGATGCAACTTTATGTGGCACCATTTTGGTTTTGTTTCTTAAATTTCATCCTGGTCGACCGGGCTGAACAGACAACAAAATTCGTCCGTGTAACCGAGCCAGCCTGGTAATGGTCCTTAAATGGACCCACGTCCAAACGCTCTAGTCCAGAATTTCACATTGCGAGATACTTAAAAGCGCGGCTGTACAAGAAATGAACCATTATTGAGTACATATAGCATTTTTCTTGGAATGAAAATATTAGGTTGTTTCATCTAAAACTATAAATTGGGACCACATTTATCGACTTACACTTGGCTCAAGAAGTGGAATGGTGATGTGTTAATTCAGTGGAAAATAATTTTATTTTAGTCTTGGAGATACATCTACAAATGTCCCAGCACCGGGTGGACAGATCAAACCCGTAACAGGTCAGAAAGAACAAAGTACTGTTAGTCTGAAAGTTGAAGCAACGCTGTCAGAAGTGGATATTCTTGTGAGGCAACCCCGCAAGAATCTGGCTGACATCAAGATTCGAGGTATGTAAGCGTCATTTGTGGAATGTTCTACTTGCTCTAATGATTTGTTAAATGTAGGATACTGAACATAGATATACTTACAGGTTTAGATCACTTGGTTAACTAACCTTAATGAATTACTTCCAGAAATGTTTATCACTCCTTCTCGTGTCTGCATCACTTTGACTTAATTCATGTTTTTCAAGTATTTGACGCATTTCTTGACTGATGTCTATCTGTGGTCTTTTGGTGAAAAAAAATTATTTCAAATGTCACCCCCGAAGCTCTCATCGTCATTCCTCGTCACATCTTAATAATGGTTCAGTTCAATCATGTTATATCAGATCGAGACATTACTTTTGGGTTCTCTGTGACCTTATTAAGATTATGCTATTGATAGCCGACAATGTCCGTTTTGTTCTATGCAAACAAATGTCAAATATTTGTTTCGTATTTTCCTCTCCTTACATTTCTAATTTTTCCTAAACAGCGTTGTACAATGTTATATAATGTTATAATCAAGTTATATAATGAGACAGATTAATAGGAAATATAAAATTGATGATGTCAGTAGGGGCTAGTACTATACATTTAATTTTAGCCCAGGCAGACAAGCCACATTTCCAAACAAACCCTTAACTCGCAGCATAAACCGACGAGGTTTCCAAAGATATTTTACCAGTATTCTTGTTAACTATTACTGTCAACTGACGTATGTTTTGTAGATCTCACAGCAGAGCTGCTTTTATGGGAAGGTGGACTTGTTTTAAAGTCCAGGTGAGTCTGGTTGGTACATCTGATAACCCGGCATTTTTAACCTAGTGGTTATTTCGGGTTACCAGAACCCCCAATCTTTAGCAAGATATAGATATATATATTTGTAATTAATGAAAAGGGAAATAAAGAGGATGTTTGTTTGTTTTTTTTTTTTTTAAAAGAGGATGTTTGTCAGTAAACTGTGGAGCCGTTTCTATTGTTTTGTGTTTTGGAAAGTAACACGCTAGGTTTATTGTTCTGCGTCGAGTTTTGTTTTGTCGGTTACAGTACAAATTTGACCAATATGTGGTAAAACTGAAAACATGGACAGCACCAACTGAAGGTACTGCTCTGTGACTTTTACATAAATGCATAAGCACACCTTTGGGTGTCATACGCAGCTTCAAGAAGTAAATCAAACAAGACATTTAGGGCATTCTGGAAGCATTAAATATTGGGTTGTCAGGCTCTTGTTGAAAGAAGATTTATATAAGAGAATTCATTTAGAGGAGAGGGTCTAAGCTATTTATTTTTGTTACGGGTCAACATAATGATTGTCTGTGATTCTTCTCTTTCACCTATTACAGGCAGAATGACCTTTCAGTTGTCGATCTTAATGCCCAGTCATACTACCCTAAGGTAAAGTATTTCTTTAAAAAAAGATGAAGAACATCAGTTGTTTTTGCTTCTAACGGAAGTAGCTTGGATTTGTACAAGTTAGCCTTCAATTAATGTCGGTGCTCGCCTCTGGCATTATTGAAGTAACCACCGATGGTCTCTATGATTTAAAGTGCTTATTTCTTCTGGTTTGTCTTGACAGATTATTTCTGTGGAGAACGAAAATGTCTTTGACCTTGAGGTAAGACTGGGCACAGGCTACAAAATGAACACGGATTATTTGAAAAGTGGTCTTCGAGATCTAACACTGTTCCAATCCTTTTCAATTAGTTTACATTATTTGGAAGTAAAGTTCTGCACCTAAAAGAAGAATCTTTATACAGTCGAATCTCTCATAATCGGACACCCTCGGGACGTGAAAAAAGTGTCCGTAACTGGGGCTGGCCGCTTACGAGAATGGTTCGTCTAAGCTGAAATCGAAACTTGAGTGCCATGTAACCGGACGTGGATAACGACAAAACAAACACTGAAATATGGTTCTGTAATTACTGTAACATCATGTGACGAACGGCGATGTGAAGTTGATTGATAAAAAACAAGATACACAGGTTGGTAATAGGATTTTCGGGATGTCCGCTTACGGGACCTTAAAAACAAATAAAAAGTCTAAGTCGTAATCTCGGAAAGTGTCGCTTACGGGAATGTCCGCTTTCGAGAATGTAAAAATGCAGACTTTGCATAGGAGTTAACACGGGGTTTCAAACAAGGCTGGCGTAAGTACAGCTGTCCGCATACGAGAGTGTTCGTTAAGAGAGCTTCGACTGTAGGTTCATTCGTTTTGTATAGAGCGTTTCTCATTGCACTGTTTCCTTATTCACAGACTTCTTCCATGTTTTCCTCATTCTCTGACCTATAGAAAATGAACGTTTTTCTTAGTTCTTAGTGAATTCCATCTTGACATAACTTAAATTTCACAGTCTTTTTTCATAGGAATGTTCAATGCATTGACATTAATTTAAAACTGCTTAATTCGAGTCTAGTTATAGGACTGAGATGTGTGTAACGGTTTATAGACCAATACTCAGGTTATCAGTCCACTTCGAAAAATACGACTCTGGGATATTCTCATTGTAAAATTCGACTTTTCATTTTTAAAAATGTTTTCTTTTCAGTTTAAATACTTCAACAATACAAACAAACCAAAGATGGATGAGCCGAGCATAGATGATCTTACAAAACCAGATGGAAACCTTGAGCTCAACATTGGCAAAATAAACGTTGTGTTTTTGTATCGATTCATCACTGAATTGCTGGTGAGCATTTCTTGTTTTGAAGAGTATGTTTTTATTTCTCTTTCGTAAACATCATCGTGAACTTGTAAGAGAACTAAGAGGTATACCTTTCTCTTTCATGTAATATTTTTTACTTGTTTTTTATATCTTACCTTTTGTATTGTTGATTTTCTCTCTTTTATAAGCGATTTGTTGAGCCGTTGACAAGTCCTCAATCAACGGAGTATATGAAAACAACTGCACAAAGAGCAGCTACCGAACAGGTAAACGTTCTATTAGCATGCAATCCCATCATTCGCAACCTCATCATCCTTTTCTTTGTCGTCCTCGTCATCACCCTCCTTATCTCTCTTGTCCTTGTTTCCATCATCATCTACATCTTCATCCTAACTCAAAGACTTGCCCTCGTTCTCATTATGCTTATAATTCTAATCCCGTTTTTCAGTTTCTTCCTCTTCATCTCTTCGTCACCGTCAGCGTTTCTTCTTCATCCTATTTCTTATCTTCGTCGTTATGATCGCCCTCTTCCTTGGCATTGTTTCTTTCTCTTCTTTCTCTCCCCATCGTCATTCACCCCGCGTCTTTATCCATGATATCGTCATCATTCTTGTCTTAATTCACATGTTCATTCTTATCCTCCTCTATTTCCTGGTCCTCTTCCACATCGTCATCCTCATCATTGCCCACATTTCATCTTCATCCACATCCTCATTCTCGCTCTTGTACACATTTCCTTTTCATTCCCTTCATTGTCATCAGCATCTACAATCCTCAAACAACAGTGTTGAAACAATCAAACTGTATTTGAATCCATGACTAATTGAACTAACTTTCTATGCAATACGAACAGTTTCATGAATCGGTTTGCGAGAATTATCGAATTTCTTCTTACTCTTATACTTTCCTAACATTCTGATGTTTGATTTCTACAGATAGAGTCGATTCAAACCCAGGGAACTCGCATTGCTTTACAAGTGGCAATCAGTGCTCCACTGGTAATAATTCCTAGGCACTCTCGCTCGGTGGACATGCTTCTTGTTGATCTGGGACATTTGGTTCTTCAGAATGAATTTGATCTTTTCCCACTGCCAGGCGACCATGAAATCAGGGAGAGTGTATTTGATGTCATGGAATTGTCTTTACAATCAGTGCAGCTAACGAGGTAGGCCAACTGTCTTGTGCGTTTTGCATGTTTTTTGTTTTGTACTAGAGGACGAGAGTGGATTAGTCCATGTGTCCTTCGCAGTACGTTTAATCCTTAGAAAATGTGTAGTGTGAAAACTACAGTCATCCGAAAAGAAAATGTCCTTTTGATATACCTCTTTAGTGAGCCGTAAGCGAAGAAAATTGCAATTCTTATTGTAAGAATCTGAATTTTAATCTCACTTTTGACAAACGCCAATTGTGGAGATAAATGAACGTGTTCGTTATTTTCCGAAAATGGTGAATGTTGCAAACTCGAGGATTGTCAAGGTATTCAGTTAAAGACTTCAAGTCCATCATGTATTGGCGAATTGTACATTCAAGTAATTGGAATGTGACTCAGATAACTAGAATATTCAGTACATGTGTTTTGTGATATATTTTGCCTGGCTGTAGAGGTGTCATGGATTTAAGTTCATCCGCTGTCATCAAGCGGCATCTTATTGAGCCAATAAAACTTGATGCGAGCATAAAACGTTCACTGCTGCCTTCTTGCCAAGACGTTCCGATTCTAGAATGTTCCGCCACCTTGGACTTTGTTAAGGTATGCCAGTTTTGCTTTTGTCAATTGTCTCTCTTAAAATAATATCGCATAATAGTAATATTACAATGTTGGTTCGCGTTTGGCCCTTTCTACGATGTACCACGCAAACTCCAGACCGTTTTGTGCCATGAACATTCATCAGAATTGCCTTAACTAATGTTGCTTAGCCCTAAAGCTTTTGGCCAGCGTACTTTCTTGGAAATGGTAGCTAAAAGTGATTTTAAATTCACTAATATCATATTTTGTATGTTTTGAAATTTTTATACCGGGACAGGTTATCGTTGCATGTAAATAATGTTACCCCCTGACCCCTTTTCACCTCAAATTCGAGTTCGCAGTGTGTGAAATTTATTTTATTTTCCTATCCTTTACCCCTATAGATGAATCTGGGTCAGCAAGATTACCAAGTTCTCACTACACTTTTTCAAGAAAATCTAAAGGAATCTGAAAGTTATACCTTGATAGAAGGTAACTCGTGCTTGTTACTGATCATAACAGTCAGAGTGTTGGGAAATGGGTTCTTAATTACTATAGACATGTAGATAGTAATGATAATATTTTTTCCGTAGTTTTAGTTTCAGTTGAGAAATCTAGCAAACACGAGAGTCAGTATGTTATGGACATTTCCAGTCGCTTTCTTCACGGTGTTTGAAATTGTGATAAACATTAATTTTCGTATTTGATATGATATACATTCATTTTTGTCTGTTCTGTAGAGGAAAATCAACCACCTGAAAACTTGTCGGGGGAACTAGAACAACAGACTGAACCTACCACTGCAGCTAATACATCATCAGGTATGATTGGATTGTTTGTGACCTCCGCTTGTAGTGCGTCTCCAGTAAATTGCGCAATGTTAGCTATATTGACTGCTGTGTGAGGGTGGAATAATCAACAACAATAATAGCAAAAACAGCGTAAGGGTGGTGAAGATATTTCTGATAAATATCTCCTGGAACAACAGTACATTTTACTGAAGAACCACGACACTTAATCATTAGTGAAACATGTATAGTTATTTATGTAGTGGTCTGTCTTCATAGAACCTGGTCCAACTCAAGAAGCTACCGACACAGCGTGGGATCAGATGGTGTTTTCGTTTGATCTAGTAGGAGCGAGCCTTACTCTATACAACAACGAGAAACCTCTGGTAAGTTATTTGTGATCAATTAAGGGCACAAGGAAATCTTGTAGCGTTGATCAAGAGGTCCGAGGTACTAAGGATGCGTGCTTTACTAGAGAGACGTTTTCTTTAGGGAAGCTGGAGGCTTTTCAATGCTCCTGTACGTTGCAGAAGACAGTGCAGCCAGCCATCTTAGTTTCTTCTTGAGATGCAAAGCAATCTTTGTTTATCAAGGATTATTTTATCGTCCTTGTCACTTCACGTGTTCACGTATTTTACTGCTGCAATGCACCATATCAAATTGGGTATCGCTTCATTCGGCACTTCACTGTAAAAGACCAAGGCCTAAGGATTCCCAGCAGCGCAGATCGTTCGAAGGTAGTTTGATATATCTTGATGTATTGTAGGATCCATTTGATTCCCAGTCGTCGTTTTGTGATCCAGCAACACGGTTATGTCTGTGTGAAGTGGACAAAAGCGTGGTTACGGTTGTTTTGCCTAGTGACAGATCTGTTCAAATCCACTGTATGCTCAATGGCTGTGTAGTGGAAGACGTTAGAAAAGGAACAATTTCTGCCTTTCCAAGGTAAGAATAAACAAATGCTTACTTTTCTTGCAATTGTGTTTCTAAATTTTCTCTTAATTCATGATTGTCGCTGATACATTATTTCCATGTTTGGTTAAAGGTTAATCGACAAGAAAACGACGTCATATCCCAGTGTTACAAAATCTTCGACCAAAGAAATGTGTGACATAGCTTTCTGCCAATTGCCCTCTGGAGAGATGAAAGGTTTGTTGTCACTGCTGATCTTAATAAAAGAACTTCTACATAAATTGTCAGAAATGGTACAGTTCTCTGCGTGTAAGCTCGCAAAAGTGAATCTGATTTCAAGATAGAATGCGTGCTTTTAAATGAGCGTAGACTCAAGGGGTCTGCCGTTGTGGTGAAATGATTTTCCATAGTTTGTTTAGAACGTTAAATATTCCAAAACTTGCACTGCGTTAATTTACTCTTGTTAGCTTTCGTCGATTGAATGGGAATATACTACGATTTCCAGTTGAGTAAGGCACGCGAGAAGTTACGTGACAAGGTTTTGACGTTAAAACTTAAGTTGTTACCATAGGCAACTGGGTCAGTTTCCAATAGTAATGCGTCGGTCCTTGACGTCACTAAGAACAAAGCGCGCGAAATTTTCTTCGCTCGCTCTTCATCGTTCCTTCTCGCGTT
>OMLO01006077.1_pt1 | contig 10147 bp, 6 predicted proteins | sample 1674811 | NCBI WGS metagenome assembly OMLO01 (sample SAMN06265003, study PRJEB25207) | coral metagenome | isolation source: Coral host | place: Mexico:La Bocana,Puerto Morelos, Mexico | collected 2008-11-13
CGACCGTCTCCGCCAGGTGCTCCGTTTCTGACTACACTCCACCTTGGCAGTAATTAGTTTGTTTGCATTGTTGCTTAATTTGTTGAATGTTTTTGCAATTAGATTGAAAAGTTGGGAAGTCCGTCTTTTCACCCATTTCGCTGACTGAAGGGCTCCGCCCGCGACCCTCGTGGCACGCAAGCAGCGTACAGCAAAAAAAGACTACCTAAATAAAGTCACAAACAGGCCTTTCTCCAATTCGCTCAGAAATTGCTCTTAATGACAGAAGGAAGTAAATCCTTGGAACGAAAGCAAATCTTAATTCGCAAAAGGACAGCGTGTTCTAGAAACAAAGCAGTGAGACTACAAAAACTGCAAAGCAGCAGGTGAAACAAAAAGGTCTTTCAGAGTCCCCTCAGTACTGCACCACAAAGAAGAAGCGTCGAGTCCAGTAAAGTGAATCCGTCCTGCAAGACTGCTGCCCTCCGAACGTAGGAACAATATTCATTTCTGCAAAAAACATAGACGTGTAGATTCCATTCATTTCACAAGCACCAAGACAACCCAACCAAGCGATCCAGCCAAATCATCTCACTTCCGGAGAAAGATGGCGCAGCACAAAAGAGACTAAGCAAGCCAGTGCGGCCAGCAACCAGCAAATCTTACTCATAAAGCACACGAAAGCTTGAAAACGAGCAAGACATTCCGTCCATGGTTGCGGCAGGCCCAGCATAGACCGGAAGACTCGCAAACTGGAAGTACAAAATTATGTCGGTGGCAGGCTCAGGTAAGTCCAGCAAAGACCATGAGTCTCACCAAAATGGAGCTCCAAATTTTCGTCCGTGGCAGGTCCAGTCAAGACACAAACCTGGCACTCTGGTGCGAAAATTCTGTCTCCGCGGAATGTCGCACCTCATGACAGGGAGATGTTGATGTTGAAACAGAATTCTGGTCATAACAGGAAACGTTGATGTTGAGAAACAAGAGCAGGCGAAGGATAAAACAAAGGCGAGAAGATCACACTCTGTGTCATAACCAGAATTTTGTTTCAACATCAACGTTTCCCTTACAATGAATCTTTAAGAGATTAAGGATAGTCCATGGAGCTGGAATCAATCGCTCTCCAACTTTCCGGCGTTTGTACTATGACCCGTGTTTCACAGGAGTTTACGGCCAGTGTTGTTTGTCGTTATGTTTTATTTCACCTTGGTGACGATACTTTATCAGTGAGCTCGTTTGAAAAAAAATGAAAAGCAGTTTTCATGTACCGCAACTCGCTCTGAGGGGTACGCCCTCTTCTCGTCTTAAGTGACGTTTCTCGCTTTCGTAGTAAGTCACGTCTGCTTTTTCTTATCCACTTAGTACGTCGTGTAAGTACGTCGTTCAAATTTCAAACAACCAACAAACTCTGGATGTGTTGCTCTTGTGCTTCTTGTTTGTCACTTGTAAGTTGTGACCTTGAATGCTTCTTGAGTTTGTGGTGTTTGTTTGTTCCCTTTGTTTTTCAAAGGTTTGTTTTTAAAATGTGTTCGCGTCGCTTGCCTCAAGTAAGCTGTGTGGTGGGTGGGTGGGATGTCTTTTAGATTTGGACTCGCGAAAGTGGGTGTGTAGTTTGCCATGGTATTTGATGAGTAAACTTTCCACTGAGTTCATTGATAGCTGTGCAAGAGAGCTTGGATCTAAAAGACATAGAGGAACGAAAGGGTCTAAAGGAGATTTTGAATCCTGTCGCTTTTCCAGAGTTGAAGATTCCAGCTCCTGACTGGGTTGACGTTCCTTTGTCAAGTACCACTGCTGTTTCTTCAACTTTGCAGTTTGCATTTCCAGAACCAGTACCTTTCAAGCATGCTCGTGCAAAACTGTCAGAGGTCACTTGGGCAGGCTCGGAAGACAAGAAGATGCACTTTGCTCTGCAGTGTTGGAAGGTGATTGTACTGGACAGTTCTTATCATACAAAGCTGGGAAAGATACTGCTGACTGCAATTGATCAAGGGAAGGACGACGATTCAATTTTTGACATCATCTCAGATTCGTTTGCAAACAAGGCAGCATCTACATTGAAGTCTAGGGCCGCTTCATTGTTGTCATTTGGTCGCTGGAAGAGGTCTTTTTATAATGACGATTCTTGTGGAATTTTTCCAATTGATGAGCAGATGGCGTATGACTACCTTTGTGATCTGAGAAGGAATCATTCAGCTGCATCGAGACGGAAACGGTTTCTTGAGGCAGTCGGTTTCTCGAAAGGCCTCCTTGGGGCAAGCGTTGAGGAGGTCCTTGATTCCTCTCGTGTGAAAGGTGTGGCGCATGGTGGCATCATTTCAGAACGTAAGAAGAAAAATCCTTTCAGCGTAACACAGCTTATTGCTTTGGAGAACATGGCTCTTTATTCATCTGGGCATGTTGCAATATTTGCTGGTTATGTGTGTTTCTTGGTTCATTGCAGACTACGTTGGTCTGATGGTCAGCATTGCATTCAAGAACCATGTCTGGATGTGTCGAATGGCAGGGGTTTCATTGAGGCATCCTTGTATCATCACAAGACGGCGAAGAAGCGTAGACTACGAGTATTGCGACTGCTTCCTGCTGCAGGCGTTCTGCCAGGCGTGTCTGGATTCAACTGGGCTGAAGTCTGGTTGAAGAACAGAAAAGAGCAAGGCTTATCTGCTTCGTTGACTTGTCCTACGATGCCGGCTCCTCTGAAGAATGGAGGATGGACCAAGCTGCCTTTAACTTCATCCGAGGCCGCAGTTTGGATTCGTGAAATCTTGAACCCATGGACAACTTTGGACATGAAGGACTATGCGACGCATTCGGCAAAGGCAACTGTGTTGTCGTGGATGTCGAAGGCAAATGTTCCAATCTCCTTGAGGAGATTGGCCGGCTATCATACCAAACCTGGAGACAAAAGTGCCTTAGAATATTCACGTGATGCTCAAGCTCCGGTGTTGCATCAAATTGAGGCGATCTACTTGGCGATCAAGTCTGGTCGTTTTATTCCAGATGCTCCACGCTCCCAACGATGGGTTGGATGTAGATCCTTACAAACTGCTATGGAACAGGCTGCTAGTTGTGTTATCGAACCTACAGTGGTAAACCCTGGTCTGGAACCCGAAGTGGAGATTGACGAAACTGAAGCCGAAGCACCGGATGTTGACATGGATTCCGTGCGAGATAAAGTTTCTGAAATTTTCAACTCTGCCTTTTCAATGCAAAGACAGCGGACATGGGATGACAATACAACATTGAGGGAACTTGTCCCACAGGCCTTTCCTGCAGTCGAGCAGATCGATCAAGTTGAGTCGAGTGATTCATCTGGCGGTATTGATACTTCCAGCTCCAGCTTTGATTCAGACAGCTCTTCAGATGGTGATGACAGAAGGGCGCAATTCGATGGCGATGTCAATTCGCGAAATCTGGTGGCACCCTCAGATCTTGCTAGGCTTGAGTGCTACATTCATTACAAGTCAGGTAAGCTGCATCTTGTAAGTAGGAAAGATGGCATCAACAGAGTTTTCAAGTGTGGAAGGACCCTGAACTCAAACTACAGGAAGTTGGAAGCAACTCCTGTTTTCGCAGGGGATGGATGTCTCACATGTTTCAACTTCAGAGATGCTCCAACGCAGGGGTCTGAGTCTGAGTGATTTTCATTTTGGCCTGTTAGGTGCCTGGGCCTCAAATTTTTTTTGTCGATTGTTACGTGTCATCTTCTCAGATTGCATCAAATGTGTGATAAGTCACCTGCCTTGTGTCTGCACTTGAAGAAGTTTCAGTACAGCTGGAGAAGTCCAGAACAAGCCGTGCATGCCTGAGTCTCAGCAAAACAAGGCCATTGCTTCAGTTGATGTCAGTCATGTCGAACGTTCGTGATGCAGATTCCCTGAGCGGCTTGTGAGAACATAGTATGATCCGGATCCATTCAATTTTTTTTTGAGAGTCATGACAGTTGACTTGTTAGTTTCCTTGCTTGTCTCGTGTGAGATGTGATCAGCTTGAGTGGAAACTTGGAGTTCAGACTCCATTCGTGGAACTATCGGGAAAGCCGTTATCAGTTCCAAGGTCAGGCCGGAGGGAAAGCCTCTGCATTGCATCATGTGATAGTCAAGACATGTCACGCAGTCCAATTTGTGTATCACTTTCCAGGATGCAACATTGATCTCATCTCAGAAATTTGAGAAGTCAGTTTTCTGTTTCATGAAGATCATTTCTCCTCTTGTTTCTTTCATTCATCTCAGCTTGTTGTGTACCGATGGCTTTGGTGGACAGCGAAGTGGTGTTCAAGTCACGGTGTGATGAGATAGGAATCTCATCAGCAACCTTCGATCGTCTGAAGGCGAGAGGCTGGGCATCGTTTGGAAGTTTTGCATTCTCAGTGTCTACAAACCCATCTCAGATTAGTGATGACGACTTCGAGAACAAGATAGTGAATCCAATTTTGGCTGATCCAGCTCATATTGATGCAGCCAAGTTGAGGAGATTGCTCTTTGAAAGTTATACCATGACTGCTTCGGAACTGAGACGCAAAGCGGAAAGTGCTGAATCTGATACTCCAAAGAAGTTGCCAGCTCAGGAGATTGCAGTCAGATTTCAAAGGCTGGAAACGAAGCTTAGTCCATTGAAGATCGAGAGTGTCATGGATCCCAGCCATCAATTGATTAACAACATTGCTCAATGTCTGGATGATGGTCGGTTGCGCTACATTGATTGGTCGAGGTGCACAACTCGAGCAGCCGAGGTAAACAATGTCAAGGAGGATTCAACATTGAAAATTTGGAAAGCTGATTCCTCAGGCAACATCAGACAGTCTGAGAAGAAAGACGACTTGAAGTGTGATGTTGGGACAGACCTTGAAGTGCTTAACGCCATGAAGAGGCGTGGTGTTGCATATGAGATTGCACGCGTCATGAGCTTTGAGCAGCATGAGAAGATTCTCAATTTGTTGTTTCAAGAACTCCAACGTGATCCTCCTGATGGTTTTCGCAGAGTCAGCATGTCTCAGATCTCGGCAGCAGACAGGGAAATTCATCTTAAGCTTGCAGACGCCACCAGAGGTGGCCTACCCCTTGGGCCGTTGGGTGAACTGCCATTGGACATTCACATTGATAATGTGTTGCAACTGCCATCTGTCATGTGGCTACTGATGCCCAAGCCCAAGACGTCGAGTGGTGACAAGCCTACAACCACCAACGATCGCAAATCAGACAAGGAAAGCAAGCCTGACAAAGAGGATCCCAAGGGCAAGAAAAAGAAGCTCAATGACAAGTTGAAGAAAGCTAGGAAGATGCCCATGCCCGCGAAGCTCCGAGGTGGAGTGCCAGTCGATGATGGAGGCAGGTCAATCTGCTTCGGTTTCAACCTTGGCACTTGCAAGGAAAAATCGTGCAGGAGAGGTAGACACGTTTGCTGCCATGATGGTTGCTTCAGTTCCTCTCACACATTTATCGATCATCCAAAGGAGTGACTAGGTAGAGACCTAGAGTCGCAGGAAAGCTGCATGTCTCACGAGAGGGCGGCGAAGGTCGCCAAATTGGAGGGAAGCTCCAATAGCGCAGGCAAGCTGCCAACTGGAACTCCTAAGGAGTTTTGTCCTTCGTTGTCACCTTCATCTCTTGGCGATCCATCTCAGAAAGCTGATGCTGTGGATTCCGAGCAGACAATCCTTGAGAATTTGACTATGCAAGATAGTCCTGATCAAAAAGTTGGATCAGAAAAGATAAATGAATTCGATAGACGTATCCCAATGCTAATTGAGATATTTTGTGGAACGGCTGGTGTGAGTGCGCATTTCAAGCTTGCTGGTGGTCGGTCGATGGGCATTGATCATTGTATTAAAAGGCACAAGCTCAAGGCAGCAGCAGTACAAATGGATTTGAAGCAGCCTTGGGTGCAGAAGCTGATTCTGGAAGAGGTTCGTTCAGGGAGAGTCGATTCCATTCACATGGCTCCTCCGTGTGGAACAGCATCTGCCGCCCGCAACATTCCGATCCGCAAAAGCTTGAGGAAAAGAGGGGCCCCTCAACCGAGGCCCCTTCGAAGTTCTCGATATCCTGACGGTCTTCCAAACCTGAAAGGACTGAGCCGAGCCAAAGTTCAGTCCGCCAACGAGTTGTATGCATTTTGTTGCATATTGGCCGAGGAGTGCGAGAAGTCCAACGTGCTCTTCATCGTGGAGAATCCAGAGAATTCTCTGATGTGGTCAACATCCTACTTCAATAAGCTGATGCACAAGTTCATTTTCAGCGTGGTGGACACTTGTGAGTATGGATCCGAATACAAGAAGGGCACAGGTTTTCTTTCTAATTTTCGTCCAAAACGTCTTCAGACTCGTTGTTCAGGGGGACATGTACACAAAAAATGGTCAGTCCAGCAGAACGACAAAGGAGAGTGGCAGTTTGCAACGTCAGGGCAGGCGGAATATCCGTCATTGCTTGCCAAATCGATTGCGCTTTCGTTTTTGGATCATTTGGCTGACGTGAAAGACATTAAGCTTGTGGACGACCTTGCAGACCATTCCGCAAAAGTTTCGACTTATTTGCAACCGAGACGTACAAGAGGCCCCCTTTTGCTGTCCGAATTCAAGACGAAAGTTCAAATTTCATCAGACACCAATGATGACATTCCGCAAGTAGTTCCACAAGATGCCCAGCCCCCATGGCAAGGCATCCCTGTGGGATCAAAACTACTGGAAACACAACCTGTGAGTGATTCAAATGGGGTGGTTGTCAGGTTTGTGTCCACTTTCGGTGTTTACTACTCTGAACAGGAGTTTCTGCAGAAGGCTCTTGAATTAGAACACCCTTTTGATACACCCTTGCCGTTGGAAGAATCCAATTTACAGTCGATTGCTTTCATTCGTGAGTGTGGCCCAGCTTCCACAGCCCAGTTCAGAGCTAAGCAACTCCGCTACTACGTCGATCGTGCAGCTGCCCTTGAGGAAGACGAGAGACAGTTGCACAGTCAGTTGCAAGACCACTTGAAGCCAGTCCTTAAGAGAAAGAGGTTGCTCCTATTTCGAGAAATGTTGAATGACGCGAAAGTCGAGGACCCTCATTTGTTCGATGAGGTTTGCAATGGTTTCAGGTTGATAGGCAACTTGAGCCCTTCTGGACAGTTTCAACCTCATTGGAAACCTGCGGGGCTATCAACTCAACAGCTCAGACAGACGTCTCTTTGGGCTCAACAGGCAGTTGTTGGTTCTTGCAAACGGGTATTGGAAGATGCGGAAGTGGCTCGTGCAGTTTGGGATGAAACTTTGTCGCAAGCTGCGGATGACAAGAGGTGGGTCCTTGGTCCCTTCACCGCCAGCCAGATAACAGAACGGCTGGGGCGATGCTGGATCCCTTCAAGAAGGTTTGGTGTCAGGCAGGGCGCCAAAATTAGACCTGTCGATGATTTTTCACAGTTCCTCATTAATTCTGCTGTGACGTGCCATGAGAAGATAGATTTGGAGAGCATTGATCATATTTGTGCCACCGCTCGACATTTTCTTGGGGCTTGGGATCATGACCCTGGAGCTCAGAGCTGGCTTTCTGGGTCTGAGCATGAGCTGCTTGGTCGTTGTTTAGACTTGAAACAAGCATACAAACAACTGGTTAGACATCCGGATGACAGATGGGTGTCGATACTTGCTGCAGCTTGCCCTGACGATGGCGAGGTTTATTTCTTCGAGGCTGTGGCGTTGCCATTCGGGGCAGTGAGCTCCGTGCTCGCATTCAACAGGGTGGCCAGATCGCTCAGAACAATTCTTTCTCGTCTCTTCAAACTGGTGGTCACAAATTTCTTTGACGACTTTTGTCAGCTGGAAGTTGGACCGCTTCGAGATTCAGCATGGAAGACAGCTGAACTTGTTATGAGTCTTCTTGGTTGGGACATCTCGGTTGGTGAAGACAAACGAAGACCTTTTGAACGTTCGTTTGAGATTCTTGGTGCAATCATTTCGTTTGAGGTCAGCCCCAGGCGATGCATCCGTGTTTGCAACAAGGAATCTAGAATAGCACAGATTCAGGAAATGTACCGTGAACTTGAAAGCTCAATCAATGGTGGCATATCCAGATCATTTCTTGAGTCTCTCAAAGGAAGGTTGCTTTATGCTGCTGGTCACACTTATGGTCGCTGCACTCAGTTGGCATGTCAGCTACTTCATCGTGTGGCTGATCTTGGAGCAAGAGTCGACGTGACTCCAGAGCTTGTACATTGTGTGTGCATGGCCGTCGAAAGTTTGGTTGATGCCAAACCCAGGGAGATCCTCCCGGTGACAAAAGAAAAACCCGTCTTAGTTTTCACAGATGGTGCAGTGGAAAACGATTTTAAAGACGTGACCTTTGGTGCAGTTCTGGTCGATTTTTCTGCTGGGAAGTACTATGTGTTTGGTGCTTCCGTTTCTCAACAAATGGTGGATAGTTGGCAGAAGTCCGGGAAGAAGCAAGTCATTTCACAGGCTGAATCCTATCCAGTTTTAGTGGCGAAGGAGACGTGGTGCAGTCACCTGGCATCCAGAAGTGTCCTATGGTTTCTCGACAATGAGTCGGCTCGTATGGCTTTAGTGAGAAACTTCTCACCAGTGCCTGACAACTTTTCGATTTTGCAGGTAAATGCAAGGCTGGATATGGAACTTCAGTCACGCCATTGGTATTCACGGGTTCCTTCGAAGAGCAACATTGCTGATGCTGCCTCAAGGTTAAGCTTTGATGCATATTCCAATTTCACAGTGTTTCAACCAGTGCATGAGTTCTGCGATTCATCACTCAAACATCTTGAGTCGCTTCGGAGTGAGTTGTTGGAAAAGGGGAGGTAGGTAAGCTACCAAGATATTTCGTTGCATTGAAGTATGCTTCACCGTATTTGCAACTACAGCAAGTCAATGTTTGGTGAGAGCACCAACCTTTGGAACTTCCCCAATTCTGACAACTAATGAAAGGCCAAAAAGATAAAATATAAAGTGCGCTGGTTTAAGTTTAAGCTAGTATAATATGAGTACTGGTATTAGAAAGCGTGTGCGGTTTTGAGCGAGTTAAACTGATAAGTGATACTTTATGTCATCAGTGCTTCCTTCTCCTTGATCGAATGCACCTCTTATCACCGGTCTCAAACCCAATGGCTTCTCTGCGCCGATCCTCCTTTCTTCTTGTGCACCATTGATGACTTAACTCCGGAACGGCTCTCTGACGCACTCTTTCTCGGAGAATTAATTTATTTTCGAATTTGTTTGATTAACTCGTTTCATTATTTTGGCCAATGATCATGAACGTTTTTGTCGCTTTTCACGAACAGTTAGCTGACTGAAGGGCGAACCGCCCGGAACACGTACCCTAGCAGCTGGCAGCCAAAAAAAGGAGCAGGAATCAATCTTGCAGAAGAGCAACACCAACTGTCATGTTTCAACATTAACGTTTCCCTGTCATGCCAAAAAGCAGAATTGTGGTCATGACAGGGAAACGTTGATGTTGAAGAAAAAAATGTAGTTCTCACCGGTAGAGGATATCTCTTGCACACCTTCTGTTCCGGGCGGAACGTCCTTCAGTCAGCTGAACAGTGGTGTTAAAGCTAGAGCTATAAGCACTAAATGTAGTGAAACACTGTCAGACACATTGCAAATGAAATCGAGGCGCAGTCATGACCACAATTCTGTTTCAATATCAGCCTCTCTGTCATGACCGCAATTTTGTTTCAACATCAAGGTCTCTGTGTCATGACCACAATTCTGTTTCAACATTAACGTCTCTCTGTCATGCTCACAAGTTTTGTTTCAACATCAACGTCTCTCTGTCATGACCACTTTCAACATCAACGTTCCGCTGTCATGATCACAATTCTGTTTGAACATCAAGCTCTGTCCGTCATAGAACTCATTTAACCAAAACCTCGATTTGCAACTTTCCCGAAGTTTCATCGATAGATTTTGAAAACACAACCCATTCACATACGGCTGCCTCTCTTATATTTCAATATCCCAAATGGTTGTTTTGGAAATTATAGGACCGGATAACCGCACATGTTGCCAACTTCTCTGCGGTAAAACATTTACGGAAAAAAAGATGCTTAGAGAAGAGGTATGAAGTAACAGAAAGGAAAAGAGAGGAGGGGTGAGATGTGTGGTTGTTGTTGTTGTTGTTGTTGTTGTTGTTGTTGTTGCTGTTGCTGTTGCTGTTGCTGTTGCTGTTGCTGTTGCTGT
>OMLO01006078.1_pt1 | contig 10146 bp, 3 predicted proteins | sample 1674811 | NCBI WGS metagenome assembly OMLO01 (sample SAMN06265003, study PRJEB25207) | coral metagenome | isolation source: Coral host | place: Mexico:La Bocana,Puerto Morelos, Mexico | collected 2008-11-13
GACAAAAAACTCGACAAAAAACTCGACATGAGGGCAGAAAAAAGAAAGGGAAACCATGGCACTTACTGGGCTCCGTAGAAAACACATGACACACACCTCTCCAGGCTTTCCTGAAGTCTAAAATCTTCAGTGTCTCGATTTTAACCTCTATATGAACACAACATCAATTCCCCATACTTAATGTCATAATTTTGTTTCAAAATAAGTTCTGAGAGTTTGGTAGTAGATCAAGACGCCAGCGTCTGTCTCGAGTTATGATACATGTGAAGAGCTATTTCACCTGCTGTGCTCGCTGTCTGCAATGCGACCTTATATTCATCAGAACTCTGTCCTTTATCTGTTTCCGTTTTGTTTGATAAGCCTCGTACAACAACTTCACATCTTGATGGTCACTGCATCGTGAAATTATACGATCGAATGAGCTGTCAACAGAAAATATCTCTTCCAAATTCTATAATTTCGATAACAATCACAGTTTTTTGACTTACCGATACTTTCTAGGGAATAATTCTTTAAATTCGTCCATTGTATAGCTGTTGTGTACTTGCGAATTGATCAGAGCATCCGTTAGAAGTTCCCTATACTCGCGTTCATTATTGGCCGCCATTTCTTCAGGTTCCTCTACCCGCCAAATCCAAACTACCCCTACCCTGGAGGGGAAAGAGTTGTTTCATGTAATTCTTCAGTCACGCAAGAATTGTCATGCATAGAGAGTTGCATAACAAACAGGGAGAGCAGGGAAACTTACTCTTCAATTTAAACAAAGGAAATCACAATTTGACGTGACTTGACATGATTTGAATGAATGACCTTATATTTAATAGCAAAGATTTCAGGATTTTATTTTCTGCTTTTTCTTTACTTTTAGTTGCAAATATTTGAGTGACTTTTATGACATATCCTTTTCCAAACACCTTGATGTGTGTTAAAAATACAACACTGCACATTGTATGTACACTTTCTTTTTAATGTCTGTTAATGTGGTAAAACACAGTCTCCTGCATATGAAATATTGCATCAAAGATTGCAATTTCACTGCAAAACTTACATTAGATTTGTTTCAGATTAAATACCAAAATTAGGAGCAACTACAGAATGCAGGGCCACTTTGGACCACCTGTTTTACATGTGTGAAAACCTTTTGAAGAACAAAGCAAGACACAATAGGCACTACTGTGATTCAATAAGATGTAAATAAGTGGCCCTGTATTCTGTAGTTTGGCCCAAAATTATGTTGAAATGTTATTCAATTAAAATCTGTGAAGGTAAATTTAGCTAGTTAGTGTTCTCCTTCTCTACTTTTACATTTTTCATTTTATTCACTTTTTACTAGAACGTGCTGTACAGTTAGATTTTCTTTTCATGAGATTAGAGGAAGGATTACATTGTTACCAAAGCTTACAACAGATGCTATGAATATACAGATGCCCTAGTACATGTACTTTGAACTAACTCAGGTTGGTATTGGGTCAGTGCAATTTATTTATTTTCTAAGGTTCCTCAGGTTTAGTTTCACAGCCCCTGCATTCAATTTTCTATGGAGTACTATGGCTGGTCCCCTTCCTTAGTAAAACCAAAAAAAGTAACACATAAAGAGTGTGTTTTTAATATTTCTTTTGTACACTATACATTACATGATCTCTACCTCTGTAGAAACTGTACTGAAACTGTACCAAATGATTCTTTTCATAGTAGCCTAAAAATTATTACTCTGGATTGTTTCAAAACCTACACATGACATTTTTACATGAAGCAATAAAGCAATATTTACAAAACTGGAAAAAATGTTGCTGTACATAGTTTTGACATAATTCTCTCCTGTTACGGATCTTCTACTACCATCATTGAAACAAAGTCTTTATAAAATATGATGCCTTTGTCTGGATCAACAGCTGCAGACAGCATTTCTTCCATCTCCTCTTGAGTGAAAGGCTCACCTATTGAGTCATTAAAGAAAAGGACTCAGCTACATCTAGGATAATTCTGAATAATTTGCCAGGAATAAAAGTCCTGCCATGTAAATAATTTATGCACATGTACCCCAGGGATATAGACCGTTCTATGCATAATTACTTCAATGATGAAGAAAGTCCCATGATGTTGATATTTCAAGTATGGGATAATTCCATCATGTTAAATACTTTATATCTCAAGTTTCTAGAAGTATCTCTGGGATGGCAATTAAATCTAAAAATTTTCAAGCCAGACAAAAAAATTTTTATGTACAATGTAATTCTTCTGTTAATTCCAATACCATTTCTGAACTTGATTAAATTTTACCTTCTTCGCTCATGTATTTTGTAAGCTCTTCTGCTGTGAGGTAACCTTTATTTTCTTGATCTAGGACTTCAAATGCTTTCATTATTTGGTCTTCAGGTGCTGCTTTGTATCTATACAGAAGATTTTAGGGACGTACATGAAACAATCATACACATGTCTAATGCTACAAACTGGTAATTCTGCATTGCATTCTGCAAGACTTAGTGTCTAAACCAAAATATTCCATACGATAATCAGCTTATCTTATAGATATTTCTGGATTATCTTATCCATAGACAGTTAGTCAAGGCAGCAAAAAAATGCAGTTCGCTGTTTGAACACAAAAAATACAAAGCCACAAAAATTATTATTATTTTGTACCTAATCAAAGAGCAGGACTTTAACTGCTTCTAAGAAGTGCAATAAGACTACCTTCCAAAGGAATAGATATACAAATATAACCTTTCTTCACTTTGATATCATGCTGCTCTGTTTATTTGCATGGTATCAAATAACTGTCCTTGAGACTCCAAGGATCAAAATGTCTCTGATTAGTTTTAATGACATCTCCCTCTGCCCCTTCCCAAACCACAAGTGAAACAAAATGAACACAAGTAACAACCAATGAAGCACACTGGCATAATTAATGTATGTTTTCACTAGTCAGAATACATGTACTTGAAGTATCCAATCTGTTTTCATATAGTTTGTTTTAAGGTGGCAAGTACAAGTGTACTATCAACTGCCTACTCTGTAAATGATTTGATATGCCCAATTTTACCCTTAGCATATATATTTTCATCTTTGACTCCCCAACCCCCTCTCCCACCTTTTGATTACGTCAATAATTTAAATTTCAGCATCTTTCAAAGTCCTGTCTTACCTTCTCTCTAACAGTGTTTTCAACATGATTGGTTCAAATTTTTCAAATCTTATATACCCTGTTGGTTCTTCCTCTTCTACCTAGAGTTAAAAATAAGATATCTGGTTAAGTCATAATAAGCTTGTAACTTTGTAAAATTCAAAGCTTATTTAGTCTATTTAACTTGAGGCTGATGATCAGCTGCAAGAATACAACTTGTATAAGACACTAATGATAATTTACCTCAGCTAGAATATCGTGAAGCTCTCCCTCAGTAGGACAGCACTTCAGTGATCTTACAATTGTTCCAACCTCCCTTAAAATTACAAAAGGATATAGTTGAGCTTAGTTAGAAAAACCATCTTTGAAAACGAAGACCAAATCTTTTACACTTATGAAGTCTGGTACCTAACATCCACAGTCTTGTTAGACTCATGATCAAAAATATCAAAAGCATCCGAAATCGATTTTTGAAGCTCTGCAGCAGACGAATCGGAGGATTCAGGAGCAGGTTTTTCGGGTTCACTGCTCGGATTTGGAGAACTCACGTCCGCCATTTTGCTTTCCCCTTCCGTTGCTAGGATACCATGATTTGAGCCCGCGATCCAACATAATTATCGTGTAAAATGAATGCGCGTAATTACAATTCTATAAATAAATTTGCGCAGGCACAGAGATTTTGTAAATAGCAGAATTGGTGGGATAAAATATGGTACGTAGCTACATATTCCTACTTTTTGTGATTTTCCTGTCGGTTAATGCCTTCATTTATGCGTTCTCCTGTCTTTAGGGAGACCTCCTGAAGGAGTTGCCCTCGTTTAATAGGCACAATTTTTCAAAATACGCCACCGATTCTGCGACCAAACCCACGGTAAGTCTACTTTCAATGAATTGCTGGTTCGGTTGACTTGCTTTCTGCTAAATTCACATCTTCAAATTGTCAAAATGATCTGATTTTATCTGCCAGAACCAAAGCCACTTTTTATCTAAACATGTGGCGAAACAAACGGCATGATGTATCATTTGAACATTATTAAATAAACATGAATGTTAAAATACTCGCCATGAACCATGTTGGTTAAATTTTGTCTGTTGAATATATGTGTGTAATACTTAGTATTCAAACAAGTCCGATTCGATAGTTAACGCTGTCAACTTTCACACTGAAAATCGTGCAGGATTTAACATGTCCGAAATATAACTTAAATATTAGCTTATGATGCAAGTCATTTATAATGGTTTAGTTATCAATGCTTATTTGTTTTTCTTTCATAGAATCGTAGACCTGTAGTCTACTTACCCACAAAAGAGGATGGAACAACTGAACAAGGTATTAACAATAACCTTGATTTCAAAATGGCTTTGGTGCTATAAATTATACTCTGGTTGCCTTACATGTTTTACATCATTCAGTAGTAAAATTACATTTCTCTGGAATAATCTGCACAAATATCATATATTCAAGATCACTCAGGTCATGGAAACAATGACTCTGATCTAGATCAGGAAACAATGAATGATCTGGTCAAGGATTTATGGTTTCCTTGGATGTAACATCACTTAAATGATCTTGAATCACTGACCAGATTATCCAAAACAAATGTGCCTGAAAATCATCATATTTTATTCTAACAGATTTCTTTTGTTGGCAGGTAAGAACGTTAAATACATACAGCTCATTCGAATCAATTCTATAATTTGCATACTATGAAAATTGTATTTAAAGAAAATAACAAGTAAATTATAATTGGGTTCGTATTATTTAGTTGAAATTTCTTGTTTTATTTCAGTCATTGTGACAGACAAAGCGAATATTTTATTGAGATATCTCCATCAGCAGTGGGAAGTTAAAGTAGGATTCCTTTTTTTGAACATAATTTTTCGCATATAATAGCATATATTCTTAAGCTACATGGTTATGTATTTGTCAGTTGGAAGCATTCCCATTCTGAACAGCTGTGTGTAAGATCTAGTTTATTATATAACAGACTGTTGATGAATGAAGAGCATTTTAGTCTCATATATATAGTCACTGCACACTTGTGGTTTTTATTTTCATTTAGTAAATCAAAGGTGCAATGAATTTGTTAGTATTCTAAGACCATTCCATGTTGAGTTTCAAGATTTTCAGTCAGTTGTCTTTTTTATGTTCTATCAAGAAAAGCCATTTTAGGCTGGGTTTTATTGATCAACATGTTTAACCAGCATCAGATCAAATGTGACTGAAGAGGTCGATATGAAACGCAATACTATAAATTTAATCATATCTAGAACAAAATTATTGATTGTGATTGGTTCAAGTCAGATTGTAGGTGTTTTAATGTGTGAATCAAAAAGCCACAAACAGTTTGATTTGATTCTGACGGGTTAATTCTTTACTGACCAATGACAATAAAGTTCAGGACACACAAGCAAAGCTCAAACAAAATTACCATTACAGCTGTTTGTAGTTAGGTTTTAGCAAGCCTAATTGGCATTTCCTTGGCTACCCAATAACATTCCATAAATACCCTTGCTACAATTAAATAATTTTCCATATTAAATATACAACTGTTCATGGTTGTCTGAGTTTCACAGTTATATGCAAATATACATGTTAAAAACAAGACAAACTTAAGAAAGTCATCTTTGAGTGTTTTCTGGTAACACTGGAACTTTTCCTTTGCTTTTAGAATACTCAGTCAGGTAAAAAGCGTGACGTTGTTAGTGCTGATCTTCCAGAGACGTCAGAGCTTAATCCATCAAGAAAGGCAAAACGACTAGATCATGAAGATTACAGTCCTCCAGACTAAACAACGCTCAATACAAGCAGAATTATATATTAATGTTATTGTTGAACAAGGGCGTCAGCTTGTGTGCAGGAAAGACACACCCATCATAAGTTGAAAACTGGAGTATTGATCAACTGGAAGCAGAAATTAACAATTTCCAGTTGCAACTGTTGACCATCAATCATTGAGTATCATATGCTAGATATTTATTTTAATAATAATAATATTTGACTTCCTTCCCTTCTCAAAAGAACTTAATAGGGCACACCAACTGAGCTGCTTCCTTTATTGTCCATGAACTTGTTACTTTCCTTATTGGGGACTAAGGCAAAAAGCAATGCAGTTTAAGCATTGTTAGGACTTATTCAGCAAGAGGGAAAGGACAAAGAAATGATTGTTTGGTCTTTAATTGTTACCTCAGCTGGTCTCAACCTAGTCCAAGAGGTCATGTCAGTTGAACCTAAAATTATTAGTTATTTATTATTGACAAGACACTGTTCTGTGGATTAGACACTCCCAGTGTTCAAACGTGGCCTGTTGGACATGGTGTTAATTTAACTCCTGTTGTTTATTTGAGCACAGTTTTATTAAGCAAGGCTTTTTATTCACTTTTTTTTGACAGTCGCATATTTTTCCCAGTCACATATTTTTCCACATTTGTACCTAAAGCTCTCAAAAATCTTTGAAGTGGTTATTTACAATTCCACCATGGAGACTCTTCATCTCTCGGGTACCTGGCATTTTTCCAAGAAACAAGCTAAATTTGCTCAGTTGTCTCCTAAGACAAACACCCTTAAAGATAGACAGTCCCTCTCTCAATGAGACAGCTCTTAAGGAGACAGCTGAAACTCTCTGTCTAGGATCATCCTTATATTGTCAAGTGTCAAAATTAATTCGCCTTTCAGTATCGTGACTGTTTTACCATGTCTTAGATTCCAAAATAAATCATGATGATCTAATGCATTCTTCTCAAAATATGCAATTAGTCCCACTTAGAACATTAAATTATGTTCATTTTGTTGGAGGGGAGGCAATCTTTTTCCAGTTAGCCTGATCATTGTAAGAATGTTCAAGATGGAACAAAGAATTTTCTGCACAAGTGATGTGAAGCTGGAACTACAATGAACATCACAGCTTTTGGTATGAATAGGAAACAGCTTTGTGATAGTAGGCCTAAAACTTGGAGACCTCTAGTGGAGGGGGGAGGGCGTAATGATGTGGGAATTTAGGGGATTTCATGGTTATTCAGTTTTTGTGCCTTGTATATTTTTTGACCCTTGAAGTAACAAAATGGAAATAATACATGAAAATAATATTCAGTGAATTTTTAAAATGCCTTTAGTTAGCTTGTAAAATACTCGTGGCTTCTTATCAGGAACAATTGTCAAAATATAGACAGTACTATTTTATGTTTAATTAAAGGTGTACCAAGAATAGTGCATGACTTCTTTTCTGTTACAAACTCACAGCCTATTTTTTTTTTAGAAAATACTCAGTAAGAAAGATTGATCGTATTTATTCAGTACCAGAGTCTTACTCTTGATTGGCAAATGCAGTTAGGATGCACAGATGTGGTACAGTGGAACCCCACTTTACAGTCAACCTTGTTATTGCGACAACTTTATTTTGTCACTGTGAAACCCCATACATTTTCTTCTACGAAAACTCTGTTAATACAGCCATGTCCAAATTCTGAAGTTCCAACCTGTATAATCCTTTATAATTTCATCTGGCTTTTACAGCCACTCAAACCAGTTTTGTTCAGCTTAATTAATTCCAGTTTTAATTTTTAGAATTATCTCTATATTCCGGAAAGTAAAGAACAGTTTAGAAGTGAAATTGTGATGTTAAAACGTTACTCAATCTAGTCGTTAGGTTTGATGCTGTCCAATTCAATTAATACAGGCACATTAATATGGCCAAATTTTAATGGCCCATTGGTGACCATATTACAGGTAACAATGTTTCTTTTGAACACCTTAACCTTTTCTTTATAGCAACAGTGAGGACAAAAAAAAAGATCAACAGATTGATTGATTAAGCACTACTTGAAGGACAATGCATCCTCAACCCCCGAGCCTGTGTTTCTTTTAATGAGAATGATGATACTCCCTGAAAAATGCAGTCAGAAATAAATATTAATGGAATTAGCATACAGGTTACCAGTATAGAAAATTCTGTGAGCATAAGCTCTACATTTGGTACCCTAATTGCAGTCTCCTAGGAACGCGAGGACTGCTCACTGTGCCAAGCTGCCAAATGAAGGATTACTAGACAGTTTGGTTTTTACTTTCCTTTATTCACTTTTGTTTTATCAAAAATAATGTACTTCTGTAAAACTGAAATACATGCACAAAACTATCTCGAGTGAACTACATTATGCAAGAGTATGCAGATTGAAAGCTGACATATCCAGAAAACACAGCCAAAGTGTTACAATATTGTAATATCCATTATTAGTATATACGACACAAGTGAATAGTGCTTTTTGCATTCGCTGATTGGTTAGCTCGGAGTTGATTAGCCAAGTACTATTCACCTCCGAGCAGCTGAAGAAAAACAAAATGGCTTCCAGTTTCAAATAAAGTTATTCTTAAACAAGTAAAGTTACTCTTTGGTCTGCTAGTTATTCAGCTTGTGTGGTATATGCTAAAACAATTATTCACCTCAGTGTCAGTGAAAGTGGTGGACATTCACCTTGCTGCTTTGCAGCTCGGTAAATAGCCACCACTATTCACCTCCACTTCACTGTTGACTAACCTTGGCATTTTAGCTATAACCCTCACTTCCCACTAAGTTTAAATATAAATTTGTTCCTATTATATCAGTCAGTTTTTACAATTTAACTGAAAACAGCCCAGTTGCCATACAATATGCAGTTTCTTCTCTAATGATACTTCAGTCAAAAGCCAGCATATAGCAAAAAAATTCCGCTTAGTTGTACTAACACACACTATAATTGAAATTTGATCTCCTGCAAGAAAATGTACTTGCGCATCTCGTCATACCATTGCTCTTATCACACACTATCTCTTTTCACTATTATTTACATGACACACTACTCCACTACAGCTAGTAAACCAAATTTTTCAGTATTCTCTCTCCCAGCAGATATGGACAGCATTAACTGTAATCCACTGACACGCCTTACAATGCTACTATAAGATCTAGAAACCCTTTCATATTACTAGTTTAACCAGCAATCCCAGATATCTTGAAGGCCAAATTCAGTGTCATTTTGATAAATCATAACCTATGTCAATTCCATGTGGGAGAATTACATAAACAATTTTGGTTACACAGTTGATCAGGTATGGCACTCTTGTGTAATTTAGAAATTGTTACAAAAATTCACAAAGAAATGTTACACAGTGATTTAAGTGCTCAGTTGTCACATTCAATGAATAATCCAAAGATTAAAGAACATTTGAATCACAGTGGCCACGACTGTACTCAAGCATACCAACTTCCTTATGGAAAATGGAAACATATAAATGAATGTCCTACTTCATACTTTGCAAATACACAGTCAAATAGATTAAAATCGTTGACTATTTGCCGATACACCATGATCCCAAACTTGTGTGCATTGCCTTTGAATGGGACAAGCATTGTTGTGTTGATTTTGAAATATCCAAAATTGTAGGTTTCTGAGTACTCTTCCTTAATTTAATTAAGCATATACCAATAAGCATATTATTTTATTTCACTATTTGCTACATATAGTTCTTTAGGTTACGGTCAACTTGGCTCAGCCTCGTTAACTAACTGCATGCATTAATGCAGGCTCATAAGTACATGTAAGTCCAACCCAGTTGTTAAATAGGGAATGCAAATATAGCCCCTAACCACATGTGAATTCAAAATACATTATCCACATGTTTTTAAGTATATTGATTATTTTTGGATACAAAAGTTGACCTACAGTTAATAATAAGGTAATATAAAGCATATATCAGTTTTTATATATTTCAAGTTAATATTGTGATCATGGAACAAAGGTTACTAAATTAACATTATCCTAACTGGCCTCTAAATATGAGACTTCTACAAAAGTGTACATTAGTCAAATATTCTTGACTCCTTGCATCCCGTGTTTAAATTTATATATACATGTGAGTGAATTTTAAGAAAAGTTTTACAAAACAGAACAAAACAGCTCAGCTGTCTGTCAGGTAAAGTTATATTAATGTTTTTGTGTCTTTTCATGTAATGCTTTTTTGCAAAAAGATTCAGACAAACAGAACACCAGAA
>OMLO01006079.1_pt1 | contig 10144 bp, 9 predicted proteins | sample 1674811 | NCBI WGS metagenome assembly OMLO01 (sample SAMN06265003, study PRJEB25207) | coral metagenome | isolation source: Coral host | place: Mexico:La Bocana,Puerto Morelos, Mexico | collected 2008-11-13
TTGGTTTATGTTTAATTGCCAAACTAAGAGGGCAATTGTTGCACTTTTCATTTATCCAGAAATTCCACCATGTCGGGGTTTTTTGGGGGGGCCCGGTAATCGAATATTTGTTTGTTTACACGATTGCGCAATCCCGCACAATTCCTGCACAATCGCCAATTTTTACCGCACAATTTTCTTTTTTTTTCCGCACCCTGACAGAAGGCCTGCCCTGTATCTGCCTAATATCTCCAAGAACTTAGATTTGCCTTTTAGAACTTGATAGAACAGCCTAAAATTCCAACCACAAAACAAAACATAAACACTGATAAAGAGTTCGATCTCTTCACTATTCGCTGCCATAACACAGACTAGTCATCCCTACCATTAAAGTGCCCATAATGTCAAAAAAAAAATTTTGCTTATTTAATTCTGCATTTCACCTAATGAACTTCTGCGAAAAAATTTTTCAATTTGGATAAAACGCAATTTTTTTATAATCTTTTGAAGACATTCAAATTTGCCGCCATTTTGGTCCACCATTCGCACCAGTCTTCCTCGGTTTGAAGTGAGTCGTGACGTAGATTCAGGAACATGTGATTTTAACATTATGTATGGAAACAGTTCCTTCTGACCTATTCTAACCATCAGTCCTGATCACATCACATCTTACTCACCAAAATATCCACACTATCTCCAAGCAGATTGCTATAATGCTTCTTAACACTTTCTGGATCTGTGAATTAAAGTATTTACATTTTATACATCATGTATTTTCACTACAATTTGAAATTAAAAATTCTAGAAATCAAAATCTGGAAACTGTGTAGGGAAGGCCTATGATAGGTCTCAAAACAAACATAAACTCCAAATCCCATTTCAACCAGGAGATAGGACCCACATGTCATCCAGCTAAGGCTGACGTGGCTTCCTCTCTAAATATGGTAATTTATTTAATATTAATTATTTATTAAACCATTACTGTGGTTTGCTCATTGCTAACTTCGAAACACACTGTGTTCATGTATTTGTATGCCAAGTGTCCTTGAGAGTTGACTGGCTATCTTTTACTTCAAATAGTGACTCAGTGCACAGGTAACCCATACCAGTCTTTGGTTGCGATGCAACTGAATCAACATGCACCACAGATGCATCAGGTAGACTTGCACTGGACTGCGCACTCAGTGAAGCTGTTGTCGTCACCTCATCTTCAAAAGAAGGTTATAGAAACATACTGTAAACACTTGTCTCAAATCATAAGGGGAGGGATGACATACATTTCTGGAAAGACAGATAGAAGTTTGTCTGGCACTTTTCCTCTGAGTTAATTACTGGTGAAAATCTTTGAGGATTTTCAAAGATATTCATCTACTGTAGATAATTTGGGATCCTATTGAAAAACTTAACAAGACAAAACCTTGACAATTCTTGCTAAAATCCTCAAACTAAAGGAATTTTAATTAATATTCTTTTCAGGATCTTAAAGGATCTTCAACGTTTTTGTCAAAAGTGATCCAAGGATCTTGATTTTTCTTGCCAAAATCTTTGAAGATCTATAAGGATCATTTCATGATCTTTACGAGATCTTTTATTTGAGGACCTTTGCAAGATCTTTCATAGACATTAAAGAATCCTTGAAATATCCTTACTTTTGAGTATGTGAGCAATTATGTAGTTAAAGCCTTGTGCATGTTCATGTAACAAATCAGTTATACATTCATGCATGCAACTGCATCCCTTTGCACAAATTGCATGCCTAGAATGCTGCAAAAGTTATCAGTTCCCTCTAATCAGTCATTCATTAACTACATGTAACCACATCTTGTTACTTACCAACAGGAGTCTGTGGTCTGCTAAGACTATGTCTGACATGTCGAGCAACCCTTATTCTGACAACAGCTCCAGTTTGTTTAAGAATTTCCACAGCTTGCTGGTTATCTTTCCCATGCAGGCTGATATCATCAACTTTAATAATTTGGTCGTTAATTCTTAGCCTGCCATCAACTGCAGCAGTACTTCCCTCTGCAATACTTTTCACAAAGATTCCTGATAACTCAGCTGAAAATAGAAGAGATTTAGAAAAAGAAATTTTTATTTTAGACATCAGCAGCACAACATGTCATTTTATATTTATGTTCTTTTATCAAAAATAATTTTTATTCAGGCACATCCAACTTAGCATAGCTTTTGATTTAGAATCCTTGATGAAATTTTTATATGCCACTTTTGACAAATGAAGCAAAATTTAATTCTTACATGTAATTCTTTGAATAGTGATGTTTAAAACATCAGTTACATCGATTTATTACTGAAGTTCTGTATTCTACACATACATGTGCATTAAGACTGTATCACATATGCAGAGGTGATACATGATCAAAACATTTCGACATGATAGGAATGCAGCACATGTAAAATAATGTACCTGAAGACTGTTCAACATATCCTGCAATGGTGATACCCAGGCCTCGGCTGTCCTTTACAAGTTCAACATCAAATGTTTCTACAGGTACATCTTTGATTTCCTGCAAAAACATCAGCCAAATATACCATACCTGATTAAAGGAGCTGCACCGTGGTTTGCATATCCTGAAAATTAAGCCTAAATTGAAAGGTTCAGTGGAAAAGGGTCTGAAGTGAGCTTTGCCGAAAAGTTCACTAGTGGGCTTGAATATAACAATGAAGCAAACTTCAGTGAAAAAAGTACAGGACCTATATGTAAACAAAACCATGAGTCTTTTCGCAGTCTGCTTTAGACCAAAAACACCTATGCCCTTTTTTCACCAAGCCTCACAATTTTTCAAGTTCGTTGTTTGAAATCCGTATCAATCTTCTCCATCCTTGTTTCTTCTCGATTTCTTATAATTTTTTGGTGTTTTTCTATTTTAGCAAACTACTCTGTATTTTAATGTGTCCTTCAATAAGGTAATTCTGGATTTGGGCCAAAGTAATTCAAAATATCATGACCGAGTTCCTTTAACAGAATTAAACCAGCAAATTCATTTACAGTGTACTATCTAAAGCCAGTAGTTCATTCACTTAACACAATTCTATAGGATGCAACAACTGTACCTCTTCCCTGGAGGAAACATCAACATTGGAGTCATCAGTCACCAGCCTGGCAATAACAAGTTTGACATGTTGTCCCACTTTACGCAAAACTTGAGCTACCTGTTCACTACCCATACCACCAACATTAACTTCACCAATTTGAAGGATGTGATCACCACTTCGAAGACGCCCATCCTAGAGTTAATCAGAGGTAACACATGTCAGTTTAAATATAGCTTATTATATTTTTTTAACACTGATTATTATCTATCAAAAGTACTTATCAAGCCAAAGTCCATACGCACCCTATCAGCGACCCCTCCTGGTAGGATGGTTTTTACAATAACTCCAGTGCTTCTTCCACCAACAATACCGAACCCAAGGCCTGAGCCGTCATTATGTAACTCCACAGTCTCGATATGCCGCAAATTCTCCCCATCACCAGCCTAGAACATACAAAGATAAGTTTTTAACTACAACATAAATATGATAATTTTCTTATGCATTGTACACCAAAGAAAGTTCTATGAACACAGCAAACTGTACAAGATTTGCATGTATCATGATTTACTTACGGGCACTGTCACAGATGTTCGAGAAACAGTACTAACATCCGAGGGTGTCCGGGACAACATTGAACTTGCTCCAGAGGTTGTACGTGACAAATTTCGTGATCGTGGGATTCCTCCTCTGGCCACAATCAGTTCAACTTCTCCACTAGTCTGCTGTAAAACTCCAATGGCTTGCTGATGAGATACTCCACTGTCAAGCTGTTTGCCATCTATTGCAAGAATCTGGTCACTCTCTTGTAGCCGTCCATCACTCAAAGTTAAGAAAAGTACAAATTCATGTGAATTAGCATCTCAATTCTGCTTATTAATACCTTTTGATTTGTGATCAGGTGAACATCTTTTGGAGCAGCTACAGTTTCAAAGGATTATGAGAATTGAGAGAGTCTCGGAAACCTGTGTTGAAACATGTTGCTGGGTAATGACAGTTTTTACTCTGCCTTAAATCCTGTGAGTTTTCACACAGCAGCAATCATCTTTTTCAATAACCAGACTTAAGGCCCTTGCACATCAACACTTGTGTGCTTCCTGGTAAGTACTGTAAGATTAATAAGCTACAATCTTATACATGTAGTATGTCAAATGAATCATTTCCCCTTTATGCACTAGACAATTTTAAGCTTGCCCAAGGAACACCAGTTCACAGACCATGATTTAAACATTGTTTACATGTACACATAATTAATTAATTTACCTTCCCGCAACACCTTCAGGCTGAATCTCTTGTATGAAAATTCCTAACTCTCCACGATTTTCACTCTTCAACCCAACAACACTGAAACCTAAGCCACCTTGGTCTGGTTTCATTAACTTTACAGTCTCTACAGCACGACCTTGCGCCAAAGTTTCAATACCCTTCTGGAAGTCTTCATTCTTGGCAAATTTGGATTTCTTGAGCTCTTTAGCAATTTGATCTCTGTTGTCATGAGGTAACTCAAATTCAACCTCAGCTGGCAGAACCTCAGGAGATGAATAAGCATACGATGATTGCTGAGCATCTAACCAGGCTTCAGGCTGACCATTTCTTGCGACCGGCTCTACGTTTTCAGGTGGCCCTTGGTCAAACACACCAGCTGTAGAGGCTGGTTCATTTCTGATTGTAGTCTCTTCTCCTTCTGATGTAGAATGGCGTGGGAATACCAGCTCTCCTGTTGGAGAGAACTCAAAGTCTTGAACTGCTCCAGGTGGCAAATGTTTCAGCTGTTTGTTTAGCTCTTTCACAGACTGTTGTATGACTAGAAGCTGACGAAACAGAGGACTTTGCAACATCTGTTTGATTCGCTCAAGTTCCTCATCATTATCAGTGTCTCCTTGGGAATTGAGCTTCTGTTGAAAGCCATCCAAAATTTCCACAGCTCGAGATGTATCTGATAGAAAAGGAATTAAAACAAAAAGTGAATTAATACTGAATGGCTTGTGCAGCTCCCTTCTTTACTACTCTTGGTAATCTTAGTCAGCACAAAAAAATAAAAAAGTAAAAAAATAAGAAATAAAATGGATATTTTCTTAATATTTATGTGTACCGGTATTTTCATGCACTTAAGACAGGTTATTGCCTAGATTAGATTTCTAGTCCTATTGCCGCGGTGGCTGTTTTACATAATTCTACAATAACAAACAAGTAAGTTGCCCAAGAAGAGCCATGCACCAAGGCACACAGAGGTCAACCTTGTTTTTAGAACTATTTAGCATTTTACGGTTACCGGTAATTATTATCAGTGACCTGTAACTTAGCTGATGTTATAAATGGACTACTCTATTGTATTATATTTTCCTATTAAAAAAAATAATTATAGGAAACTAAAAGATGCACTCCCCCTCGAGCAAGAATTATGGATTACAAGCTTTAAAATATTTGTGGAATGTTGACAACACTTTACAGTTTGCAAGCAAACAGTGAATTAATGCGCACAAGCTTACAAGTGAATATATGTACCTAAAAATTGAAATTGAGCTTGCATGAAATGCGCATTTTAAAAATACTGATCACTGGCAATTCGGTGGGATATTTTAATACTGTATTAGTAATGAAATTTTGAAAAAATGCTCCTAAGCTTTTATCGAAGGCTTGCAGACTCGCCAATAATCAAGGAGTCGTTATATGAGCTTTAAAGCTCACACAGGTCAGGACTATGGAATTCGACGTGATACGAACAAACCATATCGCAGCACTTGAATGCAAGACAATTTGTAGTTACACAAGATTAATTCCGGCAATAGTGGTAAATAACCCTCAAACCTCGATAGCCAATAATTACAGATCGCATATAGGGTTGCCAAAACAGAAATTCTACTTGATCATAATAAAATAGGCATAGTGGTCGAATATATAATAACTTAGTTTCTACGATGCAGCGAGAAAGCTTGAAGTTATTTCGGCATGCAAAGCACTTCTTCTTAAAATAGTAAATAAGTCCTAAACCTTGACAGCTCTGACAAATCGCACACAGGGATATCAAAACTAAAAAGCTTACCTGATAAAGTAGGCATCTTGGTCGAATATAGTTGCTACTACGATAGAGCAAGAAAGCTTGAGGCTTTTTCGGCATAAAAAGCAATTCTCCTTACAATTTACGATCTAAGGATCATAGCTAAACGATAAAATACAGTATCTGTGTATAAAATGCTTATTACACTGTAAAAATGCCTGGAATAACTCGTAGTTTCGTAGCGTTTGTAAATAGAAAACGAGAATTTAGGCTAGGTTACTAAGCTCTATAAAATTCCAAGAATAATGCAATGCGAGCTCATTAGAGCGCGGCGAGGGTCACAAAATGTCCAAAATGGATGATCAGAATTGTTTCAACCCGTTGACATTTTCTTCACTATGACACCGCGTTCCTTTAAGTTTCTCTACGTTTCTACTTCCCTGCATCAATTCGGTTTTCCAAGTTTTTGCGATCACCCGTCAGTACGGCATTTAAAGAGTAATCGCTAGTTCTTTGGTTGGTAATTTTAAGTTCCAGCTCCGCTTAGATAAAAAGGCTACTTCGCAGGAAGCCCACTCTTGCACACTTTCAATGCTCTAAAAAACACATTTTCATTGGTGTTTTTATGTCAACTTATCAAGCTTTCAGTCCATAGGTGACCACGGACCATTCCTTTTAAATGCCCTGAAACCTTGCCATAATCCCCGCGAGCAATTTATTATGCAACAGCTTGCTATTGAGTTCTCTCTGTGTGGTCCTCAAACGTAATTCACTCTGAAAATCACGCTAATAGAAAAACCTGGTGAACAAACGCATCATTTCATAATATTGCCTAACTTTCCAAACAGAAATCATTTGACCCCCTCACTGAAATCAAACGATCGGCAAATTGGGGACACTGATTTTTCGATTTCAAGAAGGGTCTTAGTGGGAAAGCATCAGACAAATTTATTTTTATGTTTTCTTCTTTCTCACCGAAGTATTTGAAAGACCCTCCGAGAGGTCAATTAAAGGAATTTAACGTTACAATTTCGCTGACGCGTATGAGACGAATCCTTAGCCTGAGAACGCGCTTAAACCTTTCAACGACAGCACAGTGCGTTCATAATTGCAAATTTTCGTGAGCCTTGGAAGAAATCTACAGAAACCCTGCGGCTTTTCTCGAGAGAAAAACTGTACAGAATTGGAGTGTTATCCTATTTATTCCCCCAGTTTTTAATCCCTTAATGATTTTTTTTGCGCTTCTGCGATAACGGAGTCTCTCTCAAGATCTAGGTATGTTCGTAACAGCGACACAAGTTAAGGAGGTGGCTGAGAACTGCTAGGATAACGCCCATTAAAACTGAGTATTAATATTTCTTTACAAAATTCTTTCAGAGAAAAAGTGCTTTCATTTTATATTTCTTACAGTCGACATGGCAGCTTTCATTCATCAGTACACTTCCTGATTTTCGCAGGGAAAATAGCGGCTAGAACTGAGATGCTAAAAAAATAGTTTTTTGTTTGACTTAGTTGGGTTTGCTCTAGAATGGATCCAAAAAGGCAACATATTGGCGTGAATTACTTTATCACGAAAAATCAGATAACAGATATATTGAATAATAAAATTGATCTGATTAATATTCACTGTGCTTACTAGAGATGTTAGAGATTATTTTGAGAACTTAGTATTGACGAGTTGCAAAGTTTGCAGTCGCTTTTAATCAATCTCGACTCATTTCTCCGTTGTAAAATTCTGATCTAAGAAATTCGTCGGGAAAATCTTCGAATATATATATATATGAAGTTGGCCAGATAATAGTAGAAGCCAAGGAAAAATGAGGGAATTATCTCATCATCACATTTGCCGTGACTGGCTTGTCTGAAATGTGAAAACTGTTGCGTAATCCTAGATCAAGGATCTCTGACTTTATATGATTGATCAGCCATTAATTTTAGTCTGTTGCGTGAGATTCTGCGATAATAGATTATAACTATGTTCTAAAATGTTTTCAAAACATGCTCTAATTTTTACTGACTTTTAAATGACGCAGATGTAATTCTGAGGAAGTCATTAGTATGTTTGATTTTGTCCTAAAGGGTTTCTACGGTTCTAATAATCAACATGCTTTATTTTCTTGACCCCTAAGGAGCAGCAACGCGAGAGGGAATATAGCAGTTTCGACAAAGGTTGTCACTCGCATGACTCTATAACCTACAAAGTCATTAGCCTTGATTTGTAAGGACCTAGCAATAGTCCTTTTCTCATAACTAAAAGTATCCAAATACATGTCTACACGATTATCAAGAATGTTTCTGTTCTCAACACTATAAAGATCTAAATAATCTCCATCATACTGCTTGATTTGAGGTTCATAGGGCTTCAGCAATATCGTATTTTTAGCCCTTGAGCTTACGCAGCACAGTTCCCCGAACAGAAAAGGGCATTTGTGCGTCATTCATTGTCCAGTGAAATCTCTCTTCGATGAAAATGTATTTTCTTGATCATGGCATAGCATGGTAGAATTGCTTGATACTTCTTTCTCTACTGTTCTAGAATCACTATATGTGTCAGGAGTTGTTTCCAATTCTCGTTTGTTGAAGCTTAATGCTTCAGTTTCCACCATCGTGCCCATGTTACCACGTATCCATGACGATGTTCCTGTGTTTGGAAATAGTGTCTATTCATTTGAAGTACTGGGGAGTTTTCTTATATGATCAGATGAGCCAAATTGGCATCTCGAATAAGTGGAGCATTGAAAAAAGGGAGTGAGTAAGAGGCTTCTTTGGTGCGTTATTTGTAGTCTAACATCCGACCCTCTCGGGTGAAAAAAAGAACGGTACACTTACACGATTTTGACGAGAATATGTACAAACTATATTTCCTTATCTTTCTGCTTGAGCATAGTTAAATTATTCATACCATACTGACTCTAAATAGCGTAGCTAATTAGATACGAATTCAGATGCAAAACCAATGAACAACAAATAAATCACATAAAGACAGACTAATTATTTCTCAAATATTGGTGCAATGTCGTTGAATCAAGGGTGGGCCGCAAAAACAATCAAAATCAACCATTAACTACTCTCGCAAAAGAAAAAGTAGGAGATTTTTTATGATTTGTTGATATTACATATCCTATTCTAACTAAAAAGTCTTCACTTTAATAATTAATTCGTGCCAAACCACAATGTGTTTTGTCTTACTAATCCCCTCCTGGGCTTAAGTGCCGGAAATAATATTTTGCTGTTCGTTAAAAATCGTTCTCGACGCACGAAAGACGTTTTTCCAGCAGAGATGTACACTGATCGCGTCCTTCACGATTGGAAATGTACATTTTCTTAACGGCAGATGAACTCGCCTTACATATCTCAGAACGCTAACTTCAGCTTTGGCATCCTCTTTTAAAGGTATGGTTAATGCGCTTTTGGCTTCTGTTGTTCAATTGATTCAGAGTCTAGGCCATTGGTTTTGGGCTCTGTATATAAGTTGATCTTTATTTTTCACTACTGACTAAACATCTGCAAACCTTCGGCTTGACTATTTGGGATGTTTTTTTCCTTGCATTACAAACAAATTTCAAAATGAAGGTATGAAATGTTACAATAACACGATTTCGCAAACTAATACAAGAAAAATACTCTTAACAATTCGCTCATGAACATTTTTACAACATGGCCTACAAAATAGAATATACTTGAAGTTCTAGAAGTACATGGCCAAGACAACAAACAAAAACATCTAGCTTTTCTTTCTCTTTTGAAAGCTCATCTTATTTCTTACTTGAATGCTTGTGACTGAATAGGGCGTAAGTCAAGTGAGAGAGAAATATTTGCTTTGTGTTTTAGAACCGCACACTTAACCAGTAAGAGCTTCGGCGTTTTGGTGCATTCAAAACTATAATATGCGCTTTCTTCCAAGAGCGCAATTTTTTTTATTACGTATGTGGTTAAAAAAGTTACTGAAGACAGTGAAATACACAGCTTTATAAAAATCACAAGGAGTCTATCGCGATGCGGCCACACGGTTGGCAAGATGACAAACTTTCGTAAACTGAATTATATTATCGCAATTAGATTGGTAAATCAACTAATATAGCAAAGACTGTGTTTGTGGACAAGATGGCACAAACG
>OMLO01006080.1_pt1 | contig 10144 bp, 2 predicted proteins | sample 1674811 | NCBI WGS metagenome assembly OMLO01 (sample SAMN06265003, study PRJEB25207) | coral metagenome | isolation source: Coral host | place: Mexico:La Bocana,Puerto Morelos, Mexico | collected 2008-11-13
TGAGGACCTATAGAGCTTAGTCATATGTCAATTGCAGTTTCGTGACAAACTGAAGTGGCTTTGTTTTTCTTGAAGAAATGGGTATTGCAAACTCACGTTTCGCGATTTTTCGCTCACAAGAAATCAGATATCGAGTATTGTCCTCTGTTACCAAAGTTTTGCGTGTAGTGTCCAAATTAGAACGTTTTGTGGTTATCTTTACATACGTAAAAAGGCGTTTAACCCTTTCTCACTGAGTGCCTTCGTGCGTGTGGTCGCAACATCGTTCTCATACGAACACGAAAACCGGACGATTTAATTTAATCCTTTATGTTTCAAGTCCTTGACACGTTTTCAAGGATGACATCTTTTCTAAGCACTAGAGATCAAAAATTCGCATGGGAAAATCATAATCGATCTATTACGGTCGGCGTAAATCAGGTTAAGTATTTAAGAAATCAGGAAAAGGTATAAGTACCGTTCGCCAATTTAGACAAAAAAAATTAAAATTCAGTAGGAATTTAATTAACCCTCATTGTATATCGCATTTTTTCTGCCTTCTTTGCACGACAGTGTGTCTACTAAGTGTTTTTTAGTATTTTTTCTTGTATAGACTCTTAACAAATAAAAGGAAATAGACGATTAACATGAATGGGTGGGTCTTCTCCGTGCCTGAAGGCCTCCCAGCATGACACAATGGCAAAAACTTGGTGAAAATTGTATCGAATATTGTTAACAAAGATTAGCTTTTCACACGTTTTAGGTGAGTGCAGTTTGATGGCCACGGCTTCACGTATAATAATTTTTTTCCATGTGAAAATGTACGGTGTTCAAACTAAGCGATACTTACGTAACTATTTTTCGCGACGAAAACGCGAAAGACAAATTTGATTTGAACTTAATTTTTTCTTTACATGCTTAAATCTATATAAACAATTATTGGGTTGCTTTACAAACTGGCAAACGAAATGATCAATACGAATTGGCGGCTGAAATCTCGGCAACTCATTCCCCGAGTTGAATCTCGCTTTCAAGTGATGATATTTCCTTGTCTATCGCATCATTACAGTGTTCTCGTACGAATTCAATCTAGATATTAGGTTTTATAAAATCCAGTTATACCGACACTCGCAGCGCGAGCTTCACTTTGAATGTATTGCCGGAGTTCTGTCGTCGCATTCGACTGGGCGATATTGTTTCTTACGCTTAACAGAGGAAACCAAAATCTACTCGTGAAGGATTATAGAAACTAAACAAAGTGCAAAACCCACGGATATACTTTGGCGAAGAAACGGAACTATGCCTATATATTACGGAATTTTATAAGCTTAAAGGTTCTGTGTCTTTTCACAAAAATGTTCACGAAATAAGTTAAGTTTTGCATTTTAAAATGCATGTCTGTCAGTTTTGACCTGTTCCACACGATTTATGAAGGAATTTCAGCGCTATTTTTGACAACGAAGCAGAGCTAAAACTTGAATGCATAAATAGCATTCCATAAATAGCCACAAGAAGTTAGACGCCCCCGAAGTACAATGAAAAGTGTTTCGCTTTCAGGTTCAAAACAGACGTAGGTCAGCACTTGCCACCGAATGGCGCGGAAATCCAACAATTCAGTGAATTCTCTGCCCGTTAAGTACGTGTATTGAATTTATTTGTTGAAGAAGGAAATATCACACCAGGCAAGTTGAAGTCTTACTGTGTTTCCTAGTAGGAATTGAACGTAATCGAGTCTGAGCACGCCCGCGATAGCCTGTAATTAACATATTAATTTTAAGAGCGTGAAGGACTCTAAACGAGATGTCCCATTTGTCTTCTACTAAGTTTTTATTACTTATAAGCATTAATCAACATGGCTTGAAAAACCAATATTATTATTTAAGAAACACCGATCGAAATATCGGTTCTAATCGAACACCTTAGTACTTTGAACAATCTAAGGGTATCGTAAACAAAGTATTTCCGAAAACGTTGAAGAGAAAAAACCAACAAAGATGTTTGCAGATCGCGCGAGGAATTGTGTACTTTGTACGCCAGCGTCTTAGCATGTAAATGCTAACCCGTGAAAGTTGTCACTCAATTGACTGCACAAAGCCATTCAGAGTCATTGACCCTATAAAAATTGTCGTGATATTGTTATGAAAACTGTTCACAAGACGCTTTTGTTCGTCTGTTTTAACTTTGCAGAGCTAAGCACGCGTGAGTCGACTGCGTGTTTCTCGCCTTGCAAATCGGTGCAGTTATAAAACAACAGGAAACATAGTTGATATGTTTTTATTTTTAAATTCCCAAAGGAACATGGTAATTTGGTACTTTTATTGATATAACTGAACGTTCGAAGAACAAGCTCGTGTTTACTGGCAGGAATGCGTAGGATGATGCGAAAAGAAGTTTGTGGTAGATGCTTGTTTTTCTGTTTCTTTGTATTTAAGGGTGGTTTCTTATCAAAAGGGTAAAAATTGCAAGATTCCCTACCGACGACATTCCTACTCAATGATAGAATGGCGGAAAATTCTATTACGTCATTCTTTACATGCATGGGTTGCCCGGAAACGTGGAAGAATAATATAAGCGCCAGAAATTAGCTGCGAATATTATAAATAACGATATCTCGACACGCGAAGAGCAGGTCCGTCAGTGAAAGTGAAAGTAGGGGAAAAAGCTCCAACGGGTTCCCATCGGAGAGAATTAGACAGGTTTTCAACTCTGTGCTTAAAGACTTGCATTTGGATTGGAAGTAACCATAAAGGAGCTTAAAATGGGGTTATTGCAGGTAAAAATTCTCATATTTTTTTATCCTAAAAAATCAAGAGAATTTTAACGACAGCGAGTATAAATTAAAAGTGGTTTAAAGTTACTTTACGTGAATTTGAATATCGAACTAGTTTTCTTAAATTCTGTCCAAGTACCGCAAAAACCACGTTGAAAGAATTTGAGAGAATAAGTTGTTATGATGCATTTTCACTTAGCTAAGAACCTACTCTTGCGACTTGAAAGTTTCAATTGATAACGCATAGTTCAGTTAAGTAGGGCGTTATTTGTGGTATACAATCAATATTTGATTTAAAAGACATATTCGTGTTAAGAAAGCTTCACAAACGTTCTACAATATTTCAATTCGAAGATTGCTTCACGTGTTTTGTTCTTACGTAGGAAATGGCCTTGTAATTACTGATTCAGAGAATAAGGGAAATTCCCTTTCGAGTATTCGAGGGAAACAATGATAACACTTAAAAATTGCTGAACTCTCCATTTTTGAAGCACGTGGTGATGTAATGATGCAATGAACTGTAGCGAGCAGAAAATAAACTTAAACAATTTAACCGAGTTTTTCAAACGAAGGAAACATCCCTCGTTCCTAATTCTTGAGCAAAAACTCCGGAAGTCAAGTGAAATGAGGCAAAATTTGACCACTTAACCTCATCAGCTTCAAGATGCCTCAAGATGGTCATCAGCTGGTTTTTTTTCCTAATTTCACTTCACAGAACTTGTGTTTACATCGTCAGAATAATATCATTAATAGCCGGTGTTGTGAAGAGAAATCTCAAGTCGATTGAGACAAAATTTAAAGAACATTTCTCGCGGGTTGTGACCCGTGAAATAATTTAAGTAGCTGTCTTTGTGTCATTTTATTGTTTCCAACATAAGTTCCAAAAATATAATGCGAACGCACAGGAAAAGAAATCACGAAATATTTTTCGCTCGAGGCGAAAAGAATTATCATAACGATGACAAAGTGATGCGTATATTCACGTAAGTTTTCTTTGTGTTCCAGGTTATTTCAGTCGTCCTCATTCTGTACTTGCTCGGCAACTCTGGAGCGGAGCCTTTCCAGCAACGACTCGAGCGGATAATTCAAAGAGAAAAGAGACATGTGAAGTCGTTTACACCTTCTTCCAAGCGCTGCAACCAAACGCTGGCCGGCCCTGGTTACCAATTGCATACATCGACCTCGGACGTTTCTTTATTATACAAGAATGGCTGGTTTTTAGCTGTTTACAGCGACGGCAATATCAACGGAACATCAAATGCTAGGAGCCCGGACAGTGAGTAGACAAACAACCTTTTGTAGTCCCGTTGCAATTATATCTGCTGGATAGCTTTGAATGGTGGAAATATCCCTGTTTTCGAGTTCCATTACAATATAGAATATTAAACGCCGTATTTATGACTAAAAGAGGTCTTTTGTGTATGCTAATATGTCTTTCTTGGACAATTAGCCTCCAGCCTTGATCGAGAATCAATACTGTAAAAAGACAGCCGATTTATTTAAACTTTAATTAGTTTCATTGCAATTCTCCTCCTTTTTCAATAAAAATAACCAACCAAAATAGCCAATTGTTAATTTTAATGTCAACTATTGTCATTTTTTGCAGTTAGGCTTCAACTCCAGTCTGTTGGCACAAGTTTGGTGCGAATATTCAGCAAACAAGCCTGTTTGTATGTTGCTATGGCTGCCAGTGGAAAGGTATACACCACGGTGAGTGGTATAGTTTCATCCGGGAAAGAATAGAAACCTTGAAACCACTAAATTGACCGCAGTCTTTTTTCTCTGGCTGTCTGCTCAGCGTTCACAGTGTTATTCCTGATCACGATTGACGAAATAAGGAGTGGTTAACATTTTAATGAACTTATGTTTAATACTGTAAATTCTTGCTTTGTAAGAGAAACGAAACTCGCAGCTGTCCATTATGTGGAAAAATACTGAGCTAAATAGCGGCCAGCCCAAGATTTAAGTGATAACCAGGCATAAGTGAAAAACTCGAGTGCTTAAAGTGTGTCACTAAATTAACCTCTACCAAGGTTCATCTTTTAACGATGCCCCGCTTAATTGGTATCACCTACTGGCGCATTATACTAGGACATTCTTTCTTCGGAAAAATAAATCGACTTTCCAAAGCGTAGAATAGTATTTTATCAGCTCAATCAGCTGTTATCACTGTTTAAAAGCGGGCTAAATGACATTCCCTTTATCTCTAAATACTTGAATACGAACAAAAGTTCGTCAACACACTTGATTCCACTAAATGTGTTTTTAACTGAGTGCGTTCGTGTGGATGTGATGGTATTTCATGTCGGGCGAATATTTGCTTTAGGAGACTGGTTTCCCACGTTTAATATTCTTGTGTCGTCACCAGGAATACTTCGTTCCCGTTTATTTAAATAGCACGCTCACCGCAGTGAGGCCAGAACTTTAAAAGCGTCAAAAGGAAAATTAATTTGATTTATTGCATCCTGCCTCCATTATAAGCCCGCGGATGGGCCAAACATCAACCTATATTAATTTGCTACGCATTCTTTTAAGTGAAATTCGAAGAACCGTTCTCGAAGAGAATTAACTAACTTAGATAGCTGTCTATTAATATTTCTCACTTAACAAAGTGTTGTTTGTTTTCTTATTTACAGGAAGAACCCTCAGGCGATACGGTATTTCAGCAGACCCAGGAATCAAATGGCTTTGAAACATTCGCTTCCAAGAAGCATTATATTCCACTCTCAAATAACACACGAAAACTCCTTTTTCTGTCCATGAGAAAAAACGGTAACGTTAAGAATGGAACGCATACGAGAAGGAACAACAAGACCTCGCTGCTTTCAGTGATGCAAGCGAGAGAAACAAGTTAAAGACAATTGTTGCTGACGACGAATAAATACTTATTTATTTTGAATTATAATTCTCGCTGGTTCGTCTGAAAGCGGGTCTTCAGAACACAAAGCCAAAATATATATTTTGACAATTTAATATCTAGATATTTATTTTTTAAAATGTTAGATTTGTAAAATCTATTTAATAGTTTCGCAAAAGCGAATTTTAGAATGAAAAGTAACAATATTTATTAATTATTGCTTTAAAGTGCAGAGAACTAAAATAGTATTACAGTCGACTGTCAAACAGTTTTGTGGTTTTATTGGATAATTTCAATTCAAGACAACAGCTTGAAGTTGTTATCTTTGAGAAACATTGTTCCCTAATTTAGGAAAATCTCTTCATGATCGCCCAGGCGACAAATGGAACGTACGGCTAGAGATATCTCTTAGCTAAGCGAAAATAGATCAAAACTTGAATTAAGTATACACATAAGGTAAGGGTCGAATGGATGTACCTTTAAGCAACTCCGTATTGCCAAAAAAAAATAGTGAAACAGTCATTCATCATTTTTATTTCTGTGTTACTTCTCGGCTAACGAAATCAAAAATATGTCGAGTGTCTTATTAATCTTCTAGAAGAACTATCTAGTTTTTTTAACTGCTGGTTAAAAGCTTCGTTGTTAAACAGTTGTAACAAATAACGAACAGCGTATAGCCAGAAACTCCCCAGCCCTCTTCTCTTGTTCACTTTGTCTTCTCTCCATTGTAGACTCTCGTATTTGATGGTATTTCAGAATGGAAGCGATATTTTTTATTCCGAGGGAATAGATAACGAAAAACCAAAACAGTAAGGATTTTAATCTCCTTACTCATCGGTTTTCAAAAATAAACGTTTGTAATTCACGTATTGCTTACGGCGCTGGATTAATTTCTAACTGAGAACTCTGTTCCTTCCATAGTAACATAGTGATTTAATTAGTTACATTTCTACATTTTTTTTAGAAATGAAGGTGAAAGTCTAAATGGGAAATTAGCCATTATTGATTTAATTTTAGGTAGTTTTTTTTGAAATTCTTTTGAATTGAAATAAAACTCTTTACTTTAATAAAATGTGGTTGCAAATTCAATGTTTAACAAACGAATTAGTATGGGTAATCGTATATCGGCGATTGTACTTAAGGATTTACACTACGTGTGAAAAGTCTTTAGGTGAGTTCAATTTGAAAGAATTTTCAAATGTCACGAGTAGAGTAAATTCTTAGTTGCTCAAGCTTGGAAAAATTCACTGAAAAAATTAAGAAAGCTCGCGCGTTAATTTGAACTGCAGTGAAAATTCCAAATTAACGATAAATTGGCCTGCCCTCAGCCAATCGCAATGAAGTAATTTTCACACTGCCAGATAATTTATCGTCGATAATCGATAACCCTAATAACCATAACAATAACCGGTAACTGGACTAATTATGACCTGACTAATTGCTAATTATCCAATTTTAGAAGACGTAGCAAAGTTATTTATGAGGGGCCGAAATATTCATGGTGTCTAACTCCTTAGTGGTCATAAGTCCATAAACTGCTTCGTTCCGCGGCATCATCCGAGCGGTTCAATGTGTTCAAAAACCAAAGCAATTGTGTTGGATTCATTGATGGACCCCGTGTAATTCGGGTTTTTTTTGTTCGTGTACATATTGGATCTAAATTAGCTTTGATAACGATCCCTTCTAACAACTTGTATAAAGGGACCAACACTCCAAACAGTGCATACAAGAACCCCTAATTATCTTGTACTTGACTATGGTAGAGGTTATGTCGTAAGCACTTTAGTGAACGTGAGAAGTGAACTATGGAAGCAAGTAAGTAAGCCAATCTTATCACATTGAGTGTTTCCACACAGGATGTCCTCAGATTTTACCCCGATCCGTATCAGTAAAACCCAGTCTATTTTTTTTCGCCTCTCTAGAAAACCATTGCCTGTTTGCAAAGCACATTAAATATGAAGGCTTGTAACAAAGAGAAAATTTTGTTATATATTATGTTTGTTATATCAGTATAGCTGGGCCAGTGGAAAACTCTCTTAAAGACAGTTTTCTTAAGTCATTTTTTTTTTTCAGTATAAACCTTTAAAATTCATGGACAAGTTTGCAGGATGCGCTAGAGTCACTAAAAACGTTCATAACTATAAAACGGCATAATATCTAAACAGATTTGAAAACTTGCAGTCTTTAAGACAAGCACAATTAAGCAAAATGTTTTAATAAAAAACTTATTCTTCGCTGCACGTAAAATTGTTGTTAACTCTGATGAGGTAGCCAAATCAACAACAGCCTCTTTATTAATGTGCTTTAGTTCTCTTAGAGCTGTTTTTAACAATTAATGAAACGCGTTTAAAACTCGTTAGTTGTAAGTGAGAAACTTGGGTGGTTGAAGTGAGTAAGTCTATTAATCCAACATTAACTTTCGGACTTAATGGAGCTGACAATTACTACGAGATGTGGAATTTAAAGGGTTTTCTAATAGCTGTCACTTCCGTGGCACAGTGCACTGAATTAACCAATTAGAAGTCGAACAAAAAAAAGGCATGCAAGCGCGTTGCAAGCGCGGGAAAATGTCATTTGCGTGAGTTCGGACTTGCTTTAGATTGCGTCTCATTTGCAAGAATTTCAAAACGATTGGTTTTAATTTCGACTTCACGTCCAAAGCCGAGTAGACACAGAAACTCTGAGAGTAAGTAATATTAATCCTCCCCTTCAATAGGTTGCTACTAACCTTGGGGTGGTTACGTTTACCAATCTCAGAACAAAGGCCTCTTAATGTTGTTAATCACACCAAATGAAGTGTTACAAATTTGTTCAAAGTTCGATTGAAACATTGTAAGTAATATTCAATTAGCTTCGAGGAGGCCTCTACTTACACCCCAGCGTAGTGAAAATGTTTTCAATTTTGGCATCAGTATATTGTTAATAGCAGATGAAAAGAACGTCATTTGATCGAATCGTCATTTTTCGAATTAACACTAACACAAAAACATAGCACGGAAAAACTGGGTGAAAGTCGTTTGAGAACGGTATTAAATGAGAGGCAGTAGTTCATTTTTTTTGAGCACTTACTGGTGTGGAGTGGCTTTTATGAACTACTTGACAATTTACAAAATAAAAAACAGCCGAGATACAATATAACTACATCGTAGCTTTCAATACAGGAAAAACCCGCGTGTAAGAATCCAGTGGCTTAAGAACCTGCGAGCAGAAATTTGTCATTTTAATATCCAAAAATATAAGAACTTGTTGAACCAAGAAAGTACAAGCAGATTATTATCCGGTGGTTGCAGCTAAATTATGCGGTGACTTTGAGATTTCAAATTTATACCGAACAAGAAATTACATAATACAGTTGTGAATAAATATTGTATGTTCAAGGATTAAACTCGAATTTATTTATTTTTCTGGTAATCTGAGACTATAGAAATAACTAACCCAAAATGCAAAAACCAAATTTGCCAGACTTAAAAATAATGTAGGTTCTCACTTGCGGGATTTTACTGTAATCTATAAACGCGCTATAAATTGCCGCAAAGTGCTGTTGTATGTTCTTCAGACTTTTATTGATTTTAATCAATAAATGATGTAATCCAGCAATGTCTCACGACATTGCAATCTGTATTGGAGAAGAGAAAGACAGAAAGAACCCGGGGGGAGATTGAACTTGGGAGGGGACTGCGACGAGTTTAGTTGCCTACGGAGTGAGCTGTGCTTTCTTATTTTTACCGGGCGGAGAACTGTGACAGCAGAACTCAAACAGCTTGTCTTGTTCTTGGTGGAGAGATTTTCAGGAATCGCGAGAAGTTGGGAAGCCAGGAGGAAGAGGACACGGGAGAGAGTGACTGTGATTAATACGCATAATATATTATTATCGTTAAGCTCACGAAAAAACTTTATTTTTAAAGATATAACACAAGATAGATACAATATGCAGTTGTCAAACTATATCCGGCCCTTATAAATTTGGACCTTAGATAATAAATAATCTTTTTTCATATTTTTTATTGTCCATCTAGGCGCCATTTTCAGTAATTTTGTTTAGTTTTCTTCAAACATCCATCTGCAATTTTAAAACCGTGATCATTTCCATATATATTTCTTTCATTCGTGTACACTGAACTTTACTTAATGCAACAACATTAAATATTAGTTTTCTCTGATAAATAATACCTAAGATATCTGGTTTAATTCATGGCAATCGTCTAGGAGAACTAGTTGATTGTTAAATGATCAAAAACTGAGATCCCTTGTGAAGCCGACATGTTTTGTTTCCTTTCCTTGGCAGTCCGTCCTTCTTCAGCGCAATGTACATGTCGTGTGGCGCATCCCTGTAGTACTTATACGAGGAAAAAGTGTGGAAACCATTGATTCCTGTCACGTGCTTGAAAATTGTGCTGTCAGTCTTGTTTTTCTGCAGGAAAATTACACACACAAATTTAGATTTTTAATTCTGGCAAGGTAGAATCCAAGAATTAGATTTTCAAAAGGCTTTCTGGGTGTGGCTTCTTATTCGAAGAAATTCAGTTAAGTCGTAAAAA
>OMLO01006081.1_pt1 | contig 10144 bp, 2 predicted proteins | sample 1674811 | NCBI WGS metagenome assembly OMLO01 (sample SAMN06265003, study PRJEB25207) | coral metagenome | isolation source: Coral host | place: Mexico:La Bocana,Puerto Morelos, Mexico | collected 2008-11-13
AAAACTCGAGAAATCAAAACTGCCTCCATCTCAGCAAGTCCGGGAATTCGCAGGTTTGGCCCTTCCACCTGCGCAGCACTGGAGTTTGCAGTGTGCACTTTGTCGAAATCCTGCAAGAGGCACAAACATCGATCTCACACAGCGGCTTTCACAAGCCAAGAATGTTCAGTGTTGGCAAAAGTGTTAGCAAACCGTCTTCAACGCATTCAACTTGCCTAGACAAACATTAAAGAACAACGTCTTTGTGACGTCAATGATCTGCGTTCGACACTCACTCAGTCCCAAAAAGCAATGAATCTATATACGTATCTGGGGCCACTATTTACATCAAAAGCAGCACCACTTCAGGTCTTGAAAAATATGAACTCATGAAAGAAGAGGTTTCACTTGATTTCGCTGATTTGCACTCGGAAAGTTGTACATCCCTAATCACCACACAACTTGCAATGACCACCTGGTGATCAGGCTGACTCTTTGCGATTTTGGAAAAAAGCGATGGAACTGAGCTGCGAACTGTCTTGGTTTCCTCACCTCAGCTAGTGTGCCACTAGGTCACTAGGCTATGCTTGCTTGGTTCTACGAAATACACCACGTGTTTAGGGACGGAAAAAACGCACTGAAAAAACATGAACGGTTTCAATTCACCAGAATGCAAGCAGCGCCATAGAAATTACCCGAAACCAGAATACCCAACATGTTCTGAAAAAACTCCCAAGGACCGAGCTGTTTTCGCGAACCTGGACATTGCCCGCCAAATCGGTTGCCTTTGATGCAACCTACGGCAGATACTGACGAGACGCAAACTTGCAAAAGCAAACCTTCTCTTGTGGTGTGGAAACACCTTTGAACGCATAGTTAGTCATTCCAAAAATTCTACGCAACCAGGGTTGCACTTCCAAGTGGGCACTGAACCTTCCAACTATACTTGGGTGAAGGGTTGTGAAAGAAAACTGGTATCTGAGTATCTGGATTTATAACTTGAGAGTCTAACCGAATCACTTGCTGCCATGTGTTCGGGTCAAAACATCTAAGGGGCAACGTTGCAAAACATCAGGCGCCTTTTACAAATCTTCAGCCCAAAGGATCCACTGCGGTACACAAGATTGAGATCCTATTGATCACCGACATGTGCCCATGCATGCAAAACTCACACTCCTACTATTTTGTTGGAGGTGATCACTCACGAAGCTTAAGTACCGGCTTTTGAAGCCAATGATGGTACGTTCGGAGTAAAATGGGTGAAATCTTCGTCAAACCGTCTGACCACTGCACTTCTGTTGGCACCCATCTGACACCGTCTCTTGAAATGAACTGCTGAGTCGAACGAATGTTGATGATCGTTCGTTTGTCCTCGACGTTCGGATTCTCGGCACTCAGACTGTCAAAAAGAGATTTGCAATCCGTGATTGCCAACATTCGCAAGGTCTTCTGGATTCGATAAGAAGGTTGCCGCTGCATGATTTCGCAGATCATCAAATTCAGAAAAGCCGCTCTGTCAACTCCCATGTCTGCAGCACTTGCTTCTGCAGCTAGTGTGCTCCTGCACACTCGAGTCGAACGACTGCTTTTCCACTCGATCAAGCAACCGACTGTCTCAACTTCTGTTGCTGTGGGTGGTGCTAGCAAAGTCATAGCACCATGTTGACTTGCAAAACCTTCAGCATTCGCCCATGAGGAATCTGTGTATGTTGCAACCAGTGTTGCTTCGTTGATAGCCACCGGCATCATACAAAATCCTTCTGAACGTGTGGCCTTCAGATGTTCAACTGCAAGATACATGTTGTTGAGTTCACCATATGTTGTTTTTCCACCACGACTGCTCAAAGAAACTGTTGCTGCAACGTCAGGCCGAGTTTGGCCTGCGACCCACTGTAAGCATCCACCAACCGAACGAAGTTCCGAAAGATCGCTTGCGTCGATGGTTGTTTTGGCCTTTTCCTTAGACAGCTTAGAAGACTCGCCCGTCAAAGAATCTATGAACTTTTCCTGCGTGATCTTCAGATAGAAATGGCCAGGTGAGTCTGTTCGCAACCGAATTTCCTTACCCTTGAACTCAATGTGCTCATTGACCGAGAGTTCCTGTTGACTTCCCCACTTGAACAATTCGAGCATGTGATTGCGGTCGTACAGCTCGCTGTGACAAAGTAAGAAGTCGTCTACGTAGACGATGCAAAGGCTGAGCAATATAGGACTCTTGTAGCCAGCTGGTGTGCCCCAATGCAGGTACAACTGTCGATCCAGACTGTGTTGTTCGTACCCTGCACCCTTAAGGCGTTTTGTGACTTCAAGGCTCCAGGTACGAGGTGCATTCGCAAGACCGTACACATTGCCAAGTATTTCATACAGGGGTGATGTGAAAATCTTCGCTCTCAAACAAAGTCCGTCCCGAGGTGGCGCCAGGTACAAAGGCGCTGAGCGACCCTCTTGTCGACCCTGCAAGAATGCGGTCTTCACGTCCCCGCTCCAGAGAACCCACTTGTCAGTGCGGTTCAGTAGAAGACTGTTCTTTCCTGCAATGTAGAATGCAAGAAGTACATACTCCGATTGGCGTGTCGGAGTGGCACACTCTCTGTTGAGGCTGAAAAGGTCCGGATCCTGGCATCCGATCGCCACAATTCGGCATTTCGGTTTCAAAGGCCCCACGCCCTTGGCTTTATCCCTGAACGCTGCACGGCTTCGAAGGATACGCTTGCGAAGCTGTGGAGAGTCGAAGATCCGTTGCGCTTCATCTGGCGGCAAAGGACGAACTGAGTTCCATTGTTTCCACGACTCTTCTTCGGCCTTGGCTGCTTGCACAAACTTTTCTATGACTTCCGGCCCACGTTCCAGAATTGTTTGCCATGGCAACTCCTTGTCCATTGCCTTTTGCTCAATGCGGGACATCTTTGGTTGCGCATGATGTCCAACTCTCATGTCTTCATGGTCAGCATCTGAGTCGTCGCTCTGGCCATCACCAACATAGTCTGCACTGTTTTGGTACACCTTGAAGAAGTTGCCACATGACGAAGGCATATAGACATCTTCACTGCCATCAAAGCTATCATCCAAAAGATGTATCTCGTCATTTTCGCAGATCAAGGTGTTGAAAGTGACATTTGGCTGGGGTTGGAACCAAAGCTCTGTGATGGTGGTGCATGGTGTCGATGTGAAGGAGGTCTCATCGAACTGTGGATCATATTCTTCGTCACGAAGAACTTGGCCGGTCAAAACATCAATCACCCTTCGGTGAGTGATAGAACTCTTCCGAGGTCCAGGAGCGTGTGTCGTCTTCAGGACCTGGTTGTCAAAATCAAGTCGTGCCCACACTGACGGATTGTCATATAGTGGTCCCTGCATCCATAGTTCTGGAAAAAACAGGTATGTTCGTTGTGCTGTTGTAGCCGAACGACGGCTTCCGTGCAAGTAAAGAGTGCAGCTCGAGATGTTGATGGTTCGGCTGCATCAGAATCTGCCAAAGATCTCTTCGAAGGAGTCAGTCTTGTGCTGCCAACTGGAGTTGTTTGTCTCTCCAGTCCTGGTGGTGTCCTTGGGACCATATTTCCAGCTTCTTCAAGAGTAGGTGTGGCATCATCGTCCTTGGTGAGATCGATTGCACCGTCAAGTGTTGGTTGTGGAGGTGCACTGTGGATGGTAGGGGTTGCCTGTGGTGGTGATAAAGAAAGTTGCTGTTGTCCAAAAGGAGGTTGGGGTTCCGCAGAACCTGTTGCTTTGTCAGTTATCGTTGAGGATGGAAGTGGAAGTGCTTCTGGTGGTGCTGTCTGTCTAGTAGGTGTTCGTGATCTGGCTCTTCTCATCGGAGTTCTCACAGGTGTTGTAGGTGTAGGAAATCCAAAACCAGTGTTATGTATGTTTGTTTGTCTGTAGGTTGGAGAGTGTATGTTAAGATTGTACTGTGTTGCTGTTTGTTGCTCTTGGGATTGTTGTTGAATGTTCTGCTGGATTTGGATTTCTGGCTGTTGATATGGGTCTGTCTGTGCTGTTGCTTCTTGAGTTTCTGAATGAACAGCTGCTGCTTCTGGTGGTGGTACTGGAATCATTGCTGGTACTGGCACGGTGTTTGTGTCATCGAAGAACTCGCGGAGGTCATCTTCCAAGCCATCGGTTCCTTGAGGCTGGTCTGGGTCATGTTGTTGTCGAACGGGAATCTGTTCATCCACAAGGTCACCACGATGGATGTTATCTGAGGCATCCTTCAAAGACCTCAGATCCTGTTGGTCAGGCTCCCACTGTTCAAATCCATAGGCCAGTCTCAGTTGATGTTGTGCCACCTTAATGGTATTTGTGCCAGACTGCAACCAGTAACTTTTGCCATCCGGATCACGGCCCAAAAGACGAGCCAACCGGTATCCACCTCTTTTCTTACCAGACCGAGCTGTCCATCGCCAATAGGCAACAATGCTACCAATTGGTGCTTGATCTGGATGAAGTCTTGCAGCTTGATAATTTGTCTTCTTGAGGAGTGCTCGACGAAATGAAGAATCAACTGCCATGGAAGCTAATTGTTGTTGAGCTTCAGCACGGAGCACATCCGCAAGTTGTTGTTGATATTCCCTGCTTCCACCATAAACCAAACCATGCTGGTCTGACAAAAGGTTCAGACCGTGCCTGGGAATGCGGCCAAACGCTGCAATGAAAGGAGGCCTTCCAGAAGACCATGTTCCAGAATTCTTTGCGAATGTTGCTGCTGTCAATGCCAAGTCGATTTGCTCAGGTCCACTCACAGCTTGTGCATCAATCACTCGTTCCAGAATCGATCTAAGGGTGTCGTTATGGCGCTCAATGAGCCCCAGGCGATGGTGTGCTTCTGCAGGTATATAGTCGACGAAAACACCATTGTTGTTGAGATAATCCTCAAAGTGCGATCTGAATGCTCCATCTGCATCAGTTCGAAGCACCAGTGGCATCCCAAAGCTGTTGCTCCAGCACGAGGTAAATTTCTTGATAACTTCTTCGGGATTTCTGTTTTCCAATCTGACTGCAGTGTGAAGATGGGTGCACTTGCAAATGATGCCCAAAACCGGAAATGCCTTGCCAGTGATGTCCTTGACATAGACGATGTCCATCTGAACTTCATCGGCAAATTGCTGGTAGATGTTGTCTTTCACTCCAGCAGGTGGTGGTTTCGGCAATGGTCGGTTTCTGTCACAAACATCACATTGCAAATGTTCAACTGCACTCAAAATGTTTTGGTCTTTGATGCCGTTCATCGCCAGCATCTTCTTCAACTCAGCTGCAGGAGGATGTGAAAGGTTCCGATGCAATCTGGAAACTGCAGTTTTCACTTCTTCTGGTAGTCGAAGTCGATCTGGGAAATGAATGCCCGATGATCCACTAGGCACCACTCTCTTCTTCGGATCGTCCTCGACCAAGTCATCTGCTGCTGGAGATTCATGCACCTCGTCATCAATCTCAGCATAACCGAAAAAGAAAACAGCCAAGTTCACTGCTTTGTGAAACCTGCCACGAGGATGTCGCACTTGTGCCAAGTCTTCGTATCCAACACTGTATGACCCATCAATGTACAAGAGGGACCAGCCGCGGTGTGTATGCGGTATGTGTGTAGGAAAACGAAGTAAAGTTGGTTGAGCTGCCAGTTGAATCCGTTCCAGTTTAGGCCATGGAACCAAATCAGCCACTGCCTTCCAAATCTTGTCAGAATGCGGCACCAGAAAGGTTCTGCTGGAACTTCTTTGAAAAACTTCTTCAACCAACTCAAAAACCTTGGACCAAGCGTCAGGATCTCGATTCACTTCAACCGGAAACGCTGTATGTTTGTTGAAACGTTCCGGATCCAACAACTGAGCTGTATACCGAATGCCTCGAAGGATGCACCTAACCATCTGATCAGGATACTGCTGACTGTTCGTCACTTCTTTCCCTTCCAGAGGCACGCATAGTCTGAGTTCATCTGCAGAAAGCTTCTTCCGGAGTTGTGCCAACACATGAGGACAGTTTCCCAAAAACTTAAATGTCTTGCGAATCATTTCCCCTTTGCTGTTGACTGCACCATACGCCCCGGAATGACAAACTGCTTCTTCTGTTCCATCCAATGCGGCCAGCTTCAAGATGCAAGGTTCCTTCCACAAACGACTCGTCACCGGATTTTCGATAAGCCAGTAACGGCCTGCTGCATGTTGCTGCTCACACCAACGTGCTGCTTTTCGAACCAAGGGTCTTGCCTTCGCTCTTCTCACTTGCAATTGAATCAGCCTGTGGATGTAGTTCACGTTGTCTTGCAGGAGGCACCAATCTCGGCAATCGATGCCCTGCAACAAAACCAGAGGCTCATAGTTGTCCAGCATGTCATCCACTTTCTGAACGTCCTCGGGTTTCTTGAGATCGAAGCCAGTGTTGTAGTCGACCGGCATCAATGCTTTCAGACCATATTGGCCTGCCCAACTGCTAATTTTGCCAACTCCTGCAAAAGTCTCCAGAATGTCCACACACCTTTTCCGATATGAATGCTTCTGAGACCCTTGCAAGACATCATATTCAAGCTTTCTCAACACCAAGGCCTGTCTGATTTGTGATCGAATACGCCGACCATCCTTGTTGTTCAGTAAAGGCATCCTGTTGTTGAGATTGCTTTTCTTAACCACAAAAATTGTTCGACCTATCCAAGGTCGACTCATAGACGTCATTTGGCCTGGGTGGTGCCAATTGTATTTCATTTTCGTTGCGCTACCATCATCGAATTCGATCTCTGCAGTGCAAATTGGCTGAAGCTGATGCAATCCGATTGGGCAGTCGTGATCGTGTGGGTCAAACAGTACCCTGCGACTCCGACGGTGATGACGAATGCGCAATCCATTGCAAAGCTCCCAGCTGTCTTTGCTCATGCAGGTCGAAACAGATGGGTCGGAAACTCCTGGGGCATCTCCAGGTTCTCCGGGTATCCATCCAAGCCGCTGTCTGACTCCGGAGGTGGGGTGTAGCATATCATCATCTCGTGCCATTCCTCCTCCGTGTATCCATGTTTCTCCGCCAGTGTCTCCCCCACCTGTGAAGAAGCTGCTGAAGTCATCCGATACTCCACCACACCTTGGCCAGTCTTCTTCTTGGGATATGCCTTGCTCTTTGTCTGCAAGGTCGAGGTCAGGGATCGAGGCAAAATTGTTTCTGATGAAGGTGGCGGCACATAGGAGGACTGCTGCGAGGTGCTTGGGCCATGTTCTTCCCATCCTCCGAGCTCCTTGTTGTACTTGAACTTCATCTTGCACCTCAGACACTCGCTGAAACTGCCGTGTCGATTGCCGAACCGGCGGAACTTTGGATGAAGACACGTCTTGGGATCTGCTCGAGGGTCCACTTGGATCAACTGAATGGCACGCTCCGAGTCTTCTTCTGCTTTCATCCCCAATGTCAGCCAAGCCCTTGGAAACATCCCCAGACGCACAAGTCGAGACATTGACTTGAACGTCCGCAGCACCAACATCATCATTCGGATCGTCAAGACCCGCCAGCTCTGAAGCCATTCTGGTGGGACTTGCTGCTGAAGAGCACGCTGCATGGATGGGAATGAGATCACAACTTCTGTCACGAGTGCTCGAACAGGAAGCTTCGGGGATCATCAAAAACTCGGGATCGGGATTCTTCCAAATGTTCTTATCGCTCAACTGTTTCCACACAATGTTTTCATTCACTTTGTTGGGAAAACAATCAATCTTGGCAACAATGTGACCCATGTGAAAACGAAGAGGCAATGTAACCCCGACTGCTCCAAAATGAATCAAACCTTTAGGCATGTCCAAAATGCACCCAAGACTTCCCAACAATGTATTGCTAGCAAGAAAAGGAATTCCAGCATCCAAAACACTTGCACCGAGTAAAACTCCCTGCTGCTTCTGGCCTTCGAAAGAAGCCGGAAAGTAGGCTCTCTGCTTCGAGACTTGCGGCTTGCCTGAGCCGAATTGAAAAACGTCCCGTGCTTCGATCATCTTGACGGCCAACCGGAAGTCTGCAAGGGTCTGTGAATGTCTTGTAATCCAGTCTTCGCTACAACAACTTCTCTGACATGCCGTGTCCAAAACCATGTATCCAGAAAACTCTTGAATCTCGGTGGCATGAACTTCAAAGATGGGATCACTTACCAGGTGTGAAGTGAAGGTGAAGAAACTCATCGGGGTAGTAGTAGAGGTCGTCTCAGGTGTATCTACTTGATCTTCGGATTGAATCTGAGTGTTAACCACAAAAGCCTTCTTGGGGAACTGCTTTGAAGAGGATGAGGAATCACGCACTGCTTTTCCACCTTTGCCAGAGTTGCCGCCGCCATGACCTTTGCCACCACGGCCAGACTGTCCTTTGGATCCAGTCCCACTCATCGGACAAATTGCGTCCCCATGCCAATGGCCTTGTTCGCCACAGGCACTGCATGTGCTATTCTTCTTCCTTTCCTCAATTGTCTTTGGCTTGCCACTGTATTTTCTACCCAAAATGGTAGATTGCAGCTTCTTCGATGTGACCGTCAAAACCGACGCAAGATCCTGCAACTCCTCAGGACTGAGGCCAGAAAAGTCGTCGTCACGATCGTCCCCGTCGTCATCACGGTCAGCAGGCTGGTTCTCGTCGTCGTCTTGGTCTTGTGCCTCATGAAATTCATCTTGTCCCTCATCGTCATCAGCTAAGTCAGGAGGAGCTTCATCGATCGTTTCAAGATCCGGACCCTGCTCTGTCTGAAACACCTTCCGAGGTGCACCAAAACTCGAACGCCCACGTCCCTGTGAGCTGGCAGAAGTCGAAGAACTTGAAGAGCTGCCTGACCCCTTCCCGGATTGAAACCTGTTGTTGTGGGAATAGGATCTGTTCTGACTGTTTGAAGCGCCAGTGTTGTTCCCAAACCCGCCCCCATGAACCACTGCGGGTGAAGGTCTGAAATCTGGAAACTGTAAACACAAAGCTTCTCTGATGCGATCGAATTCAAGTGAATTCCCTGCGGCTATCAAAACCAAACGTTGTAGATCTGGTGCGAGACGGCACCTTTCCAAAAGCCTATTGCCACGACTCTCAGAATCATACATAGCTGCCGACTGGATACCCACAGATTCAAGGTCTTTTTCGATCCGCTTGTATCGGTTGACGTATTGACGAACTGTCTCGCCACCATGCCGACCCACTTGTTCGAAGTCAGCGAGGAGTTTCCTCTTCTGAAACAGGGTACGTTGCTGGAGTGGTTCCCGCAACGAATTCAGAATGTACGTCACACCATTCGGATCATTCACCAAACTAATGTCTAAATGTTCGACTTCCAATTCAGCTTCCCCGGTCAGGGAAACGAACAGCGAAAGCGCCGCCTCGGAAGCCGTCATGTAAGACTGCATCTGTAGATTCCATATTTGCACCTTGCGTTCCCAGCGAGCGAAAGCTCGCAGGTCTGTTGAGTTCTTCCAAGGTGGCGGCGAGGGCGGGGTCCCGCCTCGATACTTCTTCGTCCCCAACTCAGAACCATTCTGTCGTTGTTTCAAGACGTCCTGTAACGCCTTGACCAACTGCTGATTGTCATTTCGATTGGGCTCATTCATTGCACGATTCGTCGTTCCGGCTTCAGTCACACCGGGTCCTGCAGATGCTGCTGATCGTCGTCCACGTCGTCGTCTGCGATTTGGTCTCAACGTATCAGGATCAATGCTAGGGTCTGTAGTGTGACTCTCGCTCTCAGGAAATTCGGATCCGGCTGTCGAACCGCTTGGTGAAGCGTCAGGTCCTATCTTCGTCTGAGAACGGGCTGCATGATCAGGTGATGCTTTCGGTGTTGCAACTCCATGTGGCACAAACAACCAAACCCCATCTGCGGTTTCTGTTTTGAGGGGTTGATCGGACTTGTAAAAATCAAAGCTACCACACGTCTTGCAAACCCACCGGTAAGAATCATACGACCAATCACACTGTGAAGAGTTGCATCTGTAGCAAAGCCAACGAACCGTCCCGGATCGATCAACTTCGGGCGGTGTGTCTCCAAGATTCACCGACTGCACCGTCTGTAGGGAGCCAGGAGTCAAAGGAGGAGGATAAGCATCAGAGGCCGTCTCATCAAAGTCAAACTCAAAGGGATTAGGCTCACCGCCCAAGTCGTCACCATGGCTCCGGTGCCAACTAACCGAATCACTTGCTGCCATGTGTTCGGGTCAAAACATCTAAGGGGCAACGT
>OMLO01006082.1_pt1 | contig 10142 bp, 11 predicted proteins | sample 1674811 | NCBI WGS metagenome assembly OMLO01 (sample SAMN06265003, study PRJEB25207) | coral metagenome | isolation source: Coral host | place: Mexico:La Bocana,Puerto Morelos, Mexico | collected 2008-11-13
AAACGCCATTCTTCTTTGCTTTGAAAAGCCTTTCAAATCAGCAGCAATTATTTTTTACTTCATAGGCACTTTAAGTTTTCTTTTAAAACCTTTTTGACTGTTAAAACTAAGCATTAACATATTTAAGTATGTAGACGATGCCAATTTTTTACCATTATCCATTTTTCTTGTTCTCAAGAATTCCAGAGTTTGGTGCATTATGGAAAGATATTTTGCACAGACCTCAGTCACTTTGTCCACAGTTTTCCGGTTTGTACCCTTTTTGTTGTTTATATTTTTGTTGTTTTGCTGTTCTGCATTTAAATGTAGTTCTCATGTGTTCAACATCTTGTTGACTTTAGGATTGGAGGCAGAATGAATTCATTTTTCTTGGAACAAGGTTGAGAAAAAACTGTGCTTAAAGATGCTAGTAGTAGTAAAACATGTTATTTTTGTTTGAATAGAAAAAAAGCGCCCACAGGGCTTATTTACATGGCTAACATGGAGTTCCGCTCTATTTGAGATCCAGCGTTTTTTTGAGAGAATATGGTACACTGCATTTGAATGGATTGGCAACAAACGACTTTTCAAAGATAAGCAACGCAATGAAACTGAAAAAGCTTTGGAAAGTGAACGTTAACGTGTGTGTGTGCACTAGACAGATTTTTTTTGCAACAAGTGCAGTAATTCTTGCACACCTATTGGCCAATTTTAATTTCCAATAAGCAGACACACATGAAACTTCGATTCTACACTATTAGAATCTCTGAGAATATTGTTTTTCCAACCAAGCCTGAATTTTCTTATTTTTCTGTCAATTTTAGGCTCAAATTATTCTTGTGAATATTCTCAGTGTTAAATGTCCTTTTACATGATAAATTTAAATTGTTTCGTCAGGCGCAAAAACCAACATGGCCGCCATTTCTTGGTGGTGTGTTTACTCTTAAGCGACAAGGAAAAAAAAGTAAACCCTCGTGAATATCTACTGTCGTTTTTCTACAATGATGTGTTTCTAAACCTATAAGAGTAGTAACATGCTTGGAAACCACCTTGGGATCAAGTTATCTGGAACAAACGTACAAGTTTTACATTGCGTGATCGAACAGCTGATCGGATAAGGTACTTGGGAATGAGGAAACTCATTATTGTTCCTCTCTTTCCATCTTTTTGATTTTCCACAGATTTTCGCTTTGGCATCCTTTGAAGACTTGATGTAAATTTTCTCGTCGTAATCCAGGGATCGTGATGTCGAGTTCGCATCCACATGCTCATACACTGGAAATAATGAAAAATTTTCGCAGAATGGAGGCAAAATTTAGTTGACATTTAATTGACAGCTCCCGGCCAATCCACTTTAAGACATTTATTTTCAGTATGTATGTTAGCCTTTAAGTACATAAAACAACATTACAGTTCTTATCTTAAAATATTGCAAATTTCAGCCTCTGTATTCTTATAAAACATATTTTATGTGTAAAAATTTGTTTGTGATACAAAGACATCATTGGTCATTGACTTTTAACCTACAGTGCAATGTCGAATCAGCACTTGATGAAGCAGGGTGCGATGGCTCCTACAAGAGCCGTTTTTTAATACTTGGTTGTAGCACCTTGAGCCTCCACCACAGCTAGAGCAACCTTATGCAAAACGCCATCGATATATTTTGCACACTTCTCCAGCATGAGAACTTCTTTGTGCGAGCTACTGAATCTTGCTTGTTGCATGGCTTGACTTTAGATTCCAAGTAGAACTTGAGTTCATGCTGCAAGTCTTCAACTGGGTTGAGGTCAAGACTCTCTAGAGGAGTACACTACCAGTTAGTGCTTTCCATCTCAAAGAAGGCTTGTGCTCGCCTGGACGTGTGTTTGGAATTGTCATCTTGCATAAACCAGTGGTCAGAAAGTTTGTTCTGATAAATGGGACTAGCATCATCTGAAGTATGTTATAGAAGAGATCAGCATCCATGAAGCCATCAAAGATGCAAATCTTAGTGGCAACATGCAGCTAATTCCCCCCCACCCCCCCCAGACATGAACTTTTAGTGGATGCTTTGGTTTCGGCTTTCCCTTGGTAGGCTCATCCGCCATCCTGAAGCATGTACGGCGATACAACTGGAGGGAAATCAAGCACTGTGGAAAGTGTCACCACTCTCCAAAATGTGTTGTGCGAACTCCAGCTGCTTGACTTTGTTGCTGTCATGAATCAGCTGGCAATAGGCGATCGTTGCTGCTTTCACTCCGTACTGTGGATGAACTCACAGAAATTCCATGTTTTCCCAGCTTCTTTTGGGTCTTGGTGTTCATCATCTCATCATTTTACTGCATCTGCTGATCTATGAAGGCTATTGCTTCTATAGACAGCTTTTAAGGTCTTCTCAAACAAGGTAAATTTGCCATGGAGTTGGTAAGATGCAGGTTCTTGATCATGTGAGTGATGCTTGAGAGGCTCACAACTAAGCCTGGAGGCCTTGGTTATGGAGTAGCTTGATTCAAGTTCTCGCATAGCTTGAAATTTTCGGCATGATTATCACTAAAGTACTAAGAAGCAAATGATTGAGAAAGTGGGTTGCATTGTTTGCAGCCATGGCAACACTTAGTAGGTCACGCTTGCTTGTACAGAGACTGGAATCCCACCGGGAAATAATGTCATGTTTTGTAACATGAAGGGGTTTACCCTAACAGAATGGCACTCTGTGCAAGTTTTACTTGCCTGGAGTGCTCATGTAGTTGAAACTGCAAGTTTGTACTGAAACTCAAGTTATTGTTCAAAAGTTTGGGAGGAGTGAAACAATAGGTGCCTTGAAAGTTCGCTGAAAAGTCATGGAAATTTTGTTTAAAGCAAAATTTCTTCGAAAAACCAAGAAAATCCAAGAAATTGGTTGAAATTCGCCTGTGTTACTTTTGCACAGTACTTCAACTGAACCTACCATCATTTCTCTCTCATGTACTATAATAGTTACTCTCCCATACATGGATGTCCAAAGCATGGAAACAGCTATCACTGTGGGTCAAAATATGCAAATTTATAAATCACTCAAATGTCTGCCACCAATATCAAACTTGCCAATTTGTCACTCACGTAGATGTAAACAAATCTTTATGTCAACCACCAATATCGATTTTCCAATGTACCACTATCGGAAGTAATGCCGCATTGTTATGCATGTACCTTTGAATATCCTTTGGCTTTCCGTTCATTGATACTTATACTACTCATTGCTAGCACATGTATCTGTTTGAAAGGGTTACAGGTGTAACATTGTGTAGAGATTGAATGTGGAACTAAAAGAGTCTTTGAATCAAACATCTGAACAAAACTATTGGAAACATCAGTAGCACAACTTAAAGTACTGCTCAAAATTAATATACTTACCACCGTCTTGCAATACTCATCTCGTTTCTCTTGAGACACATCTTGTTTCTCCTGAGACAAGTCTTGTGTCTCCAACATGTCTCATTTTTCTCAGGATGCATCTCGTTTCTGGCAAGTGCACTGTAAGTACCGATGGTTTACATTGTTATTCCAGTGTTCAAATACTTGCTGTGACATCTTCTCGGAAGATAATAACAGTTGTTGGAATGGACACAGAAAGACAAAACTTTTCCTAGCAGAACTGCCCTTAAAACTTTTTTTTAATATTTAGTCTTTGTGTAGTTTAAGGTTAAACACTGACTTTTGCGCACCAATGTAAAACGATCTTTACTAAATTATTGGTTTACTTGTTGTTTGGGACCTGATATCTATGGTCCTCAATGTCAACAATTGAATACATTCTTCACTTTGATTCACTCTTCAAATGCCAAATAATTTTGTGAGCTAATTTGAAACAATTCATGCTTCACCAAAAGTGAAAGTTTTCATGTTTATTGATTTTTGTGTTATTTGGGAGCTGTGATCTGATAAATCAGGGGTATTTTAATATTATTTCTTGCTGATTCCAGTACTTCATGTTGTAATTTTTAGATTCAGTGTTATTAATTTTTCCATATCTGGTGGCTCCTAAAGGAGCCAGTTTTTTGTACAGGTTGGCCCTAAAAAGAGCTCTTCTTAGTGGATGCATGGCATTCTCAATAAACAACCAACAGCACAACCTTGTTTACTTTGGTCTTAAAGGTAGAAGTAACTTTAAGTCAAAATTGGTTTACGTGTTGTTTGGGAGCCGTGATCCATGGTTGGCTGGTAGCATTCTTCACTTTGATTCACAACAGTTTTATGAGCTGATTTAAAAAGATTCATGCTTTAAAGCAAAAGTTTTGATGTTTACCAGCTAGAATTTTTGAAAAGTATGATACACATCAAATTGAAAGTTCAGAAAAAATGAATGGCTTAGTTAAAAAAGAAAATTGCAGCATTCGGCATGTTTGTTTGAGCAATCGATATATACAGTATCTCACAGTCATTTTTGTTGTAGGACACAAGCAGTTGCTTTTTGATATACAAGCCAGATTCTTGTGAGTAATATATTCCATACTAAATGCTTCATTGATTCTCAAGAGAAATGAGACGCATCTCACGAGAAACAAGAAATGTCTTGAGAGAAACGAGACTCATCTTGCAAGAATGAGATGGAAGGTGGTAACTTACATTTGAGCAGTACCCTAACTGCATCAGTCCATCCAAACAAAACACTCTCCACAACTTTTATTTGTGAAATTTATGGAACACTTTCATGGGTGGCCTGGGTTAGAGTTGTTGGACTGTAAATTGTAATAAATCCCATAAATATTTTGCTTCAACGACATAGTTATTTGACTTCTTGTGTGACCTTGTTAACTATTATTCAAAACCCTTTCAAGCATAGCAGCTGATAGAAGCAGACCTCTCCATTTTGTAAGCAATGTATTCATGGCTCGTTTATAGTTTCCATTGATTCATACCTGTCAGTCAATGTACAGTAAATGTTTGGTAAGGGACTTAAGTGATGTCAACTGTCACTTCTACTATTCAAGGAACGAAGACATGATGAGGATTAATCATGGTTTGCCATGTTATAAAGGATGTAAAAAAGTGACAAATGCAAACAAGTGTGGGCAAAAGCATGCTTTTAAGGTGCCCACAGTTGGCAACGGTTTTCAGCATTTTTCAGTGATTCTACTTAATTTGGTCTATCAATACTACAAAAATGGCATAAAACAAAAGCAAGCATTGGTGAACAAGTAGTAGCAGGTAGTGAGTCAAATGAATACAGGTAAAATTCTTGTGCCCCATGAGACAGTCTCACTGGCTCAGTAGCTTTGCCGGAGAGGTGGGGTCAAGGGGAGGTACCACCCATACAGCAGTAATTTGTTACCAATTTGAAAGAAAAAATGTATAACATGCAATGGCCGCTGTCACTGATGAAGTAAAGGGGATGGAAGAAGTAATGCATTTGCTGGAAACAAAGCTGTCATGCATGCCCCTGTCTGCATCTGCACTAGTGCAACCTCACATTCCAGCCCTCTGTGAACAGCTCATCATTCTGGTTTTGTACAGGCAAATCAAAAGAATCAGTGGGTGTACATGTGCAGCTGACGCATGAGCAGGTGAAGTGCTTGAGCAGCCAAGATGTTAAAAAGCACTGCAAAAGGTACAAGATGTATGTGGACGCCAGAAACACTGAAAGTTTCATTGAAAGCTTTCTGATGTCGGTCACGAAGGCTGTTGGCTCATTTGTGCACCTCAAAGATACCAACGCTCTGCAGCAAAAAATATCTTTGTTCACTAAATATATCTTTTCAAAGAAGAAGACGCAATGTCAGATCAACCTGCAGAAATGCAACTTGCAACTGAACAAGTGACTTCAAAAAGTCCAACCACTAAACCAAAACCCCCGAAAGGAGTGGCTGCAGGCAAGGCCATCGCTGAGAAAACAAGACAGCCCCACTAAGGGCAGAAAGAGAGGGCAGCCGAGACTGCTGTTATTATTTCAAATGACTGGAGCAAAAAGACCAAAAACACCAGCATCTCATGTGCCTGACCTAAGAAGACATAAGAAATGTTCTCACCACCACTCAATGACTTCATTACCAACACAAATAGATAAAAAGCCTAAGTCAGAGTCTGCCACAGCTGGAAAATCTCAATTCAAGACAACCCCAAAAAAGTATCCACCCAATGGATTGAAAAAAAAGATGATTAAACCTTCCTTCATTTCGTATACAACAAATGGTGAAAGTTGATGTTCTACAAGTTTTCATTAGCACTGCTGGTATTTCTAAAAAAGGTCTATGATTTGGACTAATTTCAACAAAAAGGTTTCCAAAATTGTCACTGCGCCATTCACTTGGTTGATCAGAAAAGAAGAGCCCAAATGTGAATACAGTGTACCAGTGACAAGAATTTATTTTGAAAATAACCAATGCAACTTATATCTTCACTTCTTTGAAAAAGAAATTCTGACAAGAAGCTTGTGAAAATGATCATGGATGCTGCCACTCTGACTGGCTTTTGCTGCTGGAATGCTGCAGAGATGGTGAAAGAGAAAGACCCTAGCAACAACCTCATGAACTATGCAAAATTCACAGCTGTTATCATACTGAAACAGTATCTCAAAGACCAAAAGTTTTTTACAACCTGTTAAAAAGCTAAACATATTGCTATACATGTCTTCTTCGAAGAACAAACAAAGGCCAGCATTGCCCTTATGCTTGGAAGCACTGTTTTTAATGCCACAGCTTTCACCAGTGCAAAAATATTGCAAAATTTTTGAGTGGTGACATTAGAAAGAGAAAACGCGACAAAGCATTTGAAGCTTATCAGGCAGCTTACGCCAAATACTTGTGCTAACACACAAGGCTTCTTCATTGGATCAAAAACAAAAGGGAAATGAAAGAAAAGGCAAAGCAAGATTTAACGAACACTGATTACCTGTTCAAGCTTTATAACCAGGCACACCTATACCAGCAAATAAATCCCCTCAAGGAACCTCAAATCTCTAACATCTGTGACCTTCTTTGGGAAAACAGACACTAACGCTTTTTCGTTTATATGGCAAAACCGTTTACAATCCGTTATTCCCGTTTAAACAGTTCATGCAAGCGTTTAGACGGTTTGCTTATCAGTTTAAAAGAATTTGCATCAGTTTAATGCTTTAACGATAACGTTTAAACGGTTTGCTTATCCATTTAGAAAAATTTGCATCCGTTTAATGCTTTAACAATAACGTTCAAACGGTTTGCTTATCCATTGAAAAAAAATTTGCATCCATTTAACACTTTAGCAAAACGTTTCAATGGTTTGCTTATCCGTTTAAAAAGAAAGCCAGCAGCTGTTTCAGTTAACCCTGTGAGCAGAACTATCAAGCTAACGATCGCTCGATACAGAGAGAGAGAAAGAAGACTTTATTTAACAAGGGTGATATAATTTACTGGTTGCCTAAGAAGGTCGCATCTATCAGCCCAGCAAGCAGCAGAAACAATGCAAGTTTTTTTTTTGTCGGAGGCAGTGCTCTTGCTCTCAGCTATGCAGCTTTTGGTTTGCTTTGAACTTTTCAGAGGGTGACATATAGCTCTTCTTCAATTCTGCTCAAAGAGCAAGGAAGGACTCTCAGCTCACTTAAGTCTACTACGCCCCCAAAGGCTTCTGGAAAGGCTTATCTGCCATCAAAAAAATTACCAGAAGCTGCAGAAGTGTTTGATGAAACTGCAAAGTAGTGGCTTATCAAACAAGCTCTTTGCCAGATCTATCTCCCTGCGCCGTGCTATATTCCTCGCCCGAAATTTGACATATCATCTCAAAACTCAATCCATCATCACTGTAGACATTGCAAGCCATTACAAAGAAGATGAAGCTGAGCAACAAAAGACATATTCTGAATTTGCGAAGGCTTTGCAGTCTATTTACAAGCGCAGTCCTTTGACATAGCCTCAGCTGCTGTAGGTTGACCCTGGCTGCAAGTTCATGAGGAGCATGACCAAAGAAATGGAAAACCACAAAACAACTATTCCCAGTGGACACTCTGAAATTCACAGAGACCAAGCTATCATTGAACGTTTCAACAAAATGCTCACGAAGTGCTTGTTCAGCCATCAATGCTGCTGCCTTCGGGCCAGCGTTCAACTGTGTGTCAACATTGTTGCTGCTTTTGCTGGGTCAGCACTCGGCAAACAAGATGGACGTGTCTTTCAACGGCCATCAAATTTTCTAAGTTTCTGAAGTTTGTGTAGTGTCTTTACATTTTTTGTCGTTGTTCTTGTTCCACAATGGTTGTGCATGTTACACGGGATGAGTTGGAGAAAATATTAAGGCTAAAACTAGAGCCAATTAGAATTCTTTGAACTTTAAAGACGATGAGCACCGCAAGTTGTTGGAGAGAGTGGTCAACCTCAAGAGGACCGTGAAAACTATTTAGTTGGAGAACAATGCTCTTAAAGCTCAACTTAATACTACTATCAGCAAAGTTAAGGAGAATGTAGTTCTCCTGGATGAACAAGAGCAATACATGCACCGAGAATGTGTTGAAATCAAAGGAATTCCGGTCAGCCGTGACGAAAACACAAATGAGGTTGTGAAACAAGTGGCCGGCCTTCTCGATGTAGAGTTAGGTGAAGATGACATCTCGATGAGCCACAGGCTTCCTCCAATTCCTCCTTGGACAGACGAAGACGGTACTGTGCATTCCCCGCCTTCGAGTATTATAGCGAAGTTTGTAAAGAGGGATGTCGAGGAGAAATTTTAAGAGCAAGGTACAAACTCAAAAATGAATCATCCAGGGATCTTGCTGGTACATCATCAAGCCTTACTCAGACAAGGAAGAAATTATTCAAAGCTGCCCTGAAAGTCAAGAAAGAATTGAATTTCGACTTCATATCCACCTCAAATGGTCGAATTTTCCTCAGGCAGACAGGACAGTTGATCTCATTTAATTACCAGCGATTCTGATCTTGTGAAGCTGATAGCAGCACATCCTCCTGCACAACAAGATGATCAAGGCTGAACATATGGATCCAGCTAAGTGCTCTAATTATTTTCCTGCACTGTTCTAGTTTTCCATTATCTCTTATTACATTAAATGATAGTGCCTAAGTGTAATGAAATTTTTCCATTTAATTCTATGGAAGACCATGAGCTGGTTGACCTACTGGTATATAATTCCAACACAGTTTGTCTTTACTCTGAAAAAATATCTAGATTGAATGTAGAGTCTTTTCTAAGTTTTGATCTATCTGCATCATCGATCTATGAATAATAATCATAATTTATCTAACATTGATATTGACCTGAATTTACCTTCCATGACTAATTTTGGTTATTACTCAATTCATGAGTTCCATTCTAATGAAGATATTCGATCAACTATTTCTGATAAGGCATTTTCTGCCCTGCACTTTAATATTAGAAGTCTGGCAGCAAACTTTGATTATTTCTTCCTAATGTTAAGTGACATGAATTATTCTTTCTCTGTTATTGGTCTTTCTGAAACTACATGTAAAAGTTGGAATGAATTCTTATTTGAATACCAATCTCCCTGGTTATTGTTTCCTGTCTCAACCATCCATGCCTAATGCTGGGGGTGTTGGTTTCTACATCAAAGACAATCTTTCATATATATACATTAAACGTGATGACTTTTGCACTACCAATCCGGAATTCGAGTCCATTTGGATCGAAATTGAGGTCCCACATCAGCATAATATTGTCTGTGGATTAATATTAATTTATAGGCATCCTGATCAAAATATTGCCAAAACTGCTGACTATTTGTATAAGGTGACCGAGAAAATAAATAAAGAAGGTAAATTTTGTTTTCTGATGGGTGATTTTAATATCAATCTTTTAAACTACAACTCTCACTCTCAGACAGAAGATTTTGTTAATACTCTAGGATCCTATGCATTCCATCCACAGATTCTGAAACCTACTAGAATAACCTACCACTCCGCGACCCTAATCAATAACATTTTCTTTAATTCACTAGAGCACCATGCAATAAGTGGTAATATTCTGTGTGGCATAACAGATCATTTGCCTAACTTTTTGATTATCACAAAGTTATCGATCTAATCCTCCAAAAAATTTTAAGATGTACAAAAGGGATTACTCCAGGCTTGATAATGAAGCACTTATATCAGAGGTTAGCAAGGTGAACTGGTCAGAGGTTTTAATTAAAACAGCTGTTTATTTATTTCTGGAGTGTTTTTTTATTTCTGGAGTGGAATTTTTCACAGTTAATAATCGTAAGATGC
>OMLO01006083.1_pt1 | contig 10141 bp, 8 predicted proteins | sample 1674811 | NCBI WGS metagenome assembly OMLO01 (sample SAMN06265003, study PRJEB25207) | coral metagenome | isolation source: Coral host | place: Mexico:La Bocana,Puerto Morelos, Mexico | collected 2008-11-13
ACAGTAGGCCTTACCGTAGAATAAAGCCGCGTTTTCAAATTTCTCCGGACGCTGCCTTCGTGGTCATGTCCTCGGATACGAGAGCATTGTAGATCAGGTTTGTTTTCTTAGTTTGATTTCTACATGTTTTCTCCACAGATCTGGTTCCAGAACAGACGCGCTAAGTGTCGTCGTCAAGAAGGTTCAAGTCAGAGAGGTTTTGTTGTTCCAGCAACGCAGACATACAAACCTCCAAGTCACGTGACTCCACTACGTGTGGAAACGTCATTAGCCACGCCTCTAAGCCATGGTCCTTATGGAGCTGGATGCTTCGAGCACCTGTGCTTGTGTAACCACGTCAGTTTTCTGAACAATATCGGTCATGGTGAATATACTCGTCAGTTTCATCAACAAACAAGCATCGAAGACTTGAGACGTAAAGCACGATACCATAACTGGGGAGGTCAACAATGATGCAGAGTCTACTTCACTTTATTTCCCCTTGGGTCAGTGGGGTTACCAGGGTAACGAGGACCAATCGCATTGAATGCTTTCCTAAAAGGACTCAGTTGATCTACGATATTTTTAAGGGTGCCTGAAACACCATGTCTAAACAGTGTTTTAATGTGAATCCAGTGCGAAAAAACTTCTGTAAAATTTAGTAGCATTTACTTATTGACAAAAGTCGATGTGTTCATTGCCAGAGCGTTTCTAGATTAGACAAAGAAGTGCGGCGAACACTGCAAATTAGAATGCGCAGCTTGGGAAAAGAATACATCGATAAAACAGCTACCTAAGGCAGGCATTCAACACCAGGATAAAGGAACACATCAGTACTGTAAGAGAAACTAGATTGTAAGAGACAGGCCGCGCATAACAGGCACAAAGCGATTCCAAGAGGGGACTTCAGGAGAAGGATAAACGAGGTAATTGGTAACCAGTGCTAGGCCCAATCCCCAATCGAGGCTGTGGTTTTGAACTTCGGTCCTGTTCCGTCACGAAACTTTGAGGGTCTTTGAGGCTCCACGCACCTCTCGTAACAACTCACAGGATTGGCTGTGAAGACAATAAACAGACAACCGAAACAATTGACCCCAGCTCTGAAACAATGGAGCTGCGTGGCAATAGGAACGAACAGAAAAAGAGGTTATTAAGAGGTGCGTGGCATCTGGAAACGTTGACCGTTCTAAGCCACAGGATAACCAACATTTGTCATGAATTGGCCACTTGCCTGTGTCAAAAGGTGCGAGACCTTTCACCCGAAAATGTTTTATGCCAACATGTTAATTTTCATACAAATCAAACTCATTTTGGTGTGAAAGGTTTTGAACGAGGACTAGTTGTTATACAGAGGCACAAAGTAACTAGGAAATGGCCGCCTGTTGCGAAAGGTATCGTCACGGCTCTGAACTCTGGTAGCAGTTGAAATATTTTGATTTTACGTGAAAATATCTATAAGAAATGTAAACAGCCTATTGACTGGCAAGTGTGTTAAAGTGATAAATAAAGTAATTAAAAAAACCTAAACTCTCAGCAGAAGGGACAAAACAGACATTTCTTTACAAAACTACTTTTAATTGAAGCTCTACACAATTACATGATTTTTACACTGAATATTCTTCTAACAATCATATACAAAATAGTACGATGAACTCCTCTATAATATTACTGAATAAAAAAATCAAGAGGAACTTATCAGTTGAACCCGAATAGCATTTCTAAAGCCAAGCGTTAAATTAAAAAAAACGCTCTTCTTTTTTAGTTACTGACATAATCTGCATTTTTATCGCCGTCTGAGGCAAAAAGATTTTGAGCAGGAGCGAGAAACTGCACCCCAATTATAAAATGACTATATCTACACGGGTTTAACGGCCTGTAAAAATATTACAAAAAATACTTCTTTTCGATGGTAAGTGTTCATATTCTCTAATGAATTACGTTATGTTCAGCCTACAAATCTTAAATAAGTTTTTTTTTTGCAATCGATGCAAATAAATAAGACGTTAAAATACAAAATTACTAAAGTAGTAAGTAAGACTTTCAATTCTTAGTTCATTTCTTTGTTTTCTTCTTCTGTGTTTTTCCCATGGCAGATTGTAGTTTTCTCTCTGCTTGCTGCTTTCGTTCGCTCTCTGGCTTGCTGGCATGTTGTTCCAGCTGGGCCTGTTTCTCTTCCAGTCTTTTCTTGAACAAATTTAGTCGCTCCAAACAGTTGCTCTTCTGTAAGTTGATGGACTCCAGCGAAGCCTTTGCGGTCGTTATTTTGGTAGTGGTCTGCCGAACGGCATTCTTGTGCTGCGCGCGCTCCGTGCTGCCCTCCGCTGACTCCCTGAAGAGGTCAGTTTGAGCTAGCAGTTCCTGTTCCAGTTCTCGTAGGTTTGTGGTGACATCTAAAGATTGTCTGGAAAGCTGCGCAAACTCCTGATTTAAGCTGTCCACCGTGTCTTGCATGTCATCCACTTGAACCTAAATTACAGATCGTAAATTACTTATTACAAGTATTCCGTGATTTACCAGAAACGAATTCTAAACTCACCTATGTTGGAAATAACACTGACGGATAGCTCACCTACGTTTTAATATGACTGACTCGACCAAAGCACATGAACATACCTGTAAGAAAGTCCTGTAAAGATCTTCGTCTTCTTTACGCTGGGAAGCAGCTTTTCCAGAGATTGGCAAACTAGTGGCAGTGCGTGACGAAGCCTGGGCACGGGATACTTGCCGTGACACACCACGCGACATCAGATTACCGCGCGACTGAGCGTAGCGTGACACCGGTCGGTCCTTAGCTTCTGATCCTTGTAGTTCAGTGAGTCGTTTATCAATAAACTCCTCCGTGCCTTGTAGTCGAGCGTGGGAAGCCTTGTCTTCCACATCACCCAAGAAAGATCGCAGCTTGGACTCCACGGCAAAGTTACTGTACTTGGATAAGCGCTCAATGATGCCCTCGTTTGTAAAATGCACGCCATCTTTGTTTGCACCGCGTAAAAGCTTGGCATCTAAGAGTCCTTCTACCACGTTGGACTTGTCAGCTTCTGTATGTGCATCACCAAACACAGATTCCAGCAGCATTCGACTGGCGCTCTCCAAATCATCCTTAGCCGGAAGTGACGACAGCGTACGCGCAAGCGCAGAAGAACGCCTGTAACGCGCAAAGAACAAGTCATCGCACATCACGGCTAGGGCGTGATGGAACTCTTTCAAGAAGCCTGGATGCGAATCGTCACGCAAGTCTCCACAAGCGATGTGTGACAGGCAGTGGACGAGAACCAGAACAAACTCTCCGACGTTGTCCATTCGCTCGGCGCGTACGTACAAGATACGGTTGTTTGCGTCGTAGAAGAAGGAGTTGCGATAAGCGTTCCTCTCCAGATGAGTGTTAGGAGGCAGTTTGTCAGCGAGTAACAACGTGACTGGCAAGTGATGGCAATGAACGGCAAGTAGGTCGACAATGAAAGAACCAAACTTGTATGTGACGAACGAGCGAGCAGGCAGCGTGTTCAGGTCGACTGGAACTAATTCATCGTCTCCTCCCCACAGCGTGTCGTCTTTGATGTCAATGTAGCCTTCACCAGGCGCTGAAAAACAAGAACGAAATATTAGACAAACGCCATAATAAATTAAATGCGTTAAAAAGCTCATCTCTGTAGGAGATGACATTCCTACTCTTCTAAGGGAACAGAGATGGCAGAGCGCAGAGCGGTAAGAGCGTTCGCCTTCCACCACTAGGGTTCGGATTCAGCTCAAACGGAGAATCCTTGTCAATTTTAAATACTAAGACTTCTCACATACATGCTGTCTTAACAGCAATCCCACTGAACAATAACTCCTCTCCACCCTCTGTGTCCCTATAAATTTACGCGATCTGTTTCTTTCCATACCGTGCCATTACTGCGTAATAGTCCCAACCAAACTATCATTAGCTTTGCACGCATCACGCTTACCTGGAGCACTGAACTGTCCTCCCTTTCCAGCTCCACCACTTAACAAAGATTTGATGCCTTCGATCTTTTGGTACAGCGGTGACGATAGCAGCAAGGACGCCAATTCACCCTCGCTCAATGGCGCTGCTAATCGATAACTGTCCGGCATCAATCGGGCCTGGGGCTTAGGAGGCGGAGTAGCTTCAGACTCGATCGTAGCCGCGACGAGGTTATCAACATGGATGCTCTCTTTCAGAGCGATGACCTCTTCAGCCTGCACTCGGTCACGTTCGGACTGAACCTTTTCTTCAAATTCTCTTTTCTCTTCCTCATTTCGAGTTTTCAGCTCATCAACTTTGTTCTGTCGCTTGGCATCGCGTCTCTTCTTAAGACGCTCTTCTAACGAGCTCTGCATTCTCATTCTGTCTGCATCCATCTTATTCATGAGTTTAGCCAGGTCTTTGCTGTGCTCTTTCAAGATGGCTTCTTGATCTTCCTTAGAAGCCCCCTGCTGGGTCATTTTCTCCATTTCTTGTTTGACTTTAGCTTTCTTTTCCTTCAACAGTGCTTCTTTTCGGGCATTCAAAGCCAAGATTGCCTTCTCGTTCTTTTTTTGCTCTTCCTCTGCTTCTTGTTCGAGTTGTTTGTCGAACAATTGGAGTTCCTCTTCTAACCTTTGTTGCTGTTCTGCTTCAAATGCTGAAGGGAAAAAGATACATGTGTTAGAACGATTTGGACGTATTCAAGACAAAACAGAGGGTCGTGGATAGACTAGGTTTAGAGCATTTCAACTTTAAAGGCTTACAGTGTGATCACTCAAATTACATACACTGACAAGTTGGTCTAGTATGGTACAGTATTACGTTATCAAGAACTTTAGTAAAACCAACAAACCTTCATTTTCTTGTTTGAGTTTTTGCTCGTTCTCCAGTCGCTGTTCATCTAATTTCTGCTTGACTATTTCCAGTTCCCTCGCGGCTGCTAGAGCCTTTTCAACTGATCTCCTATGTTCCTCAGCCTGTTCTGGAGTCAGCTCATTCAGAGCATCAGCGTACTCCTGCGGGAAAGGACGGAAGAGAAAGGAAAGGAATTAAAAAATACATTAAATTGACATCTTAGACAATAAAAGGAGAATTCCTTTCTCCTATTAGAGCATCAACCTCGATGCGGCTACAACTAAACAACTGAAAAGTGGTAGAAACTCTAAATTTTGTCTTTGCTACATGGGCAAGTCGATTAGCCATTAATTGACCCAGTACGGGTTCAGCAAAGTGGATAGAAGATACATCAAATAACATTCTACTTGCGCCAAAGCTTGATACGTAAATCCTCAAAACCTCTTTTTTTTTGGTAAAATAGGAACCGCAAAATATTAATTTATGACACTACCGATAATGCAAATGAATATTTGAAAAATCATATATTTGAACTGCGGAGAAAGATATGAATTTGTGATTGATTCTCGCAGTTACAGGCCTGAATTTTTTTTAGGCTTTAATTTCACAAATGCTTAAGTTGTGTGTAACTGCGAGGATAAATCACAAATTCACTACCGATAATCATAAGTTACATTTATCAACACCAATAAACAAACCTGATAGTGTTTTTCCTTGAGTTCCAACTTAGCGCGGGCGAAGCGTACTTCCCAGTCCGACTGGACGCCATGTTCGATCTGTTTTCGTTGATCAGCGTGTTTTCTGTCCAGAGCGCTTTGCCGTAACTGCTGTTGATTCAGTAACTGCGCTCTTCTCTGCTGCAGCTCCTCGGGACTAAGCTGTTGTTTTTCAAGTTCTTTCAACTCTTTTTCGTTTTGAGCACGCAGCTCATCGCTTTCTTGAGCGTGTCTTTCTTCCATTTTGGCCAGGGCCTCGTCGACTGCCACCTTACGCTCCTCCTGGAACATGCGCTCTAGGTCTTTCAGCTCTTGACTGTGTCGTTTTTCGAGAACCTGTCACCAAAAAAAAATTGTTTACAGATCCTATCAAAAGCTACAACGTAAGCTTTTCTTTCAGCTGATTAAGATGTAAAACGGTAATTCAAATAGCTTTTCTGAGAATTCCAGAACCTTTAAGGTTTACATGTAAATCTTGTTCTACACGGGACTTTCTTAAATTCTAACAAAGTTCGCCATATTGGAAAAACTAATTTTGCGTTGTAGCACCAATTAACTCGTTCTAAAAACACGAATCATCTTTTAGGTTTCACTGAAATACAACACGAGAGGTCAAGTGTGAAACTGCAAAAAATAATAACATTCGGCCATGAAGAAAGCGACTTCCTGCACAATAACAAGGACGTGATTCTGTTACCTTTCGAATAACAAACTCTGCTGCTTCGGAGCCATTTTCACGAATTCCTTCAATCATGGCGTGCTTTTCAGCTTCCTTGACCTGCAAATCAAATAAGTAGGTGTATATTACGTTATTAATCGTATTGCTTGGGTAGAGGATGAGATAGCGCGAAGGGAGTCAGTGGTGCCAAATAGTAGTGTCAAATACTGCTTTCTATTCTCGTTCAGTAGATGCGAGCTACCCTAAATCAAACACGCTGCTACCATTCCATAAAGAGAAGAGGCCGACTATTTCCACATTTTGAGTTCTCGGTTACTAATCATTCAGTTACTCACATGTTGTGTGCGCACTTCTGCCAGTTCTTTCTTTTGCTCCAGTAGTTCCTTGGCCATCTCTCGTTCTTGTTTCCGCTGTTGTGCCTCTTGTTTTCGTTTCTTCCTTTCCAGCAGCTTCTGGTGTAAATTAGCTTGTTGTCGTTGCTTTTCTACGTCGATCTTTTCCATTATTTCATCCAGTTCTTGCTGGTGGGCTGCCAAAAGCTGCAGACCAAATAAAATTTTACAAATGATGTCGACAATATCAGCCTAAGCGGATGTTTACTGATAGACTCTCTAGAGCACAAACTGCTGGCTTTCGATGCTCTGTTCAATGTTAATACCTGAAAGTCTATGCGAATACGTAATGCTATACAGACTAGAGGCATTATTAAAAAAAAAAAACAAAGTCATTTGCGTGGCAGAGTGGTTAGGACGCGGGACTCCGAGTCCGGAGCTCGCGGGTTCCATTCCCGCTCCGACCACTTACCTGGAGTTGTTTCTCGGTAGACCCTAGTTCAACTCCTCATGTTTTGTCAAAAACAAACTGGTCTGCCTCCTGCCAGTTGGTATTTTTACGCCTATTATGTTTAGTTGATGTTTCATGCAGTTTAAGCGCCATGCCTGAGAACTAGCTAGTGTATCTACGTGCATTGACAACTATAAACAACATCTGAACATTTTGGACAACAGAAAAAGACAACGTTTTCTAAATACCTGTTGTACTTCCTCAGGAGACATGTCTTTAGAGCGAGCAGCTAATTCCGCAGCATGCCTGTCCTTCAACTCCCTCAGTTTTCGTTCTTCGTCAGCTTTAAGCAGTTCAACAGCTTGCGCTTCTTCCGCTACCACTTCTCTTTCAAGTTTTTCGTTCACCTTGTGAGTATCTTGTTCGTGTCTTTCACGCATGTCAGCTAATGTGCGCTCCTGTTCATTTCGTAATGCCTGAAGGCGGAAAGAAAAACAAACCTTGAAATCCCGACAGCAGGAATTGATTTGAAGATTGAATGTCTGATGTTTCGGTGTGAAGTTGTGATCTGCAGCTGTCATTTCGCCTCAGCTTAACTCACAGTGATAGTAAAATGGCAAAGATTTTTAAACAGTCTATAAAATGACAATACAGGTTATGTCAAGTCAGTTGTTATCGCTTGTAGAAAACCAGTTAGCCTGAACTATCAGAGAATCTTTGTTCGCAATATTTGCCTGATAGCATAAGCGATACAGTTTCTGATGGAGCTACGAAAACATTAGTTCTGAACATGGATACGGGATAATAGCACCATTGAATGTCCCAAGGAATCTGAGCTCGATGTATTAAACACTTTCTGTGCGACGCGGGTTAAAAACTCAAAATTTTACAAAGAATGTATGAGCTCATTAGCGCTTTTGCCAGCCAGAAATTTCGCAGTTTTTGAAAGCCACTTTCTTCTCCAATATTGCACCCAAAGAGCCGCCGACCGGTTAGCTCAGTTGGTAGAGCGTCGGACTACCGTGCGGGAGGTCTCGGTTTCGAGCCCCAGACCGGACCAACACTCAGGGTCTTAAAATAACTGAGGAGAATATGCTCCCTTTGCAATGACATCTGCAAATGGTTAGATATTCTAGTCTTCTCGGATAAGGACGATAAACCGTAGGCCCCCTCTCCTGCATCTTTACTGTAATGGCTAGCAGGGGACGTTAAAGAACCCACACACTCATCGTAAAGAGTAGGGCATGTAGTTCCCGGTGTTGTGGCCTGGTCTTTGTCTATATATCACTTGCTTGTAAAGCGCATTTGATTATATGCATATAGAAAATGCGCTATATAAATATAAATTCATCATCATCATCAATTAAGTTTCACAAGCTCTGTAAATGTTTGTAGTCAATTCGTGTCTAGCGTGATGCCTTCTCTGCGCGTGGTCGTATGTTGATAAGGAAAAATGACTTCAGCAAAGATTCTCCTATAACCAGACGTGAACTACTAGTTTATTCAAACCTGTTCTTCTGATGTTTCACGGGGCAAAATGACCTCAGGTACAATGACGTGATCTGCGTCCACTGGTTTGTTGGCCGCGATGGCCTGGCTCTGTTCTTCCAAGATCCGCTGAGCAGCTGTCTCCTCTGCTTGACGGCGCGCCTCTTCTTGACGACGAGCTCGACGAGCAGAAAGTTTGGCCTGTAAAGAGGAGTAAAAAACAACCACTTAGTGTGAGAAGAATGTCATTTAACAATACTGTTATGAAGGCTGGTATTGATTAGCCGTGTGGGGGAGGCGGTACACCGTTACATTAGCTATATAGTTATGTGCTGCAATGGGTATAGGGTTGTTTGTTCGTTAGCTGTCTTGGGAAGAAATAGGTTCTAGTTTTTGCACTTGAATTGGGGGAGCTACTTTTTCATCATTACCGATAAGACCATCAACAAAAGCCATTCACAATGCCTGCATTGGCCTGAACTTGGGAACTAATTATAAAGCAGGTCTGAAACTTGGTATTGATTTAAGGGTCCGGTCTTAAAAAAGGTATTAAATTTTTGGTCAGGTCATAAATAGGGAAGGGAAAATCACAGATAGTGGTCTTAAATAGGGTAGGGTAAGAAGATTCCAGTTTTTTTAATCGATAATTAGACAGTATCGAGTCAACACTTTTTGTTACCTTGGTATCTTCCAGAGACTTCATTTTTCTTTGTTCAAGATGTCCGAGCAGCGCCTCGTTGTCTTTTCTGAACTGATCCATGATCTGCTGTTGAAGTACTGCGTCCAAATTGTCTTTTGTAACCTTCAACAGATAGCACAGGTAAATTGTTTTCGCCACAAATAAAATTACCTTAAAATCGAAGGAAACCTGGAAATAATAGTTTACTAAAATAGAAAAACACCAAAGAGATAATATTAAACCATAAAGAAACAAGGATGGTTAAGGATGGAGAAGACTGACACGGATGACAAATTTTAGATTTGCCCGTATTCATGACATTCGATCTTCACGGTTTCGAGGAGTGTCATATCGCTGGAATAATTCAATAAACAGGTATTGACATTTCGCTAAGCCCGGACTATAGGACACAAAACGGTGGATTCAAAGGCTTCCATTTGCTGCTCACCTTTTCAAGAAGTGATCTGTGAGCTTGATGCACGTTATCCATGTGCGTTTCGTCAAGTTTCTTGTCAATCTCTGCAGTGTGATGCACCTCTTCCACCTCAAAACTTGCTTCCAGGGCAGCGACTTCTTGTTTATGCTGCTCCGTTAGTGCTGTCACGTCACCGCCCTCACTGATCACCTAAATTAAGAGTTACGTAACAAGGTAAAAAAAAAACGCAAGCCACTTGTGTGTGTGACATGCGGCCAATTCACAAGTTTAGCACTGTCACGTCATCGTCCTCACTAATCACCGAAATCAGACATTACGTGACAAAGTAAGTCACGCAAACCACTTGTGTGTGTGTGACATGTTCTGAAACCCACAAGTTTACCTTAGCTTTCTCCATCTCCTGTTGTTCTCTGAGTTTCTTCATTTGCTCTCTCTTTCTCTGTGCTAGCTTTTCCTTAATAAGAGCCGTCTGCCGCGCACGCTGTTGAGCTAAATCGCGTGACATCTTCTCTTCCAATTCCATTTGTTCTCGTTTGATTTGCTCTGCTTGATCAGCATA
>OMLO01006084.1_pt1 | contig 10141 bp, 7 predicted proteins | sample 1674811 | NCBI WGS metagenome assembly OMLO01 (sample SAMN06265003, study PRJEB25207) | coral metagenome | isolation source: Coral host | place: Mexico:La Bocana,Puerto Morelos, Mexico | collected 2008-11-13
CCTCCATCGCTGAAGAGAGAAGCATGCTTGAAATAGCTGATCGTAAGAAAAGAGTTTTCATCCACAAATTTAGCTCTTTCTTCTCTTGAAAATTCTCCCCGAACAAGAAGTCATCGGCTAAAAATTGACTTCAAAAGAGGCAGATAGAGAATTACCTCATTTCTACAATATGGCGTCAATTTGCCCATAATCGAATACAGTACCTCTGATTTCAGCGGCTCTAGGATCACCGTGCAGATTATTAGCAAAGAAAAACAAACGAAGTATTCCGCTGGTTATTTGACTCGTTTGTGGAAAATCATGTTCAACACCAACTTGCGCAAAACAATCTGGTGACCTAAAAGATCTTCAGCATTAACCGACGATAGATCGAATTTATAAGTATTGAGTTATGTAAATTTAGCAAATCATGCAAAGCATGCTCCCCAGTAAAACGGAATATATCCTTCAGAAAGAAAGAAAGTTCAAGGCCTCATTGAGATTGCAGGACTGCATGATGTCCCTCCCTCATAAATCTAGGAGTGTACTTTAAAACATGTCCTGGAATCACAAGATGCTGACTATTAATATCTACTTTTAACTCCTACAAACGTATTAAACCTTTAATAAATAGGTAAGAATTTAGCGCTAATCGGACGAAGTTGAGGCATCCCTTCCTATTATGGGCTTCCCTGCTCATCAAGTCTTGTTTTGTGTTCTTAGTATTGTTATTTTTCTATCCAGACCTGTACTCCGCTAATATAGTTCAACCTATATTGCTAGTTATCTCAGTCATCCTCTCGATCATTATGAAGTGGATAAATCAAATTTAATAATGAGGAATGGCTGTATATCAGTGGGCATTGCGAACGACGTGCTGCATCTTAGCAGAACGAAATAAAACGACTGAAGGAAACAAGAGCCTTACATTTTCACACTGATGTCGTGCATACGATTTACAGAATGTCTCCTCCTGCACTGAAGAGAGAAGCACGCTTTCAATAGCTGCTCGTAAGAAACCGGTTTTTGGCCAAAAATCTAGTTCTTCCTTCTGCTTCAAAAGAAACAAAATATATAATAATCAGTGAGGAATGGTGCGCGGGATCTGCGGGACTGTTACTTCGAAACATGTCTTCAAATATATGTTGACAATAAATATTATCTTGCGTACATTTCTTCAAGTGCAATAAATCTTTGAATATATTTTTTTAAGAATTGTCTACTAACTGTGCGAAGCTGTTTTGGTTTCCTCGAGTCCTAAATAAATCCTAACATCTCCAGTCGTGAAATCGTCTGTCCCAATCCTTTATTTTATGGGTGTCGAAATGTATAATCACTTGTTGAGGAATTGATTTGTTTTCTCAGCCATATTTCTTACAAGCCCAGTATTCTACCGGGATAGTAAACAGTATTTAGCTAATTATTTCAGAACCCGCTTCCATTTTTATGATAAGTTAAATTTTATAATAAGCAGTGGCTGCATATCAGTGGCCATTGTACGAAACATCAGAACGAGTTCAAATGACTGAAGGAAACAAGAGTCTTACATTTTTGCACTGACGTCGCGGAGTTCTGCTCCTGCACTTATAAGAGAAGCACGCTTCAAATGCCTGCTCGTGCGAATCCAGTTTTCGTCCAGAAATCTCGTTCTTCCCTTTCCTTGAAAGAAATACTAGAACTGGGGAACATCCGCCAAAAATTCATGCGAAAATAGTCAGAACGAAAATATCCTCGTTTCTATATCATGGCGTCACTGATTTGCACATAATCAAACATAACGCAGTTCTGATTTCATAGATTCCAAGTTCATCGTACAGATTATTAGTTTTTCTCTGGTCATTTGATATGTTTGTGGAAAAATAACCTTACAAGATCGTTATATTCCGAGCATCTAAAATAGACGAAGGAATCAGCCACGACTGCTCTGATCTCTTTATTTTATGTTCCCCATAAAGATTGTTGGCGAAGAAAGACAAAGGCAGTACTCTGCTGTTATTTGATTCGCTTGCGGAAAATCATGTGCAAACGTCACTATTATCGAGGAGCCTGAGTTTCTGCACGAACTTGATCACTTGGCGAATAAAGTTATTTTTCGAGGATCGCTGGATTTGTTTACCCTTTACAAACTGCGGACCCAATCCGCGCAGGGAATTTTCAAATTTATTGGCTTAACCAAACCACATTAGTGCAAAGTTGTACTAGACTATTGCTTTTCTTAGCGGTGAGCGCGTTTTGACCCAAACATGACCTCAGTATAATGCAGTTCACTGAAGTCGTCATGAAGGAGAGTTAAATATGACACTAGAAGTTGATTTCGACTTAACCTGTCTCTAACTAGCTGTTCGCTATAAGAGGCAGAATATACTGACCTGATTCTCTACAGTTTATACTCTAAATCTGCGCACTTAAAAATGAATCACAACTGTTCTTAGTGAGGTCGCATTCCTCTTCAGTCGTAAAGGCGAGATATCAGTTTATAAGCTGGTTGAAACGACCCGGTTGAAACTTAATCGTTCAGAGTCCTTCTATACCATCGTTACAGCAAATAAACGCAGACGAAAACATGACTTGCCCAACTATGTTAAACTGAATACAGTACTGGAATTTCCACCTTGGAGGCGCTCCTCGTAACGTCTGTCAACAATGCGCTCGTTAATGACTATTCGTGCATTCAGTCAAGGAGACGGGAGGAGAAGAATGCACGAGTGGCTCTTGAGCTATTATTCAGACCAAACCGAATTTTGAGTTCTTCACAAATTGCCCCTAAATGCTCCAGTTTCTTTGAAGAGTTAGACTCGTAAACTAAACCCTCAGATATAAGACAATTCCCCCGTTTTACAATGCAGTGTTCCTGATCTTATGCGTCGTTCAGTCCGCGCAGTAGATGAAGTGTAATCAGGATCGTTTTTCTTGCCAAAAAATCCTTCTCTACGATCATTCAGTGTTTGTGGCTTTCTACGAAGATTGTATACTGCGAGTGTTTTCGCTTTGCACACCATATAGGCACCATTTACCAGTTCATTTATGTTAGGAAAACTTACGAAGATGGTCATTTCAGGAAAAGATCAATTCGAGAATAAAAACACAATCTTAGAAATGTCTTTAATTGGAAATTATGCATTAAAATGTGTGTTCCACCACGGCCATATATGAACAGAGTTGGCTCTGTTATTAGAAGTAACTGTGATCGTTCATGATCCGATGGTAAACGCTCAAGACAGCTGAGTTTTCATTTACATTGTCACTTCTGAATCGTGGGCACAAGTACATTTTTGCCAAACCATGATGTTCGATTTCGCGAGAAAGCCCGCATCGAAGTATAACAGAGGAAAAGAACTCTTGTTCCGTTAGATGACTAAATGTGGGTGGTTTTCAGCGCCATATAACCGACTTTGCTTTCAATTAGATGTAAATATAAGCAATTAGGTGCACATTTTCTTTAAAAAGCGATATAATTTTCATATTATTCCATTCAATATAGGATTGAATAAGCTAAATGAGCAACTACGAAACACGAATCGTTGCATTTTAATTATACGTAATTATTTTCTATTTCATGGTGTTTAATTACAGACTCGCAAGCACCAGTCAGCCTCAAAACGTCTCTCAAGAAGCTTGAGCTTTCAAGCATTGATCGAAAATACGATAAAAGTTCTTTTATAAATCAGTAAAAGCCGGCAACAGCCGTTTCGTACAAGAAATCAACAATGTTGACTGACCAGAGACAAACTTGGGTTGTGACTCGCACGCAAAAACAAGTTCAATGCTATTGAGTAACGTATTTCATCTGATAAAATTTCATACAGCTCTGATAGCTATAGCAGAAAGAAAAGAAGTAATGGTGTTCCTGTTAGAAGTAAATAATAATAATACCGCAGTTTGTTGTCGATTGAGGCCCTGTCCGACTGATTTACCAGTTGTGCGTTTTTCGGTTCTCTCATGGCAACTGTAATACACTCTTCATTTTTGTGAGAATATGTTTCATGAGTACATCGAGGCTGAAATTCGTCAAGAATAGCCCCGAGGTTTGGAATGGAACATAATTTTGTGTTTTCCATATTTGCAAATAGAACACATAAATAAAACACAATTATTACGTTTTTATGTAAACCGTATGAAATTCTTCCTTCTTGAAACGGCAAAACAAGACGAAAAGCAACAAAAACAGCACTAACTGTGTGTTTCATACTAATGATATATAAGTATATGCCAGAGTTATGTGTGTGATATCAGGATTTAATGCCTGGGTAGACACTAAACAGAAATGACATACGCTATAATCTAAGAATTTACATAAGAATAATTTCAGCCTAAAATCGCCAATAAATTAAAAATATTTACCCTCGTCCGTTGTATAGTTTATTGTCACCAGATAAGTAACTCTTTACACTGTAGCTTGATCTTCGTCCCTTTGCAAGTTCCAAAAATCCATATTTTTTAAATAATCATATTTTTCCGATTCGGCTGTATGAAAGTTACCAATGAACAAAAGCAATCAAGATTGCAGAAGTCCAGTTCAGTGCACAAGTTGTGCAAGGCATGACGTAGTCGTTGTCAGACAAGTTTTCAGTCATTATTCAGTTATTATTTCAGTCAATGTTTCTGGAAAGAAATTGAAGCAATATATAAGGATTTCCAGAGGTCCAATGCAACAGAGGTAGCCCTTTCCCGTTTCTCTTAAACACTCGATAAAGGCTGTGCATTCCAAGTCTTTAATCTGTTCCCGAGAAATCAGATTCTGCAAGAAGAGATTATTGGTATCGCTTTGCAGAGACCTCGAACTCCTTGCAAAATCCAGCTCTATATCCTACAGTTTTCAATGTAACCTAAGAAAATAGATTACATTATTAACATTGCTTAAAACCAAACGTTGGTTGATTTCAATGCAGAAAGGTTTTTTACAATATTTCGTCTCTCCTCAATTACAATAATAATATTAACGAATATTTTTACACGAGTACTGTTATCAAAGGGGTCCTGTTTAAAAGAAAAATGTAAAATATAAACTAAAATAAAATAAAAGGTGCAATCGCAAAAATATGCTAAAACTGATAACTAATGCAAACTACTATTACTACATTATACAAAAAACCTTATCTAGAGAGTCCCTAAATAATACGCTAAGGCTAGTGTGCCTAGTTTTCAAAGGTAAAGAATCAAAAATTAAAGCACGTGAAAAGTGGAAAGGTCCGATCAAGCAAATTCGAGATTCATTTTCGAAAGTACAATAGTGACTCCACTGTTCTTAGTATTAAAATTGTGGCTTAGAGTAATAATCATCTAACTACATGACTATGGCTCTGAAATATAGCCGAAACTGATTATAACACTTAGGACTGCATTGTAATGAATTGCAATAAATCATCATCTGCCCACATTACCTTTACTTTTTTTTTATAAGGATATCTTAGAAAAATGCGCCTGAAATTTGCGAAATGTTAAGGGTATTTTAAGAAAAATTCGAGGACGGGATTTTGGAAAGAATATAACTTGCTGTTTACAAATTAATAAATACAGAATAATACAATGCAATACAGGACAATATAAAACACTTCTAGGCGTATAAAATTCTTCCTTTCTCAAAAAGCAACATAAACGGCAACGCTAGCCGTATCAGACGAAGCTAATAACATTTTTGCAAGACCTTATGTGCGTGATGTGTGGCTTCAATGCCTGCAGGCATGCTCCAAAATGTCTTTCACGTGATCCGGACACCAAATACATTCGAATACATAAATGTCACACGGTATATTCTAGCTAAGAACACTCATAAAAATATTTCAGCCTAAAATCGGCAGAAAAATAAGAATCCTCAGCCTCGACCAGAAAAAAAAACATATATTATTCTTATAAATGACTACATGTATGATTCTGAAATAGGGCCAGAACATTGTCAAAATATCACGATGTACATTGTAACGTATATTAAAACTAATTTCGCTCTAGTTCTCAGCTGTGATGATCATTCATGTATTTATAAAGCTCACTTAGTTGTTATAACTACCACATTTGCCAAAATGACATAGTTTCGTATGTCTGTCTGCGTATGTCTTTCAGCGCATGAAATCGAATTGTCAAATGTCATGTAGTCACATTCTACTTCTGCCAAATCAGAAATGTACATCGCACACAAGAAAATCGAAGCTAACCTTTCAAGTAGAAAATACCCTCGAATCTGAAAGAAATAATCATCACAACATCACGTATATGTAAACAGAATTTTTACTAGCAATCAAGGAAGACGAACAAACAAAATAAATCGCGACACAAAAATGGATGGGCTGCGGAATGGCGATCGACAGTAATTCCAACATTAAAAGATCACAACTGAAGTCATTGAGGTCAATGTGCTAGTTCTGTAGTATCCATCTTTAACAGGACAACTTTGAAAAAAAAAAAACAAGGAAACACTCGATATACTGTCCCAATCTTGAAACTTTCTTAAAGGTTGATTCCGCCACCAAGCGGGCAATCGCCAGTTCACGGTTGAGGTGAAAACAGCGAGTAGAGAAAATGCAGAGAAAATATGACACGCAAACCGATAACGGCGAGGGAATCAAGATATAACAAAGTATAACAAAACAAAGGAAAATCACGTTTCGGGGATGAGACCGATCTATGTCAGATCATCGCATCGCATTTCAACTCATTCCATCGACGTGATGTCGGTAGTGAGAATCTAGATGTAGCACCTTATCAATACAAACGTAGTTACTCCGAATATCCACTGGCTGTTTATGATACGTGTAGACTGAACACGTGCAGCAGAACCCGTGTCTGGAGACTGGCGTTTTTTTTTTTTTCTGATAGGTATTTATAAGGCTCATTGTTACAGTAAAGGCCATCGAATTTACCTCCCTGTATATGTATGGCTATGTAAAATTTCAGGGTAAAGCCATGTTCACCGGCACTCACCGATCTATCCGCACAGTCCTTCTTGCGAAATCATGAAATTTTATTTTAGAACATGAATTGTTTTTATGAGGGTCGTACAATGGGTTTCTCGTGATGCGGGATTGGCTGATTTCATTTTCCGTGAAATGTAGCCTAATAAAATTATTTTTCGTGATCAGTGACCTGAAGGATTTTGCGTGACCCGAGAAGGGCTCGCAGATGCTAATCGATATTCGTGATATTGGTTTTCTTGTAACGTCATCATTTTCCGAAATAACTAGACGTTTCAGTACAGGCGTTTACTCGGGCTACTCTTAATGATATAGCGTAGTAATTTGTGTAAAAACCCAACCGCGACTAGGGTAAAAGCTGTCGTCACGCAATTTCGTAATTGCCGGTCATGAATAATTCTACTTGTGTTTATTATTGTCTGCTGGCAGTCTAGCTTTCACTATTTTGAAGTTCATAGTCAGTCTCGAGCACATGATGATTTCTGGGTAATTCTATCTGCATTAAAATGATTGTCTCGTTAACTGAGACAAACTTGAATACAACTGACCAGATGATTAGCAGAATTGATTCCTTGTTTGTTATTGCAAATCAAAGGGTATAAACTCATTGTAACACATTGTTGTCCTGAACCTTGTCCAAATACCAACTCATTAGCTTAGCTATATGGTGACGTTATTGTTTTGTTAGGGTCAATGCACACTGGAGTAGGTTTTTCTCTATATCTGAACTCAGTTGAAATTTACAATAGTTTGACACGTGTGTCTGACGCTTATAAAGACACATGGGTTTCTCACAAGAAAACATTGATAAATACCGACTTATTTAATTAAATTAATAAAATTTATTTAATTCTCCTTTGATATATCCTCACAGAACAATTCAACAAATACTTCTTCTCATGCTGTGCAACTTTGATCAATATTACTCTCTTCGTATGAAGCTTACAAACATTCTTTGTAACTCTTCTAACCTTCACGTAACGACGTAGCCAAGAGGACTTCGGTATGCTTAGACGAATACGCTCATAAACAAATTCCTTTAGTTTCCTTCCCCTCTTCTGAGACGTTTCAGAGTAGCTTCTGGTACGTATTCTACTGGGTTCTCGATCACGTCTAAATACACGGCTGTGTTTACATGTGCAGGATTTGCTTGATATTTCACGATAGAAGGTTCACTCGTAAAGGATCGCTCGTAAATTGATCTTTCGCGGACCGACCCGTTCCCAAAACGCTCCACAAGTGTTAGTGTGGGTCTACCGCGAACGGTGTGTGACTTTGTGGTCAAGTCGTACGTCGCCTCGTTTTCGTGCACGTCTCGATTGCATGCATTACGTCAGCATATATAATCGTGACATGACTATAGATAGATAGATAGAGAACCCAAACCCAAACTCGGCCTACCTGAAAGAGTTATCAATCGTTCTGAAGTTTTAGTTCTATCAGATGTAAGAACCTCTGTAAAGGACATTCGCGAACTCTTTTATTAGCTTGATATAACACGTGATACCACATTATAATAATCCATTGTAAATTAGACATTGATCGGTCCTTTTGCGAAACGAAGAGGAGAAAAATAAATAAATAGGGACAATTTTCAAATTAAACGGAAATCAAAATTCAAAATTCAATCTCGTCCTCATTATGTAATAGAGCACGTTTGAATTTCCATTTTTCATTGCCTTACCCATGAGGTCTAAAAAAATAAAACATTATTTATGAAAATTAATGTGTAATAGCAATAAAAATAACTGTTCCCTAAGCCGTTTAAAAGTTTTGACTGTTGAGTTTTGAAGGCAGTTCCACAACAACGTCTGAAGCCAAGGCAAATGACCAACCACCAAAGTTGAAGTTGTATAGCACATAAGGATATCTGTTAAATAAGTCTTGGTAATTGAGTGCTTTAAATCTAATTAACAGAATCTTAAATTCTATCCCCTGTTGGTTGGGTAGTCAATGACGTTCCTTGAGAAGAGGCGTTATGTGATCGTATTTATTAGACTGAAACATTATTCTTACAGCACGGCTTAGTACTCGTTGGAGAATTGTAATAAATACTTGGGAACGCCATACAGCAAGGAGTTGCAATAATCAGCTTATGAAGTAACAAAGGAATCATACTCGGAGACCCAGGGGCAGTTAGTTGGGGCAGGGAAAAGTCTAAACGGACGAGGAAAAAATTCGGGTGAATCTCGTTCTTGAGTTTTCTTCGCCGAATTTTTTCCTCGCCCGTTCACGATTCTAAAGCTGATTAATCGCTGGTTAGTGGTAGGAGAACCAAACCCCGTGCTTAAGTCATTTCGTTTGGAATTCCCTGTTTCACGCAAAAAGAAAACAAAATTATTTGCTCGCTAGGACCACCAGGACTGTGAGAATTTGAGTTCTGTCATTAAACAATCTGACAAAGAATAGAGAGTTTTCGAAATACAAATTCCTTTGACGGCACGCGCCTTCTCATTCAACTTCAACCGAGACAAACCCTTTCTTGAAAAAAGGAACTCTGGTTTGAAAATAACGTTTCATATGAGAAAATTCGAGCCAGGAAATGTGCTTAACAGGCCCTAAACGTGATGTGGCCGTGACACACACATTGTCTATTTACTCACAAGGGAAACAAAGCTTTTTTAAGTGTGCTAATTTATTAATAGTAAGTGCCGAAGTAAACTACTAATCCCTACAAAGAGTATCAATTTTACCATTAGGTTCTTTTGCTCTAAACGCGTGGGACAAGTACTTGCTGTTTACTTTGGACGGTAGATGAGCAGTTCATCCGGAGATAGAGTTTATTAGAAGATGGAGGTCTGTAGTCTGGGAGCAGGAACTCTGGTTTGGAATTTCGCGTTTTATGCGAGAAATTCCAAACCAGGGAATCTGCTTAACAGGCCCTAAACGAGATTTGACCGTTACACTTACATCACTTGATACACGTTGTCGATTTAGTCACAAGGGAAACAAGGGTTGGGTTTTTTTTCAGTGTGCTAATTTATTAGTAGTAAGTAACAAACTAAACTGCTTTCTACTGCAGAATTCATTCTAAACCAGATTGTCACGTACTTAGAATGAGCAGCAATTTTAACATAGGGTTCTTTTACACTCCAGGCGTGGGACCAGTACTTGCTGTGTACTTTGGACGGTAGATGACAAGTTCATCCGGAGATAGAGTTATTTAGAAGATGGAGGTCTGTAGTCTGGGAGCAGGAACTCTGGTTTGGAATTTCGCGTTTTATGCGAGAAATTCCAAACCAGGGAATCTGCTTAAC
>OMLO01006085.1_pt1 | contig 10140 bp, 8 predicted proteins | sample 1674811 | NCBI WGS metagenome assembly OMLO01 (sample SAMN06265003, study PRJEB25207) | coral metagenome | isolation source: Coral host | place: Mexico:La Bocana,Puerto Morelos, Mexico | collected 2008-11-13
TCTATACACCGCTCTACACAAATGTGTATTGAGCACTCTTTAGCAGTGTTATCTACAACTTCCCATGATTATTATTACGTCTATTATTATTATTATTATTATTATTATTATTATTATTATTATTAGTGCATAACAAGTACAGCTACCTGCAATGCCTTTTAATCATGCCGTGAAATGGACATGTCAGTAACATTTAAATATACTTTTTCTGGTATAAATAGTTTTCTTACCCTGGCTGTTGCATCTCTGCCACAAGTTAACAACACATCAATTGTAGGATGAAGATCCAGTGAATAAATAGCACTTAAGTGTCCGTGGTAGTGTCGCACAACCTTATTAAATTACATGACAAAATGTCAATTCAACAGGTATTCTGACAAAGAGAATTTCTAAAATCTATAATAATGTCCTCTTGTAACTAAACACAAATTTGTACCTTTTCACGTACAGTAGAGTTATGTACCTTACCTCACAGTTAATGTACCTTTTAACACAGTGAATTATTTAGGAAGAACATTGAGTTGTTTGAAAATGTGGCAAAAGCTTTTTAGAGTGTTTGATAACTAAAACTCAGAAGAAACTGGAAAAAAGTGTCAAAAAACCTACTAGGCTAATTAATATAAACAGATATTGATTTGTTGACTTATTGATGAGTTTCAGAAATTAGACTAGATCTGGATGAGTGGTCAAGAAATTTTAATAGAATGCCAATGCAAAAAATGGATATGAGAATAAAAGTTTGTTAGAACTTGCATTGTATTTCTGGGTTTGAAAAAATGTTCAAACTTACAAACCTTGTTGTACTCCAGGTCCCAACATTTGACTTGTTTGTCTTCCCCACATGAAAATAGATAAGGTTGTCTTGGACTGACTGCTAATCCCCTGACAGTACTTATATGACCTGTAAGTGACAACTTTAACTTGCCACTTCCAAGCTCCCAGATCTTAAAAAAAAAATTTTCATGATCAAAGATGATATTCAAAGATATATTAATTCTTATTTTGTTAAAGCATTGTAGAGATCATAAGGCATTCCAAGACAATAATCACAGGTAAAAAGTAAGAACTACTAGTGAACTACTGAGCCTAGGAATTAACTAAGTCAAATTGATATACAGTCAAATCCTTATAAAACGACCACCCTTGGGGAAATGGACTATGGTCGCTAAAAAGGGTTGGCTGTAGGATGTAGAAACAATATAAGAGCCATCATTGGGACAGCCGAACAGAGGTGGCCATTTAATATGTGGCTGCTTAATAGGGGTTCGACTGTATTAAGAGCATTACCAAGTGTAAAATGCACCATCTTTTTTCACTTATCATTATTCACAATGACTTCAACAGTGCTGATCCTAGCAGAATGCAGAATGCCTGTCACATGAACTCAGTTAAATGGTCTTGCTCTCCATGACTTCTCGTAGCTCAGTGGATAGAGTGCCCACCATCTGCCATGGGTTCGATTCCTAACAGGGACTCAGATATTTTTCTTTGTCCCACACTGGTGTCATGTTAATCAATTCACCTTTCACATACTTAAACAATTTTCTGCAATATTTCTCCTTCACCCCTCTCTGACTGTTAGTCGCAATACTGGTGCATATGTCGCATGGCCATGGATGCCACATTATAAAAGAAAAGATGCGCTTGCGGTGTCTCTTGGTTTTGTGCCACGTTTCGGCCACCACGTTTTCTGTTTTCTCTGCTCATTGAGAGTGTTTTCATTCATTCACTGCAGCTTAACTGTCGGATATGACTGATGAAACCTCTCATAATGTAAATAGTCTTGATCACATGTTTTGTTGAAGCATTTATAGCCAAGGAGCTGCACAAATGAAGGTACAAGTCAATGACTGCCTTCCATGTCTCTAGGCTGACACTTTGTCACTGTCTGACCTGATCCATATGGCAGGCAGAGGAGACAGACTTCCAGACCTTGAAAAGTTAGTGGCAGAGTCTGTGGCACACAATCATTACCAGTGGTCTTGCAAAGTGTCCTTGCCTCATTCTCCTTATCAAGACAGAATGAACCGAAGGATAATGTTGATAAGGTGACAAAATCCACTGATGTAACGCCTGTGCCAACCATCTCCTCCCAGTGAGGGGATTGTTGCTATGATACAGAACAAGAAACGGTCACCTCTCAGGACCTGTTGAGTTTCACAAATGAGGTCTTTTCCAGGTGCCCGTCCAAAGACAAGTGGAAGGAACTGAGCATTTCCTATACACAAATTCAAGACACAGAGTCCTTGCTGGTAACTCCAATGATGGAGGCTGGGATGAAAGAGGAATTAAAAAATAGGCATGCTTACACTAAAACAAAGGAACTCTTTACCTTTGATGATGGCTTGCCTGAACATTAATCTGCTTTCTTGGTCGTGGCTCACCTCTTGCTAGCAGCCTTGACAGCCCTTATTAATTCAAGGGGAGAGGATGAGGATGACCGTCCTGACCCTGATGCCATTAAGGACCTACTGGAAGATGCTTTAGCCCGCTTTGAAAATGCCAACTTTCAGCTTCCTGCCTGGAGGCAAAAAACGCTTCGCTGAGTTCTGCACTGAAGTTGGTAAACGTACTCTGCAGGAAGGTATCCCAGCAGATAAGCACCTTTTCCCAGGTACATTCCATACAAAGATCAAGAGTGAACATGACCATAGCTCAACTAATAACAAGTTTATCAGCTCACCAGCCTCAAAACACTTCTCCAAAGGAACACACAGGAGAGACGGACCCTTTTGTGGAAACTACTGCAACACTGACAACAGTCAAGTTGGGGAGAAATGGAAATGGGGATATGACTCAAGGTTTAATCCGCAGCCTCCAAAAGTTACAGCAGGATCCACCTCCTAACCATCTGACCCCAAGACAAGCTCAAGCTGATTATCCATTCCCATGTCTCAAAATGCTCATGCCCCCACCAATGGATCAGCAACTTGTTAACAGTTTTTTTGTTCAGAATTGGAAACAAATAACACAGAACACTTGGACTTAACAAACAATTCAGGGGTACAAGATCCCCTTTTGCAGGTGCTCCAGGCAATGGCATATGAGAGTAACCGGAGTAAAATGTAACTCATATGCTCACCATATGGAATTCCCTATCGAGCAAAGGGAGCCATTTGGAATGTCAAGCTGCAGGGTGACCAGTTCACTTCAACCCTGTTCATAGTACAAAAAGAAAATGGAGACTATCGACCTGTCATCAACCTTTTTGTGCTTAATCGGTTCTTGGGGAAGGAGTCCTTCAAGATGGAGGTACTGCAAGTAGTGAAATGTCTATTACAACAGGGACACTTCAAGATGAAATTAGACCTGAAGGATGCATAATTATTACTCACTCCCAATTCATCCCTCCCACAGAATGTATCTGTGGTTCATCTATCAGGAAAGAACATACAAGTTTCAGTCCCTTCCCTTTGGCCTGCCCACAGCTCCTCGGGCATTCACAAAGACACTGAAGCCAGTGCTGACAGTGTTGCGATCCATGGGTATCCATGTTGTGATCTATATAGTCAACATGTTATTACCCCAACAACAGAGAAGGTGCTGCAGAAAATCTTTGCTCAAGTGGTACACCTACTGTGCTCTCCCAGTCCCTGCCAATGTCCAATCTTTCTCGGAGCTGTCCTAGACTCCACAACAATGACCCTATCCCTCCCTAAACCAAAACTCACCAAACAGGGATCTTGGTTGCATCAATTCATTACAGAGGTCTTCAACACCTACACCTACAAGCAGTGTCGCATCATGGGCATGCAAGGACAGTGATAGTCCCCTTAACCTCCCAGTCACACAAAGACCTTTAGTGGTGGGTCTCATAGAACAGCTGCCATCTGAATGGGTGTCTAATTCATCTTCCACCTATCAATCTCACATTTTGGAGTGTGGAAAAGGTATAACATATTTACTTGAGAATAGACAACACCACTGTGGTGGCCTACATCAACAAAGTGGGCGCATGTGCTCCCTGCTCTGACTGCACAAGCCTTAGAGTTGTGGGCAGTAGTCTTGATAGCAGGAGTTTCACTAACAGCTCAGCATATTGCAGGACATTAAGTTCTATCTAGCCTCATTTGAGTATTTATTATTTATTATGGTTGTATTACTTTGCCTTATTCTATGTGCAGGAGTTAAGATCTCATCTAGCTTCATGTAGTATTATTACACTGTTCTGGTTGTGTTACTTTGCCTTCTCCTATTTGCTTGACAATATTGCTTTGGTAAACTGCACCAGTATTGTGACTATCAGTTGGAAAGGGGTGAAGGAGAAGTTATATTTCCCCAGAGGGTTACTTACCTGACAGGGAAATGTGGTTCTCCAAACCCCCTCGTAGACTGATATGAGCAATACTGGTCTCCAGGCCACTGGAATATGTCTTTTCCTCCCCACCCTTGTGCTGCCAATCGAAATGACCTCACTCACCAAGACTCAGAGGCACAGCATATGCATATCTTTTCTTTTCTAATGTGGTATCCAGGCCATGGCTGTGCTACATATGCACCAGCATTGCTCATATCAGTCTATGAGGGGTTTGGGGAACCATATCTCCCCATCAGGTATGTAACCCTCCGGGGAGGAAATATAATTTCTTATACATGGTAGGAGTATAAAGAATGAAGGTTTAAATTTTGATTGGGAAAAAGCTAGCAAGCTTTAGGAGCATTAGGTGGCTGAATATTAATAATGCAATAATGTCCTCTTTCAATCACTTCTTACAAAATATTCAGTACCTTGATGGTCCTATCAGCAGATCCTGTAGCAAACCACTGGTTACCAGGCTCTACAGCTACTGATCTCACCCAACCGGTGTGACCACTGACTACCTGTGACAAACAATCACAAATGGCCCAGTTAAATTACTTGAAACAAATAGTTGATACATACATAGTTGATAAACACTGACAGCGTACCTGCCACCAGGGAACTATAGCTGGAAAGCAGGAAAAAGGATCATTTCATTTACACACCTGGGTGGGGAGAGGTACTGTGAGAGCAAAGTGTCTCGTCCAAGAACACAACAGAATAGGCGCAAACCTGGACTACTCAGTTCACTAATGAAATGAAGGGTATCTTGCAATAATGTTCTCATCTTCATGTTCCAACTTGCAGAAGTCATATTGACTATTCACAAACTTATGTGCTTGTCAGTCTATTGATTTTGCCAGGAATTACAATGTACATGTAAATTTTTCTGTACCTTAGGGGGTTGACAGTTATTCACTCCAATTGATTTTCTAATTATAATAAAAATAAGGATGATGATTAAAGACTCTTTTACGACACATGTGCACAGATCATTAAGTTTATTTGCTGCTGAAGCAGGCCACCCACTTAATAACAGCACATTTCATTTTTTGGGAAAATTAATAGCTCTGGGTAATTATGGTTTACCTTTACCCAGTGACTCTAACCTCACAGTAAAATGGTAAATAACTTAATTCATTTTCTGTGCGCACTGTATCTTAGTACAAGTCACATAGTTTTGCCATTGAATGTCACATCCAGAAATAAATGCCAGGTCTCCCAGATAGATTTGTAAACAACATCCTCAAGGGATTTATATTCAAGGTACATTGTATAATAAACTTATATATTCAACTTTTAAAATGTATCAGCTTGAACAAGCCCAAAAATGTTTGTCTGTATTTTAAATACACAGGGCTGATGAGAAATACATTGTGTAAGAACACAACACAGTATTAATGAGGTTGTTATGGGAAAATCTCAAACTGAGGCCTTACTGTATTGACTGAGCGATAGTGAGGTCAATACAGTAGGCCAAGGTTTGAGATTTTCCTATAAGGACCGAACAGTTGAGGTTGTTAAGTTGTTTATTATATGGCACACAGAAATAAAGCAAAAAAGCCAAAGCTAGCACAGCAGAAGTGATCACTTTAACTCCGATCATGCGCGTGCAAGCCCATAATCAGCCCGAGGGCATTACGGGAGAATAATGCCCTACAATTCAGTGACAATTAGCCAATCAGAGCGTGAATTATATCACCTACAAACACAAGCCATATAATAAAGGAAATAACTGCACTTAAACATTCAACACTGCAGTTTTTGACATGGCCAAAGTCCTGGGTTACATGTAACAAATAAAGTCCAATGTTTTCACCCTCATTAGTTTCCAAGGTGGATGCCACTGCGGTTTGGGTAGGGTTGCTGCCTTCTTCTGTTGAACCAAAGCTGTTGATGGTTTAGTTCCGCCTACAGATACTAGTGCCTTGGATGGAGGACCAAGTCGTTCTTTGCCACCAGTGGCCAGGGCCCTTTGTTGAATGTCCATAACACCTGAACTCTCCTCTTGTGTGGGAAACCTGAAAAAACAAAAGTGCTAATTAATGGCACTCCACAAACACTTCACTGCAGCACTGATACATTGCAGCCTTGTTGATTCAACAGACTTGCATGCTTATTTTTTGATGATACAGGATCTGTACAACACTGAGATGCAAAGACATGCACAAAGCAAATGTCAGTTCAAGATGCTGCATTATACATTTTCCAATTCTTGAGTCTTCAGCAGTTACAATTAGTAATAACAGAGGAAATTGAAGTAAGGCGAGGCAAAGGGCTTTTTTATGATTTTAAATACACTCAAACATTCAAATGTGAGAGTCTTATACTGACGCTTTTCAACCTTGTTCAATTAACCATTGCCAATTTTCTGAGAGGAATTTCTAGAGACTTGTGACTCTCCTAAATCCACCAATAGAAGGTACATTGATGAAGAGAGTGCCAAAATTGTAGTTCAACCTTTCAACAGACATTAAGATTATCTTCTCATCACCTTCTAGCAACATCAAAAGCGTGACTTAAAGTACCTCTAACCCCCAAAAAGGCTGGGAAAGAAGTTAAAAAAAAATGCAAGCTATGTACGTTTTGGGGGCATCTAGCAACACAACAAACCTAAAAACTTATTGCGCTTGATACCATACCATTTATCTTCAAGAACAATATCACCCTTCTTTGAGTCTTGACAACCTTCTAACTCACTACAACAACAACATTTGAATTGATGTTTTGAAGGGAAGTGATGCTAAAATTTCCACACTTACACATAAAGAACACAAACACTGTGTCAAGGGTTAGTCATTTTAATCTACATTGAATGCATGAAGTTAAAATAATTTGAGAAAGTAAATAGACTTGGCTGTTGTTATAAAAACATATTAATGAGAGATCAAAGAAGTTGCGAAAATGGTACTATAGTAATCTTTTATACTAGATCACTCTTTGACTTCTACATATCATTGCCTTTGAAACTGCCCTTCAGAGTTCATTCGAGTTCTTTGTCAGCATCCACCTCCTTGTATTTGGCTGTCCATTCTTCATTGGCCTGAGGGTCATCGGCATATAAATCAGCCCAGTCCTCAACATTGAATTAAGTTTGGGATGATAATCTTTTATTTTAGAATCCGACAAAGTATTGTTGGTAAAAACAGAAATCTGTAGAGTCCCATCAAAGGACCTGTGCTGCAAAAAGGCTGTACAAAGTAAAGGACCTGACTAGGACAGCCAAAGCGTTTGTTCTGGATTCACGAATGATTCAAGGTTGTGAACCATTCAAAACTCGGTTTTGAGAAGGCACAGAAATCCAAGGATTTAACCATACAAAAATAAATTGTAGCAAGTTATTCAACAAAATAAGCTATATTATTTTAGCAAAAAAACATTTGGGGGTTAGGTGCACTTTAAGACTTATGGCAAGAGAAAATGTTTGCCGTGGGGGCACTAAGACTACAGGAACATGACCCTACTTGAAATAAGATCTATTTCTTCAACTGACAGTTTTGAAAGACATTTAAGAACATATCTTTTTAAACAAACTTTTTTAACTTTTAGATGATCATTATTTAGATATTTTAGAATTTTAACTAAGTTTATTCCTATTACTTTTTCCCTTTTCCCCTTTTCAATAATCCTTAGGAAGGAGAAACGTAACTACTAACAAAGTCTGTTGCTAAGGAAACTTTCACACCTCTCTTATTTTGGTTCCTTAACTTTTCTTTTTGTCACACATGCACATTATATTTTTTGGATAAAGATGGGACACCTATCTCTATCAATAAATTACAACTTAGCGCAATTAACAAATTCCATTATATAGAGCAGTTTTCACTTGACTATCAAAAGTAATTCACATTCTATTTGGTTTTGCTTTTTGAAACCAAAATTGAAAAATTGAAATGTGAAGTTACAGAAAATATCCATAAATGTTCTTAAGTAAAAGAAAAATTTGTGTCCATAAAAAAGAAATTCTCTTTTGTTTTATCAAATAATACACTTTTATTTCAATAAGGTACTAAAACAACTTAAAGAAAACTACTTACAATATGACAATTACTAACACATGCTACTAACAATAGTAATACTACAATACTATACAAATTGATAAATTTACTTTACATTTGCATTGCTAGCCTCCAAATATTAATTGTTTAAAAAGTTGGACCATTTTTTAGTAAAAGAAAGTAGTTCATTTGTCGTAATCAATGTATTTTTCTAATTCAATTTTTTTGTTAACAAGGGTTACAAAATCTGTGAACTGGGGTCTTTTTTCATCTTGCACTGCGTTAATATAAAGAAAATATTTTCCAATTATGATCAGGTGATTTAGGGTTAAACCGGACAATGTGTATTTTAAAACACCATATATAATTTCGTTTTGTTCTAAAGCAATGTTTCCTCTACATGTAACATTGTACCACATTGTGAATTTATTCCAAAAAGATTTAGCAATTGGACATTCCACAAATAAATGGAGTGGTGTTTGATCAATGCCATGGCAATAAGGACAATCGGGTTGCTGCTTCTTTTTCATCCTGTCGTAATTTTATTGGTTCCTTAACTGCAGTCCGCATCAAAGTTTGTCTTCTTTGTTTGAATCACGTTTCTTTTAAATGTTTCCAACCACGTCCATATTTGGTATGCCACATGACCAAAATAAAAACCATCTAAAAACTCAGACTGAGTGGATCATTTTTGAATTATAACATTACTTATTTAATAAACACGGCAATATCAATAACTTGTGGCATGCATTTGAGGAAAAGTACAATATTTTAAAAATTATAAACACTTAAGACGCTATAATTGCACTTTTTCTTGTAATGCTTTCCACCAGTCTTTCTTTCCATGTCACAGGTTATATTATATTGTTATTTTACATCATCATTGTCATACCAACATGACAAGATGCAACAACAACAAGAAGAAAAATTTGTGTTCTTTTGTTACAACATAAAAAGTGAGTAGCCACTAAATTAACTAGTGCCTCCTTGAAACCATGTTGTGGCACTTGCTTCTCGGTTTGTTTTTATTTTGAAGTACGTTTTTTTGTTCCCTTTCTGGTTGGCCTTTGTTGACCACAGCTAAAACGTGTGCCTCCTTGATCCCACATTGCAGCACTTGCTCCTTACTTTGCTTTTGTTTTAAGAAAGCATGCCACTATCCTTTCGTTTTGCCCATAGTACCACAGTTAAACCGTGTGCATCTTGAATGTAACTGTACCACTATCACTTTCCTGCAAAGCTCAAGTTTACATACTGTGAATGCTAGGTGTTCTATTATTTCATTGGCTCACGGCTATGTTTATAAATCTCTAGAAGGAGAAAACTCAGACTCATTTTTTGAGAGAATCCCTTCTCTTTATTATAAATGAATTAATACGGTATGCAGAACAAATTTTTCGATAGTTGAACTTGAAAGATCTATAAAACGATAACCAATAGAAATAAAAGAAAATTCTGACATGTTTTTGGAGATTGAGGCTTTGTGATTAACACTGCACAGTTATTTTGTATGAACTATTGCATTTGATACTCGATTAATTTGCTGGAACGTCAGTTGGTCATTTTGGAGTTGACTGCCTTTGCCCCCTTTGGAAAGCAAAATCCAAAACAAAATGTAATTTAATCGAATTCTACATTTTAATAACCTTTTTGTTGATATATAGTTTGTGGGGGTTTCCTTGAAAACAGCGCACATAAATTTTTTTTTTTCCTGGAGAATACCCAGGAAGGTTTGAAGTAGCCTTAAAGTGTATACCGGTATGAGCATGAAAATTTTTTTCTGCTTATTTGAAAGACCTTTCGAAATACAGAAGAATGGCATTTTTCTTTTTGAAATATCTT
>OMLO01006086.1_pt1 | contig 10139 bp, 5 predicted proteins | sample 1674811 | NCBI WGS metagenome assembly OMLO01 (sample SAMN06265003, study PRJEB25207) | coral metagenome | isolation source: Coral host | place: Mexico:La Bocana,Puerto Morelos, Mexico | collected 2008-11-13
AGTGAATCATCAAGGGCTGCTTTGGAATATGCAATGCGTTGCGACAGTGGTCCTAAAAATACATTTTAATTTTTTTTAAGCGCGGTTATAAGATCTAACAGATCTTCTTGTTCGCTGTACGGTTTTCCTTGCCCGAACAGCTTGTGTTTAGGAAGATTGCCAATTTAATGAGCGTTATTAGCAATGGTAAGTCAATCTTAAAATGATAAGCTTTCACTGTAGAAAAGGATTTATTACATTTCATGAGGAACACTATTTCTTGCTAATTACAAAGGGTTATCCTGAGCGAACACGAAGACTTATCTTGCCCATTCAGGCAGTCAATCACAACGCCTTATTTAGATCATTTTGCCAACTGCGGGCTTAGGCATATTTTTATTATGTAATCAGCTTCATTTTTTCAAATAGTATGCACCTCGTTATCGTTTATTAAAATTTCTAACTTTTCGGCTTCAAACACTAGCATAAGAGAGATATTCTAAGCACTAAAGTTCCAACCTCGTTCCAAGGCCTTCTCTCCTCTGCCCCCCTTGTTGGGGAAAAGACCCTGATTGCGGCTGGTTACGTGACCACCTGTGACACCAAGGTAGAGTCAACGACTACTTTTTGTCGAAATCGACTAAAGCGCAAGAAAGGCGATTGCTGGCCATCACTATATCAAACCACACGCCGACAAATTCACCTTTGAAACTCTCCATCCCTATTATAGAGCTTCACACAGGTCAAACGAAACATTCGGGGGCAGTTGCAAACTTAAAACTGTATTTCTATCTGACATTCATTAATATATATCCAGCGTATTGAAGTAGCACTCTAATTTCAATTCCAGCCGATCGAATAACTAGGAAGTAAAGCTGTCTCTCTGTTTCATGTTGCCTGAATTAACCTCACGACATATATAAACTTACATAATCCTGATGTAGAATAAATAGAAGTGCCTGCTTATGTCAACAAAACTGTAGATCATTTTTACAGTTGCTGTAAACCAAATGCAAGTCAAAATACTCCGCTAATCGGCCGCGTGACAGAAATACCTTTTAAAATCCAAAATACCGCACTAAAAAGAATACAAATTGCCTCCGAATTCAAAGTTTCAAGAGACTGATCCACTGATTTCATTTCGATTCGGTGCATGACGTTTTAGATGTTGCTAGCCGTCGAAAGGTTTGAACTGCGTTCGACTGCCGCTTCTCTGTGTGAACGAAAGTCTTCAATATTTTGGAGACGGCAGAAGTAATGTAGCATTCTTCATCGGCAAAATTAGTTTTTCAATTTTATGAAACCGACAAAGTTTGTCACATCAACAATCAAAACACTTAACCAGCCATCTCGCCCAACAGATTTTTTTAACACCCAGATTCTGGGTGGGTACGTGACCAGCCAACTACAAAGGAGGCAGAGGACATAGCCTGTGAATGAGGTTGAGGGACGTTGTTCTCGTTAGGCATCTATCGAGTCTCAAGCCAGTAGGTCTTAGGTGCGTCATGGGAAGAATATTTCATTTGTGATGTCTTGGCTCCCTCGGGGAAGGAGACCTGATGAGCACTGCGTCCAGAGTAAGTCACGGGTCGCAGGTGTGTAATTACCACAGGACTGATGCTATTAATCACCTTAATACGTGTTATGTTTCTGTTTTAGGCAGCAAAGAAGTGCTTTTATGAGAGATCATCTCGAGGTAGAGCTACCGCAAATTTCATAGTGGTGGACTGGGCCGGGCGAACACACGGCGTTAACAAGATAGGCGAGGTTGCTAAGCGGAGAAATGTGCAAAATGTTAAATTTTTCCTTAAACAAGAGATTAATAGTCCTTAGTACAAGAGACAAACAAAAAGATCAATAAAATGTCTTGATGAGCACTGTCTTATGTGGATGGAGCCCCTTGATCTTCCCAAGGCTGCCTTTAAATAGTCATATAATTGGAAGATCAAGCATTGTGAAAACTCTGCTGATAAATTATTACTTCCCCTGCCATCCATCTTGGTAAACATGCGTGCAAACCCTGAGTACCTACCTACATTTTCAAGGTCGCTTTCGTGAATTTTGTTTTTCGAATCTGGAGGAAAAGAAATGTCTCCACTTGAATGTCTTCTTTTTTGAAAATTACGATGTTTTAAAAAGAAAAAGCGTTTCGCTGAAACTAATTGGCGAGCGGTCCCTCGGGCCGCTCATGTAATTTGCACCTGACAGTCTTTGGTGATTCCTGTGCCTTTTGGAATTCAGTGATGTGTTCTCTAGGGAAGTTATATGTAGCTATCTGTTTAAGTGAATATGACATGAAAATTTGTTTCTGCTTATTTGAAAGGCATTTCGAATTACAAAAGAATGGCGTTTCTCATTTTGAAATATCTTTTTTCGTTTCAGAGATATCGACATTTTTCAATTATGCAAATTAGATTAGTGATTAGCAACTAAGTATGGTAAAATACTGAATAAAAAATATCTCTGGAAATATTAGCAGTGTTCTTGAAACTTGGCACCACAAATGTGCATCATAAAATTCCCGACTTTGTTAAACTAGAAACTTAGCACGAGACTCAAATACAGTTGCTATTGGCTAATTTCAAAGTATTCCTTTCGACAATATCGACGAAATAAGAAAAAAAAGATCAAATTATTTTATTTCCTGGTTTCCGCCTCTGCGCACAAGGTCAACGTCACGCTTGAAATAACTGTCGACAGCATCAGCAGCTTGGTTGTGACGTGTAAGCGATTCCTTCAACTTACTTTCATCTCTTCTACTCATGAAACCTGGCTGAGAGCACAGCAAATTTTGTGTAGTAACGAGCTGGGATAAATAGCATTCAACTGAAAAGGTAATTAGTTGTTTCGTTTCAGTTATAAGTGTATCCAGTTTTAAACGGATAAAATGTAAAAATTAATTCGAAATCGATTTCTTTAAAATGTGTGTTTCAGTCGAATACATGCATTTGATGGTTTCTCAGTTTTGCCTGGGAGAAATTTCCTTTATATCCCCTTATTACAGCATATCTCAATCAGGATTTCAATAAAAAGAACTTTCTAAGCTGGGGTCAGACCAATGTGTAGTTTTACAACACCTCCAACGGAATCTTTCAGAGTAAAATTTGCATGTAGTCTGATAAAACAATATAATATTTAGATTAATACCCAAGATAAGAAATTGCCGGTGCCATTTGGGAAAAAATCATCCTAAGCTAATATCCCTTTAATGTAAACTAAATGTAATCCCGTAATCCTCTGAAAATTATTCAGTTAGTGAAGTGCATTTTAATCCCGCGACCAAATCCTGGCGCGCTTCCAAATTTCTGTGTTTGCTTAGCATAGTTAGTATTATGTGTGCGCTATGGTATCGTGGTAAAGTACAATGTAGGCTTATTTTTTCCTTCTAATTTACCATTGAGTTGCCGACAATCTTTCGAAATAGAACAAGGAACGAAAAGATCTTACAAAGATTATAGATAAAGTGAAAAGTGTGACATACACTCAATACTTGTTGTGTCAGGATGGCCGAGTTCAATATGGCGCGCCATCTGTAGCAAAATTACTTTTCGACACATTACAACTCAACATGTATCGAAATAGGTCGAAATTGGTCGAAATAAGTAACGTGATATCGTAATGACATGTAATACTATCTAGAAATAAGTTGGTTGTCATGGCTATACCATGTAATACTATCTCGAAATAAGTTGGCTATAACATGAAATGCGAAACCATATACCATGTAGTGAGAAACCCGTTATGACGTTCGAACCCTTGGTAACTGCCCGTTGTTAGGGACGGAAACTGACCTCGTACAAGATGCCTATTTACCCCAGTTCCTCTCTGCTCGATATAGTTCCGGCAAATTTGTTGCTCGATTTGTGGTATTCCCAAGATTTGTCTCGGCGAAATAAGTCACCCAGCTATGTTCAGAAATGGTCAGCAATAACAGTCGCTTACCAGATACTGCACAGAAACTCCTGTTCCACGTTTTCCACAAACAATTCAGGAGCATATCCAGACATAATTCTATCGGACAGTTGGACTTAATAACAAGTAACAAAAATAGGTCAAATAAAAGACAAGAAAGATGGCTCGAACAAAGAATGATTGAGGGCAGCAACTGATCAAACACGTGCGAGACGAACAGATCGATATGGAGCTCAGACGTCTGACGACACCAACAAGATGACACCAAAGAAACAAAGCAAAGATACAAGAAAACAAATGTAAATAAGAGCAATGATACCAACAGTAAATCTACAGCAGGAACTGTGAGCTTGAATGGAAACTCCCACGAGAAAACGACCGAAGCACGAGCTAAATGATAGAGATATGGCGGAACACTATACCGAGCAGAGAGGAACTGGGGTAAATAGGCGCCTTGTACGATGTTAGTTTCCGTCCCTAACAACGGGCAGTTACCAAGGGTTCGAACGTCATAACGGGTTTCTTATTTCATGGTATAGGGCTTCGCTTTTCATGGTATAGCCGTGACAACCGAGTTATTTTGAGATAGTATTACATGTCATTACGATATCACATTACTTATGTCGACCTATTTCGACCTATTTTGATACATGATGAGTCGTAATGTGTCGAAAAGTAATTTTGCTACAGATGGCGCGCCATATCACCAAGGCCAAATCTCTGAATATGTAGTTTTTACGACTATTTTACAGAATGCGAAATAGGAGTTAAGTGAGCGAGCGCGAATTCACTCGCTTGGTCGGTCGGTCACTCCTTCTTTCCTTCCTTGGGTCGTAAACTTTCGTTTGTATTTCCGCTGACCAATGCACAACTTGAATTGACGAAGAGAACTATGTCGTCGAATGGTTCGGCAAATGTGAAACGTAGTGAAGCAATGAGTGATGAGATAATTACTGCTATGTCAACAGCATGTGACTCGAGCATTTTCTCATATGAATTGTTTAAAAAAATACCTAGAAAGCATTTGTTGTCCTAGTTACGAAATGAACGCGGGCTCCTGGCAAGCGTGGGTTTTAATAACATGATGCATGTAACAACAACAACAACAACAAATTTATTTGCCCTAAATATTACAAAGAGATAATACCAATATATAAACAATAAATAAGTAGGGGTCTGGCTGCCTGAAATAACTTTAGGGTTAAAAAGGGCAGGCAGCCAGTATTACAATTTTGTAAATAGAAATTACGGTCGGTAAAAAACTAACAAAGACAAAAAACAAAGATAAAAGCACAAACAACACAGAACATTACAGTGAGCAAAATGCAATGCATGAATATCGAGCAAAATAATAAATTATTACAAATGGGAAGCACTCCTTGGGGGAAAAAGAAAGAAAAAACACGTCGGGGTGAAAAAATAAAATAATAAAAAAAAATCGTGCGTTTGCCCGAGTCTCGAACTCTCGCCCTTCATGCTTTCCAATACAGTATACCAACGCATTGAGCTAACATAACACATAGGTCCGCAAAGCGTGTATGTGGCTAGAGCGTTATGCATTATTGTATTGCGGAGTTAGGGCAGTGATTAAAGCGTGATTTTAAGAAGTTTAAATAAGGGACAGAAGAAAGAAATTTATTTTTACAACAAAGCCAAAATATTTTCATCTTTTCTGCTTATACTGATGCATGTACTTCATCATGCAAAATAGTCGTAGCCTCAAAGAGGCCTTTGATTGTTGCTGTTATCTATCTTCGCGTATATGAAACAAATGTTTATAGTAACGTTCTAAAGCCTCTTGTGTGAATGTTCTTGAATATCGTTTCCTTGCTACACATCGCAGTAATGGTGTGTTGTGTTCTTTTTCACCAGATTGTCGCGCTTGCGTGACGTGCCCTTGACACATGGAAGCAGTTCAAGTTCTTGGCATTCTTCTTGTCTTGTGCATTAACTTGGTTCATGATTTTGATTTTGGTAGATGATTTTGTTTTTGATTTTGGTAGATGATTTTGATTTTTGGTAGATGATTTTGTTTTTGGAATATTCACTGAATATCTAAGAAAGGCAATACGCATTTTTAGGAGTTAATAAACCACACAACTGAGAAAAGATGCTGGCCGGAGAACCTGTGGTAGAATGCCATGCAATAACATTTGCTACAGATTGAATTGGTGCCAGCCTGCTATTGGCCACTGCTCTCCGTAAAGATCGGTTTTAACTTTCACGTGTTTCTCTTAGAACACAGCAGTTTCCGCTTACAGAAACAAAATGCTTTGAATAATGTTAATATAAAACTGGCACGAATTCCATGATGATTCATTTCCAGAGCAAACTAACCGTCAGTGATTTGTCACCAGGGAATAACTTTACACAAATGGACACCAATTCAAGGTAAGATGTGTGAACGTGTACAAATATATCACACATATGAATATTCTAAAAAAAAGTTATTAACGCTTTGGTCAATTATAAATAGCAGATTTGCACGATATCGTCATTTCACTACAACTACCAGAATTCTTTTAGTTCTCTTTTTATCATTTAAATTAAAGTGCCATTGGGGCTAAAACAGTTGCTTAATTAGCACAACAAAAAGGAGAAGGATTCTGGTAGTTGTAGTAAAATTTTGCCATCACACAAATCAACTATTATTGACTATTAACCGGTTGTACAGCAGTTAATGTTTGTTCTTGTTTCAGCTGCGTGCAAGCAATACCTCCAGTAAACGCTTCTGCAAAGAATGCTTCCTGCATGTATTACAACTACAACGTTAAAGACGGTTTCTGCAAAGATATAATTACTAGTTTGTACGTGTTTGGTGACAGTGATACACTGAGGAAAAGTGAGCGGGATACCTCCAGATTCCAAGGTTATTTTGATATCTTTCAAATAGCAGATGAGTGCAGACCACTTATGAAAGATTTGTATTGCCGTTATCATTTCCCGTCGTGCGATACTTCACTAGACAAGCCTCGTACCCGTAAGATTTGTCGCAGATCATGTGAGTATCTAGATCAAGAGCTGTGTAGGAAAGAAATGATTTTAATCAAAAAGGCAGCAGCGGCTCCTGGAGTAATGACAGAAGCTGACCAAGACTTGATCAACTGCAGCTCATATGACGATGCTAATGGTGGAGATGCTCCTGAATGCTATCAATACTATCCAATATCAGGTGACTAGACCTGGGTTAAGCTAAGACTGGTTTTTACTAGCGCAAAGCCATAAGTGACAAACGCAGGCACAGTAAGATAGTGATAATTATCGTTTTCTGTAGAGAAATATTCCAAACAAAAAGCCCTATTTTACAGCTCTATTCTGCGAGGCGTATGTTACTTATTTACAACTTAAAAAAGGAAAAAAAATCTAGGCGCTGCATCTCGCAATTACTTATGGGATCACTACTAGGGACAACAAAGCTTCTCGTCTTTGTTTTATCCCTAGTAACAACTGCCCCCAAAGCCACTTTCTCCTCTCGTTTCTAAAGCGGTGAATACCCTAATGGAAACCAACGTCAAACGTCTCGCATCACCGTGATGACTAAAAACCAACAATGTGCGAACTATTGATGAAATTATAGTGAAATAAAAGGTACTAGTTGATTACTGAGTATTAGTAATATAATTGGTCTAGGTTTTCCGGTTCGTGAGCTTCAGTGTAAAGTATGTTGTTTGGATTGAATCTACGGCTTTGAACTGCGCGCCGCGCGTTATTGTCAAAGACACGTGGCTTAAGTAAACCACAAAAGCGACCCTGATCATCAAGAACTTTGCCAAATGCAACTAGGTCTGCGCGGCAGGCCAAATCTTGCTACATTTCCTAGAGCTCCACTGTAAAATAGCGTGTAGTGTAATCAGTGAAATTCTTCGTATCTACAGAGTTTGAGCCAGGACAGCGAATCCGTATTTCCATTTGAGTTCCACGCCTTGTCACTTCTTTTTTAACTGATAGACATACTGGATACATCTAGATAACTGAAAGATTTTAAGCATAAAATTAACCACTTTCATTATTCAATTCCTTAGGATTGTCCTGTTTTTCTTAATCTTTTTCTTCTCCGTTTTCTTCTTTCTTTTTCTCTTTTAAGAACTGATACCCGGGGCCCAACATGTATTTATGTGATCTCTGCTATTGCCATTTTGCGGAAGAGAAAAACGTTGTCCCTTTTGGCGGAGTTAAAGTTGTTCCTACCTTGTTGCATGAAAGTTTCTTGGTGTCTAATTCGCTTATTTTGGATCCAAAATTATGAGGTAACCTTGTTTTGGCTGATTTTCCACAGGTGATGACACAAGAAGCACAGGTCTGTCCTTAAAATTATAACTGGTATAATTTTAGACTTATACTTTGATAGTATAAGACCTGCATACATACAATTAGCATTTTATCACAGTTTTGAAAAACGAACGAAATCTCAATTTTTAAGTAAAGGAACTTTAATATATTATGATGAGATACATTCCGACGAAGAAGTCTCTTCTCAAGATGCCATCCTTTTCATACATTTCAAATGGCATGTAATAAATACATATTATAAATATTGTAATAGTCATCTCTATTGACGAAAGTAGATCTAGTCGTTCCGCAGCTTTTTGCTTGCTTTTTTTAATCTCGATGGCGCCATTGTGATCCAGTTTCAAAAAATGATGTCAATCATACATAAACATGTCTTTTATTTCGGTGTCTAAACGATATAGCTTTGAAGGCTAATTGTGGACATTAAATAATCATTGGATCGATAGCTGATCTTCTCAGTAGAGAAAACGTTTGACTTCTCTGTTCTGCAAAATAAAAGGCCTTTTCACAATTCAGAAGTTAATATTCACACGATTCATTTGGTTCTCTAACTAATCGCACATGTGCAATTTATTGTAGATTGTTTCTATGGTCTCGGTGTTGGGTACCGTGGCAATGTAAACATCACCCGATCTGGTCGTACCTGCCAGGCGTGGAAATCACAATGTCCTCATCGTCACTGGCGAATTCCTCAAGATGTCACAGATGGACAGCATGACTTCAACATGTGTCGTAATCCAGATAGTAGTGCCCCGGATGGACCTTGGTGTTATACCACTGACCCTAAAGTTCGATGGGAATACTGCAACGTGTCTAAATGTCCTCCAAGGGGTATATTGAACTCGCTCCAGTAATAAAGTTTTAATATCAAATATTTAAGCGCAATGTACCTGTTTTTCAAAGATATCGATGTTTTGTTCATTCGATTTAGTCAACAAAAGATATAGGCCAAGGATATTGCCCTGTGCTGACTGTCTTCAGACCTTAAGTGACGATGTAAATCTTCAGACAAATGACATAACGTTTGGATACTTTTGTCTCACTAGCTCCTGAAGAGTCGCCTTCATTCCTTAGAGGTTATCCTCTCAATTCAACTGCAATTCACATCTCCTGGAGTGGTTTGCCTCCATCCCGTCACACAGAAAAACTGCTGGGCTATCGAGTGAGATACAGGCGCCTTGGCTCTCTGCTGTATAAAGAAGTGAATACTACATGCAACGTGACAGAAGTTGTTGTTCTCAATCTTGTTGCCCAGACGACATACGAGATTAAAATAAACGGATTTAACGAAAATGGAGATGGACCAACCAGTAAGATCCTGGTCGTAAAAACTTCGTCACTAGGTAAGCTTTAGATAATTTTATCAATGTAGACTTATCAATGTTTGTAAATTTAGCGTGAGCACTGGGTACGACATAGGTATTGCAAGTACGCGCGCTGTTCATTTCAACCGTTTTCATCACGCGAACATATTATTTTAACCGTTGTGTTAACCGTTGTCATCACGCGATCATATTGTTGATGTAGACCCAACGCTTCAGTGTAAAATGGAGTTTAACTGAGGAGTGGTTACTTTTCCGGTGACCTAAGAAACAGTTCTGTATTAAACATCCATCCACTCAAGATTTTAGTAGTTCACATTGTTTAGACTTGATATTGTACTTTTAAACCTCATATCTTTCGAGCATTCGTAAGTGTCGTGCTATCGTCTCTTTTCCCTTTTTAGTCGTGGATACGCGAAGCGTAGAAACGACTGAATGGGACAGAATATGCAAATGTGTCACTCACTCAGATGTAAACAAATCGATATGTCTACAGCAGAACAATTGATATCGATCAGACAACGCCAAATTACAATTTTCTTCGAAAGAGTTCGGCAGCCATGCGTGTGTAGTCATAACTGATTATGAACATTGAATGCGAAGAGTCTTTCACTCCTCGAGACGTTTACTCGTCGA
>OMLO01006087.1_pt1 | contig 10139 bp, 1 predicted proteins | sample 1674811 | NCBI WGS metagenome assembly OMLO01 (sample SAMN06265003, study PRJEB25207) | coral metagenome | isolation source: Coral host | place: Mexico:La Bocana,Puerto Morelos, Mexico | collected 2008-11-13
GACATCCCTGTTGCGACATGTTGTTGAAAATCGAACTAGTGCGTAGCCCAAGGCGCAACATTAATGCACGAACTTGGCAAACGAGTACAACGTCATGCAACATCCACAGATGATGGCCATGAATATTGGTCACTGGTCGTTTTTGTACAGACTTCGTGTTGTCAAGGCCTTGAGCATTTTATGTGAAAATGCGCAGTATGTGTCGCTTTTATTCTGCATCCTCGGAGACCCAGGTGTGGTTTAGCGTGTTAGAACGAAGTAAGCGTGACATTATTATGTTTACTTGCCATTGACTTTTAGAAAAATTCTTTTGATTCTGCAACGGGAATTCATGGAGTGAAGTGCCAGGAAATAGTCCCACAGTGTTACACTGATCGGCGACAAGAACAATTAACATCACGTCGTAGAATGTTCGTAACATTTTAGAATATAAGGCAGCCTGATTACGGGTTTTGCTACTAGGCGATCTTCTCTGAATAATTAACAATTATTCACCGAAGTGGAGGTGAATAGGTGTGGATATCTACCAAGCCACGAAGCGGCGAGGTAAATATGAGGCTGAATAATAGTTTTAGTATACACCACACAAGCTGAATAACTAGCGGACCAAAGAGTAACTTTACTTGTTTAAGAGTAAGTTTATTTGAAACGGGAAGCCATTTTGTTTTTCTTCGGCTGCTCGGAGGTGAACAGTACTTGGCTAATCACCTCCGAGCTAGCCAATCAGCGTGCGTGAAAAGCACCATTCACTTGTGTGGTATATACTAATGCGGGTTAATGTCTTTATCTATACTAACTCGATTGCGCTTTGGTAACTGTTTACTTACCGTAAACTCAGGTTCCTGTTTACGCTCATTCACTGGCTGAGCAATGATTCTTTTTTTTTTTGTTTCAGATATGAAGATCGCTGGCAGCAGCAGTAGCAGCAGCAGCAGTAGTGATTGAGTGGTCGTGGCTTCTCCGCCAAGCAAATTACTATATTGATACCTACACTGAGAACAAATAATTAACAATTAGCAAATTAGTTCATACTAAAAACGTACTCTTCCAGTAGACACTCGTCGTGGTCTAATCAGATTGTCTCTCTAATCGTTGGCTGTTTACCTTATTTTTGTACTAATTTTCGCGCGTGTTAAGATTTCGTGATTTTCGCTTTTTGGAAAAAATCGCGAAAATTAATACTCGCGAAAAAAGGGTGCGCGGAAATTGAATACCAGATTATGTGAGAAAAATGCATGTATTTTAAATGCTCTTTGTCATGGTCTCGTTAGTAACATTTTTCAATTTCTGTCCTGAAAAAATATATAGTCTTTATGGTCTTCTTTTCAATTAGTTGTCACTCTTTCTTCAATACCCTGTCAAATTCGCCAAAATACCTTCAGGACAGTCGTCAAATTCAATATATATTCAATGTAAGTTTAAGTAGGAAAAACTAAAAAAATGAGATGTTCGGGATTAAAACGCAGCGCACACTTAGAAAAAGCGTGAAAAAGTCGGGTAAACGTTATAGCTTTTATAAACAAATTAAACTTTGTTTAGAAAAATTGATACACATTAAGACTTTTTTAAATAAGGAAAATTATGCCAAACGCCAGAAGCCATATAAGATATAGTTTGTTTTCCAGTGTTTGTGCTGACTCGTGATTTGTAGAGTTTTTAGCTAGCTGTGTATCTAGTATTATAAGTATGTAAGCTACTAGCGTAGTGGAAAAATCATAAAAAAACGTTTGGAAGAAGGTTCTTATGCCATAAGTGAGTAAATCTTAATACATGTAAGCAGTAAACATCGCTCACTGTGAGAATTATACAACACTGAAAACGTGGAGTTTTTCGCTTACTCATAATTATGGCCTAGTTTGTTTTGAGGGTCAGGAAGCCCTTGTTCAGTCCATTTAGTAGATGCAGGCCTTTAGAAAGCTATAGATCAGCGCTCCGCAGCGATTTTGAAAGGTGTACGTCATATGTTGATTTGGACTCGAATTTCATGCTCAAAGAAGTCTTAATTAAATTGTACAAATCAAAAGGTATACAGGACAGCTATTTCCTTTTATTTTGGGCTACGATAAGTCTTACGAAAAGCGAGCTCTAGGACAGAATTGTATCAAGATTATTAGTGGCAAATTATGTGGCTATGGTTTTGCGAATACAGACATATTTAAATTGTCATATATGTGTCACTTCAATGGTTTTTACAGGCCAACCTCGTTCCCAGGGACTTTTCCCTGGCTTGGGGGCGGGGCGGGAAAAGTTATTCAAAGAAATTCCGACTCGAAGAAGCACTGACAAAAACTTTGGTTCACTCGAAGAGACCGCCACCTTGAAAGTTCCGGTTAATTTAGAACACTCAAGATATTTGGTGTTCTGAGATTATGTGACCAACAGATCCCAGGGCCTTTTCCAACCCGGCCCCCAAGCCAGGGAAAAGGCCCTCGGAACGAGGTTGGTTTACAGGCATGGTATGACTTCTTTGAAAGCAAAGAGAACGTAACTTAAAATTTTACCCCGGGTTATTATGTAAATAGAGGATCTGAAGCCATAATGCCGCTAAATGGTCTTTTTTTGGCGAGATGAAAAGAGTTAGGGAAAATGATTAAGAAATTGCGAGAAGGAAAAATACAAGAAAAATCAAGACAAGCAGAAGTAAAAACCAAAAAACCGCGCAGGATTTGTTGTGGAGGAATTACGCGGGTCCCAAGCCAGTTTGAGAGTAATTCCTTGTACGCAGACCCAAATCTCCACGTATCGTTAGGGGGAGGGGAGAGGTTGGTTATTCGGCCACCAAAGCCAGTTTGAGAATAATCTCTGTGCAAAAGTGTGATCTGAATTCACGACCTCTAGTGACCTCCGCTGTACCCGTTGCGCTCCACGTTTACCGCTCGGCCACCCTGAATTAGCATAGATAGACTGAAAAAATGAGTGCGCAGCAGAAATAAAAGTTATAAAGCATTACGCATTCCATTTTACTTTCGGCCCGGATGGTCCCCCTTTCGCTGGCGCGCTTTACGAAAAATAACTATCAAAGCAAATGGCGCAAGCAAAGCAGTGCGTTGCCATTAACGATGTTTCTCTCGATCGTAATCATCGTGTTTTTTTTGTAGCAGTCGAGAAGGTGAGAAGAAACGTTTAAAAACATTGACAATTCAACCACCAGCTACAAAAATCAATTTGTTCCTGACCATATTCCTCGAATAATAATCTCTTGATTTCTCGTGATAGCGTCAGACTGTTGGACCAGGACTTAAAAACTGTACAAAAAGTGAAAACATTTGAAAAATGACCTATTGTGTACATTTGGCTCATGCGGGGTCACGTAGATTCCATAAAAAACAACCAACAAGGAAAATGCAAAACGATCTGACAGTAAAGCGTGCAAAAGGGTGTTGTCGTAAAAATTTGTGACGTATCTGTGAAGTGATTGGTCTAATCGTGTTTTCCATATTCATGATGACTACTGCTAATCTGAGGTGCTTGGTTATCATTTTGAGATGTTTGTTGTCGGAGTAAGATGTGTTCAGTTCGATTTTACATGAAAAGTAAATTATTGCCTGGAAGAAGAAATGGCGGGCGACCACAATTGGGAAAGGACTGTCGGTTGACATCTATTTCTGAAAATGGTTAGCATTCTATTAGACTTAGTAATATATTTATAAAAGTAGTCCTACCACGTGCGCTTGACGGGCTCGATTTAAGTTTCGTGCTGAACTTAGAACAGCTTCATGGTTTTAGTGAAGGAGTAAAACTTACGGTAGTACCTGTAGTTCAGTTCAGGAGCCGTTCGAGACGCTCAAGTTCATGGCGTGCTATTTGGAAGAGAGTTTGGATTTCTTCGTGAAAATGGTGTTTCTTTGTGAAACTTTGTCTTGTAATTTCGTTTAATAATTCATTGTGAATTCTTTTTCTCCTCGTTTCCACACTTTCAACTTATTCCTTACGCAATTTTTATCTATTCAATTTTCAGGAAAGACATCAGGAAAACACAAGAATATGAAAACGATTCAAGCAGGGACGATGAAGAAAAAGTTAAGAATGTTAAGAATATCATTTGAGAGTTTAGTAAAAACAAAATCTTTCCGATAAGAAATGGCAGTTGTGCAACTAGAGAAGACATATCTGACTTTAAAATTTCACAGCCTAATATCAGTTTGGTTGCTGAAAAGTGTTGATTTTTTCCTTGACTGAAATATTTGCGTTCGAGTGACATTTTGGCCCCACAAAAATTTCAATTTGGTAGTGTATGTTAACGACTTCTGCCATTCTTACCAGAAGGGTTTAAACCGCTTTCGGGTTGTCATTTAGAACATGTTTTCAAACTGTGGAGAGTTTTATTTCTCTGATCGAGCGATTATCAACTTGATTAAATAAAATTTTACTGGTCGGCATTTGCATGCTTTACTACATGTATCTTTTTCAAGTCGAGTATATTTTGACTTTTCTCAAAATTCCAAATTGTTATACAATTGCTAAACTCTCCCAAGTTTGAAAACCCGTTGCTAAGCGATGACATCTGTGGAGTATCTGAAGTTGGCTCTGCATGTTGAAACAAAGCGTGATAGCAAATGATATCTTTTAGTAAGTTACTGTGATCATGCCAATCATAAAAAATAAAAATTCTCATAATAAGCATTAGGCAAACAATTAAACAGTGAACATTTTGCTTTGCCGTGTTCTCTAACACTGCATTAAGCACTACAGTTTAAGGACTAGTTTAAGTTTTTTCGTCCATTGACTTTTGGAAGGCAATGTCATTCATCAAAAACAATATCAAATAACTGATGGTGGAAAACTGTTTCTGTTTAAAAGCTGATCGTACTCGATTTAGCTACATCAAACGCTTTGTTATTGAAATTTGTACTTCTCAAGTCTTGGCACTTTCAGATGTTAAATTTAAAAGTTTTCGAGATGGACTCCTTGATTTAAAGTGAAATATACGAGAACATTTTTCAATTTTTCTTTTGTCACAAAAGCCACTAAGCTTCTACAGAAGAAATATTTTGTAATTTATTTGTGACATGAATTGTGTATGTTAAAATAACTTTCCTGCTCGAAATTTGTCATTTAATGACCAAATTCGTCTGACAATGCTGCAGCTTGAAGTGCAACTTAAAAGTGCTCAGTTTAACTATCAAAGAATCGCTATCGTTTCTTAAACGTCGACTAAAATTTTGAAACACTTAACAATTATTCCACTTAACACAAACAATTATTTCAGAAAGAGCAATAATCGTTAACAATTTGTTGGTGCTCCTGAATTTGATTGTAACTTCACGCCTTCATACAAGTTATATTCCTGAATATTTGAGGATCTTTGTTGACATGATCACAATATTTTGATATTTTCTTTGTTTCGCTCCTGTTTTTTTTTTGGCAATACGAACTTTGGTAAAAAGCGCAAACAGAGCCACCTTAATTGTTAAATTATCCTAGAAGGATATTTGGTTTCTGGACTGATATATAATGTTGTATTTGTTTCCGTACTGAAAATGGTCGGTCATTTAGTTTCTTTGGAAGGGCCAAGCGTTTAACAATCGATCGGAAACCAAATATATTCTCTTGTTCAACTTCCAGCGAGGCTGTAATAAATTGTCTGGTATCAAGCAACTCCAACCATAACAATTGTCTGACTTTCCAAATTTTTGGCCGTCACTATTGCTTTTTATAAATGTAGCTTCAATTGTCAAACTATTACAAAGCTATCCCATTTGGCCAAACAATATTTGTTAATGAAAACAGACACTATTAAATCTGCTGCTTTCAAAAATGTACCTGTAATTATTTGATTGTCCTAAAATGTTATTGCTGTTGTCCGCAACTGACAGAAAGTTTTATTAAAAGTACTCACTATTTAATACATCTTTGATTTTTGAAAACTTATCCCCAATTGTCTGATTGCTTTAAAATTATATCGCTATCCTTTGCAATGAACAAACATTTTCCTAACATTTGCTATAAGCTCGATTATTTTTGCAGTATTTAACAGAAGCCATAGGATACTTAGTGAAACATTTTGAAGCTTGGTAACCAGACATTAACCTTTAAAACCTCGCTGGAAGTTATTTCTAGAAGATAACAAAGCAAGCCATTATTAGTTTCCTTTTACTCTTACCTTTTAAATTAGCCTGTAATCTGTCGGGTTTTAATCTTGGCTTAAAGTGACGGGAGTTTAAAAGTTTTCCAAACAGTAGGACTTGATTGATGTTTTGGAGTATTTAGGTTCATGGCTTGTATTTGCTATCTTCTTGAAACATACACATGATGATATTACGTTAAATACTTATGCCGTGAATGACGGGCAGCTAGAAAACTATTTACAGAAATGAGACGAGCAAGATAAAATATCTAAAACCTTCGATCTCTCTGGATCACATCGAGTAGGTGTCGACATTGTAGAATCGCTATTTATATAGTTGAGGCTCAAGTTACCCGGCAACATAAACTTTCTTAAATTTAATTTAGGAATGTTTTTTTTTCCTCTCAATGTTGTGCAGAAACTTTAACTTGCTCTCATATTTTTGTAAATAAATTTCTTGCTGCTCGCTGTTATACGACCGACCATTTAACAAGATTTATGAAATATACCATCTTAAACAGAAACAAATATTTCCTGGATTCAAAATCTTAATTTTTTTGGCAGAACTCGTATGATCAAATTTTTCCTTGGTTTTTGTGCGAGATGGTATGTGTTAATTTCTTTTGACGGGAAATATGGAGGGGGTACCCCTCTAAAATTTTTGTCGAAAATGTTGTTAGGGGAAACGCTGTGCAAATGTTTTCCGATTTTCCCGCCAAAAGTCTTAGTATATATAGGGCAAATTTTTTGATGACACCTTTTTAATTAATTTGATTGAAATTCAATAAATTAATTAGTTATTGTATGCAGACTGTTATTAAAGATGAATAAAACAATTGAAATGAAATACGTGTTGTGAGCAATTTGTTTAAGATATTTTGCTTTCTTGAAGAATACAAAAGAAATAAATACACAACTAATAACAATATTGCTTTTATTGACTATTAAGTTACTTAGTGCAAGTAAAAATTGAATCTAAACACTAACCCTCAAGATCTTGTTTTTTTTTTTTTAAAAAAAAAAGCGGCGCATGCGTATTTTAGGCACCGTATTTTTTCTAAGTCTTTTGGCGGGAAAATTTAACATTTTGAACCTAGTTTAATAAGTGGGAAAAACAGCTGAGCAAAACCTATCTCGGTAAGCAACCAAAAAAGTACAACTGGTAAAAAGCTGAGTATTTATTTATTAATCGAACTTTTTTCTGGAAAGTTCCTTGCAGTAAATCCTTTGTAATTCGCTTATTGCTTAAACTTCAACTCGGATGGAGAATGAGAATTTTTCCTGGCACATCGAAGCATTACAAAAGTAACTTCCACCTTTAGGAAAAATTAATTGTATGTCTTTGCTTGTCCCCCTGTGATTAATCATTGCTTGATGGCGCTAAAGAACGGACCCAGGCAACTCTGAAAGAAATAAACAAAGATGAATTAGAACGAGAAAGCGAGGTTCATTACACAAAAAGCAGTTTAGCTACGTGAATGAACATGAATGTTCAAAGCTACAATCAAGGGTACACGAGAATTTTCATGACGTTCGTGCTTGCAATTAAACAGCGGTGAAATAATCTTTAACTTCACAACAAATTCTAGCGATAGATATAAAATGTTAAAAAACATCAATACAATAATTGCTCAGTGTTGGAATATTAACTTCCATTCCAGAGTTTCGTTGTTTTTTAAATTGAACATTCCAATGTTCCTGTAGTATTCTTAAACTTTAAAAATTTCCTTTTTTAAAAACGCGCTGTTCTTTCCTGTAGAAATTCGTGTCCTTAATGTCACATTTTGATACAAGATCCTATTTTAATGTTGAAGTCGGCTCTAATGAGAAAGAACGAAATTGACGCGAAGAAAATGAGCGAATCTGACTGATCAAATACTTTTATTATCGGGCGTAAAAAGTAAATTGTTTTGTCAACTCGACAGAAATTTAAAATTTTCAAAAAGCTATAACTTAGAAGACAATTAGTTACAAGGCCACTGGTGAATTACAGTACAGAGAGGGTTTTGTGGAGGTCCCGAAAAACTGAATTTTTCGTCTTTTATATATGCAGAACTCGGGCTTTTTGTTTCCGCCTCATCAAATGTTGATACTAGAAACACATCAAATTCAAGTTGCTTAATGTGGAGCGGTACAAATTAAAATATTCATTAAAAAAACCTTCTCTACATTTTATGACTTCGCATTTCCATTTGTTCAAGTCTTAAAAATTTTGATAAGGAATAGTCGAATCCAAGCTAGTTTCTGGACACAGACATTATAAACAAAATTATCGAAAACAAACGATTTGATAATTAGAAAAGCAGCCTTGAATTCATTATCACATCTGTTTTGCACACTTTGTCTACCATGCAAAAAAAAACCAACGCACCATGCCACGCATTCATGGCCTGGTTAAGCGCTATCTTTTGTAGGATAGTACAAAAACACACATCCAGACCTCTAGTAGTGAATTTTAAGTCCTTTGCATCCGTGTTCTCTTAGGGTTGCCTAGCTAGTGAATAACTGAACAGTGATACGGTCGTGAAAATAAAACATGATCAATGATCAATGATCAATCTCTTATGATGGGCGTAATCAGCTATCATTTCATGGTAATCTCGACAAAGCGCTAGCGATCGATATATTGCGAACCATTACGTATAACCGTATATCAGTTATTTGATGTTTACCATCGTTAACAATTTCTGTTTGTCCAGTTCATTAAGCAATAAGCTTGGGCGGAAAAGCTCTCACACATGTATAAATATACAACCGAATATAACAACACGTAGACGTCTAGACATTGCAAAAAGAGTATAAAGTTATTACAGAATTCTTGCCCTTTTAAATTTTCTGTAGTAATCAAATTCTAAATTCTATAATTCCAAATTTTCCGTTCTTTCAGAAGTTAGGCACCAACATTTTTGTGTTTCTTTTTTTTCAATCTAACCTTATAGACTTTTGTGTAAAAAAGCCAGAAACACATCCAAATATTTCAAAACGCTTCTTCACAAAAAAAGAACCCCAACTCTCAAAATCGTTTGTAATTTCAAAAATTTTGATCATGATTTCTTAAAGTCTAAGCACCCGTAGCTGCGAGCACGCCGAAAAATCCTAATAATTGAGATATCAGCAGTTGATGCCAGACACTGTTTTTGTTACTACACATTGTGTGTATTGTATTGAACTAATTAAAGAAACTAAAATTTATCATCCACTTATGCCATCTTTGTTTCAATTTTTCAAACTTTCCGTCTAAAACTGTTCTTCATTCGTCCCTGAAGAAATATCTCACTTTTTTCAAGAAAAAAAAACTCGAGCACAGATGTGCGAACTCAAAATTTCAAATACGTTGAACAAATCTAACAAAAAAGACAAATATATATTTTAAACCCAGCAGCTACAATTTTCAAACAACCTCTACAAACTTTAAAAAAGATACCCTCTGGTAAGATAATTTCAAAACGTTACAGATTGTAGAAAGTGTCACCAAAAAACGAGAAATATGATAACATCTACATATTTGAATACATGTCTTGAAGATTTCCTCCAAGGTGTCTCAAAAGTTTCCAAACAAACATGTTTTAGGCTTTACAAGAATGACCTCAACTCTCACAATCGTGCATATTTCTCAAAAAGAAGCAATCATCATACAGTTAATGCCATCTTTAGTTCCAATTCTTCAAGTTTTCAGTCCAAAAATGTACTGAATTAATTTGAAGAGCCGATTGTATATTTTCCATCCAGTGGGGATAATTTCAAGCTCAAGGTCGTTTCCTGATGTATACTTGCGTTTTGTTTTGTTTAAATACAGTTTAATAGACCTTTTCATCAAATTCTGTGGACGTTAGATTCAATATAGGTTTAATTGCGAACAAAGGGCCTTTTGATTCAGGTTTACAATTTTATCGGATCATTTGTTTTTTCAGTTTTTCTTCAGTTTATGTTATCTCTCTATCGATATCCAAATCCAGACTGTCGGCTAAAGATCTTAGTACCTTCTAAACATATTGGGGAGCTTAAGCAAACCACGACGACGACGGCAACGAGAACGGCACCAAACAAAAGGTTTAATGAGCAAAACAATAGC
>OMLO01006089.1_pt1 | contig 10138 bp, 6 predicted proteins | sample 1674811 | NCBI WGS metagenome assembly OMLO01 (sample SAMN06265003, study PRJEB25207) | coral metagenome | isolation source: Coral host | place: Mexico:La Bocana,Puerto Morelos, Mexico | collected 2008-11-13
TACCTTGATGTGTTGTATGAATTTGTACGAAATTGATCCGTGACATACTCTCGGAGCTCAAAGCTTGGGCTTGGATGCCATTTTTTTGAAACATCCTCACTTCCAGTTCCCTCACCTCAAAGACAGTAGATGACACAAATGAGATCCTTGGTGAGTGACATGGACCCACCTTTGTTGGACACCATCCCTAAAAATATCTGTAAATCTTCAAAACTCTGATTTGTCAGTTACTTTTTGATAGTTTTTGAGGTTGTTTAATCTGATGATTGTCTTAGCAATCCCAAAAGCAACCCAAAAACCCAACACATTGACCCACCGTGGGTCTGTCTCCACCAAGCATCATGTCCACGAGAGCCATATGTTTTTCTTGGTGGCAGACCTGACACTGCTCCGGACAAAAGGTAAGGGGGCACCTACCCACACCCCTAGGCTAAAGATTGGTATTTGCTTCCATCTTTGATTTGACAAAGATACTATCAAAGTGACCTGGGTTTTACAAATCTGGACTGTGCGCTGAATTGCGCGTCCATGTCAACATCACAGGAGCTATTTCACTTGGATCCTATGCTGATTCGGTTTGAGATGCCACGGGCAAATTTGAATTTCTATATATGCACCATATGTGTCTCAATTGCCCATCATGTGGGAATACTGAAATACACTTGTCACCCTTGGAAATCTAATAAGTATTATTAATTCTAAATATTTAACCTGAAAATGACTCTGACAGAAAGGAAAAAAATTCTACAAAACACGTTCAACTTCTCACCTAAAATAAGTTTGTATCCACAGAGATGGCAAGAAAAGAAAGACTCTCGTGTGGCAAATGGCAAAACGGCTAAGCAAACGGCACCTTCCGAAGTAGATTTTCTGGAAGGTAAGGACGGGAAGAGGTTTTCCCAACCTCGAAGATGTGCAAAATCAGAATCCCGGAAATGAACAGCTTTGGATTCCAAGAGCTTCGGGAACAAAATTTCATGTTTCCCAAATATGTGACAGACATGCTAAAATAGCAATTCTGAAAAATATTCAAATCATAAAGGAAAAGAGAAAAAAATTATTTGCGATGGAAGTCTCCACGAAAACCTTTTGTGGTTGATCTGCCCTCTTTCCCAAAGATCACCCACCAGACTTGGACACAGCTCCTGCCCTTGTCATATTAAGCTAAGAGACACGCACGGGCAAAGCGCAAGAACTTCAATGGGGCTTCAATCAGAGCCTCGGGTTGTCCAAAATTTCCATGAACGCTTCGTTTGGGAAATACAAAGCATTGCCACAGGAGTTTTTCAGTGCTCACCCACCCATTCAAAATTTGTTTGCTTGAGTCAGGAAGCATTACACTGGCTGAACTCCATACAAATAAAGGAACCACAAGCTTGAAAGACGAAGCTGGCAGTTACTTCGTAAAGGTTGCTCTTTTGGGCACAGGCTTTTTTGGTAAATCTGATTTCACATGTACACTACGATTTTACGTGTACAGTAAAGGATGCACGGTTCCAAGCGAAATCCAAACGGATCATTCAGCACAATGCTGAAATACAATCTACGTACATATCTATAGAATTGTATAAACTGTATCTATCTGTCTATATAACTGTAGATCTCAAAGGCTGCGCAGCGGTCAAACGCAAGCAGCCACCATCACTTTTCTAACACAAGATTGGGCTCTGATACCCCCAGAGCTTGCAGCCGCTATGGTTGCAGACATGTGAGAAGGTGGTTATGGTCAAGCGACATGAGATTCCACAATAACATATTTGTATATATATGTATATATGACATATTATCTATCATGTTCTTCAACCATTTTGGAGATTCCCTCCACACCAACCTTCACCGTCATTTTGACAAGGCATTTCCATCCCAGTAGCTGATCGTAGCACCGAGGCTTGAACGAGGCTTGTGGTTTGAGCCAAAAAACGCCGGTAGCAAAAACGTGACGCTGTTGATGCAACATGATTCCTCCCATTTTTTTTCATCCAAGACCCTTCTGAGAGTGTTTTTTTTGGGCAGGTTTTTAAGGGGTCTAGTATGCCTCCTGAAGAGGTATTTGGAGGATTATATAGAGCCGGTAGATTCCTAGTTTCACGGAACAACACCTTCAAAGTTATGGGTTTTGCTGGGTAATAATTCAATGGCTCCAAAATGAGTGAAAATAAAGTCCTTGATTTTCGAGGTTTGGTTTTTGGCTGTCTTTTTGCACTCCAGCTCAAACATTCAAACATCACACTCTTGATACTTACCAGCAATCAGGAGTTTGCTGCCTGCTCATTGCAACTGTCTCAGTTTCAGTTGTTTCCTCAGGTTTATCTCGTTTTTTGGTATCTCATGGTCACGGATTTCTTCCACCAAACCCTCCAAAATTCAGGCAAATCACTTGGAATATGTATATATATCCCACAACAGGCACCGAGTTTCCCAGCCCAGCTTCTTTGCAGGATCGGTGCTAGGATTCCAACGAGCCTTTGGATGATGTTGGGTGAATCCTTTCAAAGTCAAGTGCCGGGGGGGTTTGTTGATCATGGTTAATCAATCCAATATCCATATGGGGGTTTCCTAAAATGGTGGTACCCAACAACCATGGGTTTTCCTACTAAAAATGATCATTTTGGGGTGTTTTGGGGGTACCACCATTTACGGAAACACCCAAGGAGCACACATGCATATCACAAAAATACCATGGAGTCCCTGTCCCAACTTTCTGTCAACACCGTGTGTCGTGTGATTGTGTTCCAACGTTCATTCCTTCCAACGTCCATCTTTTCCAAGATCATGGTCCAAGCAACCCATAACGAAAGTCAGGATCACTTTAGCAAAAGGTCGTGTCCTCAGGTGTTTGGGCTGGAAGGGCTTGAAAAAAAACAAACTTGATGGTCCAATTAATCCAATCCCGCAATCGACCACCTAAGAGGTTCAACAAAAAAGAATGTATATAATATGAACTATATAGGTACCTACTAAACCCATTACCTTCTTTTTTTAGGGTTAAAGAAAAAAACCAGGTTTTTTTAAAAAAACCTGGTTTTTGGTTTTTGATAGATTTTAAGGTATACATAAGTATTAAGAAGAAGGTAATGAGTTTAGAACAATGGGATAAACGTGATATATTTCGAGATGTATATAGCATAACATGTCATGCAATCAACATGGCCCCACCTAATGCCCTCACAACCACTTCTAAAGTCTTTTTTTACCTCAACAATCCAGCACGTACAAAAGCTGAGTATGCGTTCACCAAATATCTTTCGAGGGTACGTTGCATTTGTGTCCTCACAGATACCCTCCTTGAAAGACGTGCCGTACGTCCGATCTGGTCTTCGTCAACCTGGCAACCCCACACCAGCGGATTGAATGAGGTTCCTGTCAATGGTGTCTCTCCATCAAATTTGATTTGAAGATTCATCTCATGAAACACGTGCAGCTTTGGGTAGAGAGGAAAGAGCCAAGGTTTACCATCAGCAAACATCTTGACAGCCAAACCATTGTAAATTCGGAGAAACTCGAGCCCCCTGCTTGATACGTAGTCACACTGTTCCCTTGAAAGAAACGCATCCGCTTTGTAAAGGCATTGGAACAATTCGTTCATCAAACGTGTTGCGTGTGCACAAGCCCTGAGTAAACCACCATCATCGCCCGGTAAATCAGCTATCAACACCAAGAGCCACAACATGAAATTTGTTGTTACAGATCCTTTGTGCCAATTGCCTTGGCATCCAGTCTTGTCACCGTATGAAACCAAGTGTGCTGTAATACCCGAAATATGTGCTTGACGTTTATTCCTTCTGCACCAGCTAATGTAGTGACCCGAAAGAAACGACCACTTTTCATCCAGGTTTGGTCTAGGTATCACCTTCAAAGTCAAAGTGATGACTGATGCACACCATGATCGTCCAAATCCAAGGTGTACCGTATGCCAGATGTCCGATTGAAAGAATGAACTTGCATCAGCCTGATCAAACATAAGGTGCTTCAAAACCTCGGGTAAAACAATCCACGGGTCCTTAACCCCTTTGGTTGGCCACGATTTTGGAGATACTGTTGCTATCTCCTCAGCTGGAAAGGCACTGGTGCCTGCAAGGCAACGATGACAAATGCCTTTCGGTTCCCTTCTCTCATCACCTCTTTTCACTGAAGTGTTGAAAGATCGGTATAGTCTTCCCATTTTCTGAAGGTATGGTGCGTCACCCTTTGTTGCGATCACTGCTACCCTGTAAGTCTTCCCAGTCGTTGGGTCCACAAATCCAGTCACAAAAAGATCTTTCAATGAAAGAGCTAGATATTCCATCGCTCCATGAAAAACTTCCGGATCAGAGTCGTAAAAGTGCTTTGGAATCACTGATGTAACAAACCGGTGTGTGTAACTGTGCGACACAAAGTTGACTTTGGGCCTGCAAACTCCTTGGTCCAAACCCACCCGTTTCTCATCAAATCCATTTCCCAAACAGGACTGGATCGAAGTAACCATGATTCCTTGTTTTTTCAACGTCCTTCCTTCATCGCCGTGGATGGCGAAAGCAGCTGTATTTTCAAAATCTACATTTTCCAAATCAAATATGTGAAATCCAGGATGGAGCTTTTCGTATGTAGACCAAAATTGTTTCCAAACTTGCGCAGAAACATTGGCATCAGGAGCCCCAGCTAGTCTTGGCCATAGGCCCTTTTTCACTATAAACCCCAGCCAAGTCCTAGGGTCAATCCATGGAAAAGTTACACCTTTGATTCTCATCTCACTCAAAGGCAGGCCCAATGTAGATCCCTGCTTTTCTATCACTTTCTGAACGTCTCTTTCACTATGGGTCACACCGCACTGTGACCATTGCTCTATGCCACACCTCGTTGATTGCACCTCGCCTATATCCTCCTGAACCGCTTGGGCTGTGAGGATCTGGCTCACACATGAGGCCTCAGTCCGATTAAAAAATGACACCAACCACAAAGTGAAAAGGGTCAGGATGCAGGTGTAACAACAGGTCCAACCACTAGATGCACTAGAGCAGTTGTATATAGCTGCTTGGCAAATCAATATTAAAGTCTCAGGGGCTGGAAGTAAAGGCAATGTAACCAACGAGTCACACACCGCTTTGCAATGCAGCTGGGATATTTTTGTCTTTTTTCACTTTGCTTCTTGCCGTTGCTATTTACATCTTCTTGCACTTGTTGCAAATCCGCTCTAAGAGCATAATGACAAAATAAGTAAACACGTGTGATCAGACCCACGCATTCAACACAATTAGATTAATTCCAGCAATGTGCAAAAACACAACTAGCGGGGACGTTCAGGTGGCTTTTGCCATGACTTCCAAACGACATATGTCCAAAATGGCCCATGTCCCTCAAAGCTTGTTCCGGAGGAATCCCCTCCACTTCTGATGTTCTTGCAACCTCGGATACCTTAATGGGAGGCAGTGGATATGTCAGAGGGACCCCCAAATATTGCGATAAAGGGGCTTGGACAAAACTAGTCATGTATCACACTTCAATGGGTAAACACACATGTTGCAACCAGGTAACCTCCAAATTTTTGAATCAACGCTGCCTCTAGGAAAGCTGGTCCATGAGGGTTCCCTGCTCCATACACCACCAGCAGTTCGTCAAAGGGATCTTTGGAGAACTTGTACCCATAATGCACATTGTGATAGCGAAATGAGGGGCAGTGCGTGATTCCAAATTTAAAAGTCATAGGTTGCCACTTTTTGTAAAGGGACTCAAAAGTACAGCATGCATGGTCTAGAACTTTGCCCGCTGTTGCCCCAGGAACTGGAAGTTTGTAGGATAACACAGGGTCCCGGTCCATCTCAAGAAGAATTTCAGCTGTGCGAGGTAAGTCTTTAATATCATCACCCAATTGACACTTTGGATGTGAAGCCTTCCCATACGAGTAGACTCTTAGTGGGCCCGGTTTCCTCTTGATATTGTTCTCCTTTTCGTCGTGAACAGGAAGATGAGATTTAACCACAGGGGCAACCTTCATCTCCATCGCCGCTTCCCAGGCATAGGGGCCCAATGAAGCCTGAATAAAAAAGTGCTATGATTTTGAAGATATGGATTCAGCATTCATCATACCTAAATGGTTTGTCAAGGTAAAACTGCTCTTCAACATCTCGGGTATAGGACACTCCATTAACACTCCCCAATTGCAACATAAGATTCTGGACGGTGGCACGTCAGCAAATCCAGAAGTTCATCATCAGAAGTTTCCACGGCCATCATGGCATCATGGCAGCAAGCAAGTATGCACCGTTTGCAAAAAAACAATAGATGCTCAGCTTTGGAATTCTAAGTGTGATTTGTTACCATGACCAGTTTAACCTAGATGGTTTTTGCAGAAATTACCAATCACAAAATACCACACTTTTAAGACAAGACCTGCTAGCAAAAACAACTTCACATTGGATTTTTTTCGTTGAATATATCATGGATATTGATATTATAGTTTGTTCCAAAGATTCTTGCACATGTACGATCTATGGGCACGGTGATCACCCTGGAGAACCACTAGTTGCTTCCAGACATCCACAACCAGTAAGTAAGCAAACTTCTAGGCAACAAGGATGAAGGGTCAACCCTCCGTAGAACCATGCCCTGCTGAGCGCATGACACCTTCACCGACGTTTGCTGCGAAGCGTTTGGCAGCTTTTCCAACGCGACCTGGCTGCAGTGGCATTGGTGGTTGCAGAGTCATGGACCATAAATATTGATCCTACTACTTGTTTTTTCCTAGTGGTAGCATTTCACGGTTCATCAAGTATATAAGTGAAGACTCGAATCAAATGGTTCCAAAAAACAAATCCCATTCCCAGACCCAAAACTCAAGAATAAAAATGATTCTGTTGTGAAATTGTGACCGCTTGCTTTGATGCTTTGCATTCGGACGCCCCAAATCGGTTTGTTTGGGCTATGACGGCATCACGCCTAAGCAACCTGCACTAGCAGCTGGGCGCTGATAACTTTAAAGTCAAACACGATCAGATCAAGGTTTATTCTCCCAGAACTTTACTTCGGTGTAAAAGGGATTTCATGCAACAACTGTATCACCCTTTGCAGGTATAGAGGCACCCAGCCAATCCCAATCATTGTGATTGCGTCAAAAAACACAATCCTATTAACTGCAAACCCTAAGAGCCAAATGTTTCCGTTTGGCTGACCCAGTCTAAATTTGGGAACTGAAATTGATCTCACTCAGGTTTCTCCTCCTTCTGCTTTTTCTGGAAGTGTTTCTTGGCAGTCCTGCGCCGAGAGAACGGGCCAGGAGCGAGGTCAACATCTTGATTTGTTGACAGGTTTCTCCAATAAGATTAGGAATGTATATTCAAGGTTGGGATTTTCAGAAATGCTATCATGTCATTCTATTCATTTTTTTCATATACCACCCGGAAGAATCACAATCCAAACCCCAAAGCCAGTCCTGATTTTGTTTTCACTTTGGAGGATCTTCGCACACCTCAAACAGGGAGAGTTCAAAGTCAGAAGTTTGGGTGTCAAAGAATGTTTTTGGTAACGCTGTTACTAAAAGGGAAGGTGCAATTTCGCCAAACCATCTTCGACCCAAGTCTCAAAACAATCCAGTCCAATCATCAGTTTTTCCAGTACAGGCACTTGTAGGTGGAGGTCTTCATAGCTTCTTCAGCCTTCTTGGTCCACCTTGAATTGTTTGATGGATGATCTCTATATGTGCACATGTATAAGATATATAGGTGGGGGGCTTCATGGGAAAAGACTTGCAGACATCTACCACAAGCCATGAACCCTAAAGTATGAAAACAAACACACTAATGTGCTTTTGTTCCAGGGCACCCCGGGGAAAACTTCTCCTGCTCTCCTTCAGCCATAAGATCGCCAAGTGTGTTGTACTCCGTGTCAAGTATGCTGAGGTCTTTGGTCAAGGTTTGAATGGACCTCAAAGGATCCGTGGCACAAGATTTCAATTTCATGAGGTTGGGATCGGGAAACCTGGCACCTAACAACTCTAAGAAAAAGGGCATTTATGATTCAACACCAGTACGAATCATCAGGTGTTTAACAAACTGCCAATTTCTTTCTTTGTTTGTTTGGGAACGCAATATCACTTGAAGGTATTGTCAAGGAACTGAACTGCCAGTGGATCCTCATAATTCCTCTGCAGGTCGCTAATCAAAGTACGAATCTTTGCACACCTCGCCAAAACACTCTCAATGTACTTGGTGAAAACTGTCTTGGACTTGGATGCCTGACAGCCAGCAATTCATACATGGGGGGCAGTCACCAATCGAGGTAGACCTTTACCAGGGATCAGAACAACTACCCTACGTAAATCGTAAAGGAACATGGTTGGGAAGGTTGAAAGAGTTGAACAACTAACCTCCGGTTTTTGAAGAACTCACATATGTGCTTGATCAGGAATGGGAATTCAGTGATGTAGTACCGAAAAAGTTGTTGACAACAAAAGGTATATCATATCATCATCATCTAAGAATCCAGACAAGCTTAGTCACCCCAAGGTTGCCTCAGTGTACGCTGTGACAGCTGTTCCAGCCAAGATCTTGTTTCGAGTAATGCCCCCGTCAACCTTGCCCACGTGAACTTCAGGCATCTCTGCAGACGATTCATCCTGGAAGCAAGATGTGTTACCATCATCCAGGACAAGGGAGGTGTTTACTGGATGGGGTTGAAAGTCCATATGGCTCTGACCCTACAATTTTTTTTACATCACTGATTTCAAGCTATTGTGTACCCGTCCTTTTGCTGTTCCGTAGTCTTCTCCTTTGAAGACCGTTTCTGTTGAATATTGCCAGTCTCACGGACCTCAACATAGTATTCTTCTTCTCCGCCATATTTGCAATACCTCGTGCAATACATACATGGGATGGGAAAGTTTTACCGAGAAGCATATCAGTCTATATTCATATAGCCGAACATGGGTAAATAATATCATATTCTATATTCTATATGTTCCGGAATCTTGTCGGACACCTTCTTTTGACCAGCAGGCCTGGGAGAGGTGTGCCATTTTTCAGATATAATCTTTAGAATCTCAAACGGCACTGCTTTTAACATCTTTCTTTACGGGGCAAACAAATAAGTGCAAACAGAAATCAGAACTTATTTTGGCAGTGCTGCAGTGCCAGCTGGTGACAGCAGCAAACATGTTGTGAATTCTTCAGGTATGATATTTCCTTGTCCTGAGGCTGCCTTACAAATACATTAGCGAATTCAAAACAAAGATCAACATCCATATAGTTTACTTTCAATCATATAGTTTACTTTCAATCATAACCCAAGACTGAAAAAAACCCAAGGGCCCAACCCCAAATGAGTGCCTGATCAAGTTCTCAGGGTCTTGCTCACAAGCACGGATTGCGCCATCAATCTTCTTCCTAAGCTCGAAAGGAAAGGTCTACAGCGGGGGTTCCATTAAACAGGAATGTGTCCAACTAACACACCGACAAACATGCCTTCAATTCATACAGATTCAAAGGGGTGCAAAGAAATAGTTTACACCCATCTCATATTATGTTTGTTATGCTTTATTGGCTTCATACTGTTTGAAAATTCAAAGTCAGATGAATTTCAATAACAGCAAAGTAAGATTGGAAGGTATCAGTTGTTTAACCAAAATTCTGTCCCCAGTGCAAGGTTTTCTTCATATCATCCTTGCTGTACCATCCCACTGCCAAATCATTTGAAGTGGTATCCTTCTTCATGGTTGTTTTCTCCTTGAAGCGGGTGAACTTCTCCTGGCAGGAAACATGTATTGGGAGAATTTTGGAGACCTGGTTTTTTGGTGGATACTGCAATATCAGATCTTGAATATACATGTACTGTGGCTGGGCAGCAACAGGGCCAGGGCACTCTATCAAACCCCAAAGACTGGAACTGGAGAGCGAGGTTCAAATGATCACCATTCTTCCATTGTTCATGGAGCCACTGGGGGCATTTTGTGGTACCATCAGCCTTCTGCTCACAGAACCGTCGGAGTTTTGCCTTGATGGCGTTTTCATCCTTGGATGTGCTTTGAGTAAATGATTCACTCGGGGATTGGCATTCAGAAAGTTTTGCAATAAATCAAATGCTTTTGTACAGGATGTTTTTGGTTAAATCGTACACCTGATGCAAGTGACCAAAAATGTCAAGCCTTTTCCAAACACTATTGATATTTACT
>OMLO01006090.1_pt1 | contig 10137 bp, 8 predicted proteins | sample 1674811 | NCBI WGS metagenome assembly OMLO01 (sample SAMN06265003, study PRJEB25207) | coral metagenome | isolation source: Coral host | place: Mexico:La Bocana,Puerto Morelos, Mexico | collected 2008-11-13
ACCAAACATGCCATGTTTATAGCCAATTAGATCATGTTTCGGCGGCCCGTGTTCACGCTTAGATGCAAGCGACGGTACCATGCTATCATTGGTGCCCTTTGATTTTACAGTCTGTTGTCTCCACAAGAATATGGAGCCGACAATGCTCTAGTCTTTGCTTGGGTCTAAATGAGACTAGTGTAGAAATTGAGACCACGTCATACAACATGTGTAAATAAATAATAACCATCTTATAACCATACCAATTTCAGCTGAAGTATGAACAAGCTCCTTTAATAATGTCTTCACCTAGAAGATTTTAAGAAAATACATGTAAATAAATATTGCTTTGATTTGACTTAAGCTGGCTGAACTTAAAGCAAAAAAGCATTTTAGTTGCCGGTATCTTTTTAGAGGAGTCTTAAGAAAATTATAATTGGGAAGATATCTGTTTACAAACATTACTTTTGTTATTCGAATATGCCAACCACAAGAACAAAAGATCCTTTGTTTCGACAGCCAATGAGGCTCTGGTTGGCACATTAATGACAATACAATGTAGGTGACTTCAACAATATCTTCCCTATTGATTAATTTGCTTGTGGAAGGAATAAAACAATATTTAACTTACAAAATGATTGATAATACGTTCTGTTACAATGCTGGACATTTGTTGGGTTTTACTCCTTATTAATGGACTCAGCAAAGAAATGAGCCAAAACTTCCTCCTATGTGTGTCCCCGTCCCCTTCCAGAAATATCTCCGCCATCTTCACCCCCCTCCCTTTCATAACAACCCTTACATGTATGTATTAGGTATGGACCATTATATTTTTGATGGGGACATTGGCAATTACAGTACCAAAGAAAAACTTCGTGTACAAGACAAAGCGACACAAAATCGCTTCCAACACCACTTTTAATAAATAAGATTTTTAAAGCTTTGTTTTAACTTTAAAAATATAACTGTCCGTCCTTTGATATCACGGGTATGTCTGCAAATAGCAGATGTCTCCTTCAAACATTATTTTCCTACCTCGTGAGTAGCATTCTTGTCGAAACTTGTCGCGTCTAAAATCAAACCTTTTAATTCTGACCAAGACAAAATTTTTTCAAGCTGCTTCTTCGATCTCAGTTCTCGCTTTCTCTTCAAGTCATCGCTGTTTTCTGGTGGACGTGCGTATGGAGACGACAGGCCTGAGAAAGCTCGCAAGGAGCCTGTCAATCTTGGAAGTTCTATAGGAGGCATTATTTTTCATGCATCAGCAGAATTTCACTAAAACCCCAAAGAAGCTTCTCGTTCCGTCCGCCATTTTTCTCCTTATCCAGAGCCCTCAGTCTTGGCGCCAGCGGGATCATAGGAAATGATTGACTACGTCACGTATTATATACACTCACGTCTCCGATGAACGTTTGCAGGACGATAAAAGAAAGTGCTTGAAAATTAGTCAAATATGTGAGTATTACATCGCGAATTATGGGCAAGAGCCTTTTGAGAGAAAATTATTGATTGGGGTAAAAACCGAAGCCATAATTATCGGCACAGCTCTTGATACTGTTGTGTTGTATGAGACGAAGTCTTCACGAAATCTGTCTGAGAAGAACATTCACATATAATCTTAATTCTTTGATCCCCTTCCCCTGAAAAGGATTCTTGGTTGAAAGATAGATTAAGCTCGGAAGTATACTGAGTTGTTTCCTTTAACTGGTCCTTCGATTTTCAGGTAATATCTCTGTAAGTGGTGCGTTTGAATTACCTAATCACCGCCATGTTTTCTGATTTTGTGACGTCATGGTGCGTTTAAAGGTCTCTTTATGGACCAGGTCTACAGATAAAATGTTGCGCTTAGCTTATCTGTGAATTCTTACAATACAGTATGTTGAAAATGCCCAACTACACAATCATAGTGGCATAATTTCTGGGCAAGTTTTGGAAAATTAAACATAGCTTGGTGGAAATTTGAAATCCTAAAGTTGCAGAAAGAAAATGTCCAGTATTCAGCAGAGCACAGGGCGTAAGAATATGATCGATATATTTGATACTTGATGAAAATCATAATCATTGCTAATCAATGCAATCAATTCATATCGAAAATTGATAGGAATCAATTGGTTGCTTTGTTGTGATATCTTATCAATTTTAATCAGTTTTTGTAATTAGCAATTGATTTTATTGATAATATTACCAAGTTGAGATAGACAAATATTTTGTTGATATATAAACTGCAATAAATTGTTCAGTGGTAGTGTCAGGTGGATCCTTGTCAGCATGGATGTAAACTTACTTGAAATGTGTGAGAAAAATTATAGAAAAGAATCCAACATTTAGCATCTGCTAACATAACTTAGAGAAATGACTTACACAGTTAATATTAAATGACTTGTCAATCATAAAGTATAGAGTACTATCGCATATTATTGATAAATCAGTTAGCTTTCCAATGATTGATTTCCATCAATAAGGTACACTCCACATACAACCTGAACAGCTCAGTTCAGAATGTATTTATTAATAGGTGCATTAAGTATCAGACAAAGACAAATTTTCTAAGTAAATTTTCTTTTGAACTAAAGGTCTGAATCAACAACAGAAAAGGAAACACAAGAAGTACCAAGTAGAGAGGGAACTTCAGACAGTGAACCTGACCAGAATACAGCGTCCTTCATGCGCAACACAATGGTGAGTAGCACGATGGTCAGTGGAGAAGCATCTGAAACTGATGATGAGGATGATGATGTTGCTGATTACAAGAAAGGGAATGAGAAAGGTGATGAGACCTCAGAGACAGACAGTAGATATTTAAAAGATGATCAAGAGGCTGACAGTGAACTGCAGGAATTTGAACTTGACACAAGTACTGGGGTTAAAACCAAAAGGCAGAAGATTGTTTACAAGTTTGACTCGTAAGTGTGTAACTGATCAAATGACACAACGCTGTCTAGTAAATACAAATTCAACTTCATCAAGCAAAGTTTGTTAGGTTAGGATGCACTTGATAATAGTTGTTTGTCATCAACAGTGACAGAAAAATTCTGAAATAAAATAAATTTCAAGTAAACTCTTAAAGATTTCTGGTGACTTGAAACAATCATGGACAAAGATTACTTAAGTTTGGCTTTAGTGTTTATGATTTTTGAACTGTGACTGCAATCTTTTATGTTAATGGTACCTGTTATATTTGGTGTACATTACCAGTATATGCATTATGGTATTGCTGTATACTTTAATTTTTCAAATGAATATGTATATTTTTCAATAATGCAAATGTAATTTTTGTTTGCTTTACATGTGAAATTATGGATACATTATACATTGGACGTAAAAATTAGTCCCTTTCACCGTAAACTGAGTAAGTATTACCACATTACATGTAGATAGCACCATCTATTTCTGTGGCGTAAGGTTTAGTGAGCACCAGGAAGAAATATGAGAAGTTTTTTATTGCAAATTGCATCCTACTAATTTTGTGGTTCAATTTTGTCCTCATTCTTTCTCAATATTCACTTACTATGGTACTGGGAAGGTTTTGGCCAGCATGCTTCAGCTGCATTTAATTGTTTGCCTTCTTAGGTTGGTCTGCTACATGGAAATTATTAATCTGCTTTAAAAATCAGATTAATGTAATATTATCTATCAGCTCTTTAACGATGATCTAATAAATGATCCACAACGTAACCTGTGACTTAGCATAATGCAACTATGATTATTTCAACTCCCCCCTGGATGGGATTCTAGTCCATTGCAGGGTTATTCCCATCAGTCTGCTGACACCCATCTCTACACCTGTGGCACTGTGCAAGTAAAGTGTTTTACTCAAGAACACCATGTAATGTCCCCAGACTGTCTGATGTGAAGATGAGCACACTAACCATTAGGTTGCCATGCCGTGCCTCCTACTGTACATTGTACTGTCCTTAATATCTAAATCTTAATTGTTACAATTTAGTATTACATCTCAGTCTTCCAGTGTTGTAATTGTGTTTGAGGAAATACCCCCTGTCTTCCCTGTGTTCGCTCTCTCCCTCACTATGATTGCTCCCTCCCTCCCTCTGCTCACTTTCTCTGTCCCTCCACTTGCTCCCTCCCTTACTCTGCTCGCTCTCTCCCTCTTTCTACGCACTCCCTCCTTTCCTCTGCTCGCTCTCTCCCTTTCTCTGCTCACTCTCTCCCTTCCTCTGCTCACTCTCTCCCTCCCTCCTCTCGCTCACTTGGTCCCTCCCTCTGCTTGCTCCCTCTGCTCGCTCCCCTTCTCTCACTGCTACATACATCTAGTACTTATGTCTGGCCTTTGTTCTCTCTAACTTCTTGTATGCAGTATTTCCACATTTTGACTAGGCATACATGTACCATTTAGAATTTTTCGCAGATGCATAAACATGAACAGACTGTGGAACCCTGTTAAGTCACCAATGGGCCAATAATAATTTGCTGTAGTAATGGGGTGGCCATATTAATAGGGTTGGGTCAATTTTCATGACTGGTCCAAATCGAGTAAAATTAGCAGATAATTGTATAAAAATTGCACCTCTAAGCAACTGTTTTTTAAACTAGGCATCTGAAATGCAATACAATTTTTTAAAAAGATTGAGACATCAATCATTACGTGCAATATAAAAAATGGAAAGATAAAGATAACAAGTTTGAGTTGCCATATAAGTGGGCAAAATTATTAAGGATTATGCAGGTTACAATTTCAGAAGGTGGCCGTTGTCCATATTAATGGGGTTTTCTTATAAAAACAATGTATGGACATTTTGCCAGGACAAAAAAGTTTCCATAATAATGAGGTGACCCTAAGGCAGGGCCCCACTGTATAAGCCCAACATTGTTTGAACAGTTTGATTGCTAATATGCTACACTATTTACTTTGTAATCCTTTTGTAACATAGGAGAAAGAAATCTGGAGCTGCGAAGCGACCTTGTAGAGGGTCTCACTAAGTGTTACAAGTCAGCAGCTGATAAACTGCAAAGCTCTACATTCCATCTCAGCAGAGCACAAACAGCAGCACAGGTAAATTATGTGCTACGGAATTACAGGTTCATTTAACTCACCATGCAGTTTTTCTTCCATATTAAATTGAAAAAGACAATAGGAGCAACCATTTACAAGAGGTAAAAACAATAGAAAAGTCCTCATCAGGGTTTGGATTACTGGCCATTTAATAGGGGTGGCCGCTTAATAGTGACACTGATACTTGGCAGCCATTTGACATTGTCTAGTTGAAGAGTGCTTTTAAGAATGCTTCTTGTTGGAATCCAGTCTGTTAACCCAGAAAATATACCTACTCTCCTTGCAGAAGGGCTGGGTTTTTGGTGTAATCCCACTCCCTTCTCCACCCCTCCTGGAAATTCCAACTTAAATGTAGTTTTATATTGCCTTTCAAGATGTTTTGCTTTTGAGACTACCCCCACTTCCTGGATTTACTCAAGATTTAAATTGAGGTTATCATATACCTTAAGAGGTATCTCAGTCACATCCAAGCATGGTCGGTTTAAACTGTAGATGCCTAAATCCTTCTATCAAATAAAAGCTTACAGAGCTGGCTATCAAACTATACCAAGAATTTTAAAATAAATGAATTGTCAATTGTTTTACAACTTGTAATTAAATGTGAGCATCTGAATCAACTTTTGAAAACTACAAGTCAAAGAAAAATTTGTTTTTCACTTTTTTCTGAGGGATGGTATTAAAAAAATATGCAATTGAAAAAAAGAATCACTCTCGGGGAAAGAAATATTTTGAAATAAAACATTTGCAGGCACTGTTTTGGGGTTTATATGTCAAACTAGCTACTATCCAAATTTGAGGGCAAATGAGTAAATTCCCTCTGACTTGTAGCTTTCAAAAGTGAGCCAAAAGATGAATTCAGATGCTTACATTTAAAGGCCATAAAAGTATTCGACAATTCATTTAATTTCAAGATTCTTGGTGTAGTGTGATAGCCAGCTCTATGAGCTTCAAATTGATGAAGAGGTTTTGGTGTCCGCAGCTTAAACTGGATGCTGTATCACTTGGACACGAGATACCTCTAAACGTGCTCTTTAAGGTATAAGGTAACCTTAATTCTTTTTTGAAGAGATACCAATTCAGAGACTCATTTACTCTGGTGTGTACCTAGGAATATCAATGACATTAAAATAATTATTTATGCAGCCTACCTGACAAAAATGATAGAGAACAGAGAATATATACCTCTTACTAATCAAGTTGGAGGTCTGCAATGTAAGTTACGCGCCAAGTTTTTCTGCTCGGATTTATGGCCCAAGCGCGAGGCCATACAGTAGAGTACAGTCCACCAAATTGACCAATCACAGTGTGTGTAATAACTGAGAGGTATAATTAATTTTCTTGACTTTTTTTTTTTTTTTTGCAGGATGTCGCACACAATACAAGATTGATGCTGGAAGATCTTTCCACTCTGTCAACTTTACTAGACAGCATTCTAGGATCAGAAAAACTTATACCTCTTAATGTTAATGTTAATGTTAAATTTACAGACGACTCAACCCCCTAGGATAATGTCGCAAGTGTCAAAGTACTTGGCTAATTATATTCTTTCCAGTAAGATATACAGCTTATTCGAATAGAAAGTCTTGGCTTCTCTTTTCTGCAGGATCCTCTGCAGGATCCTCCCCAGAGGTTTGGACATTTATCATAGAAATCCACTGTGCGAGTTGTTTGCAGGTTCAAATTTGAATGGATCTTTCCACACCTCTCACCATCAGCCTTCAAGTAACGCTGCGCCTGTACTTGCATATTTCAGTGGATTATCTCCACCCCAAAAGACCTCTGCACCTCTGTAGAGGAGAGAGAGAAGGAGAGGGAGAGAATGTCCTGGTTGCTAGAGCATCAAAAAAGGTCTGCACAAAGTTCAAGCCAGCGAGTCATGCAAGCTATCAAGTTCATTCTGGACCTGTTTAGCCTAAATAATTCCCCCCACCTCAAAAAAGGGTTATATAAGTTAGCTTGTGGTTCGCCTTATAGCCTCATAGCATGACTCGCTTGCCAACTAAATCCAATAATTTGTGTAAAATTTTCTGTATTTCAAATTATTTCTGTACCTCACTTTCCAAAATGTCGTTTCAGAGACTAATGTCATCAACCATGTCTGAACTATTTACATACCGTAAATAGGTTATGACTGAATTGAGTGTTTTAAGTGTTGAATAAAGGGGTACCAAGAATGTCGATTTCGTGAATAAAACCTTGAAAACTAGTTTTTGCCCTTTAAAAGTCCGTGAAAAGTCCTTGAATTTTGTTTGTTTGAAGTTGTACGAACCATGGTTAAAGCTACAATGGGTCTATAACGCCTAAAATTAATAAACAATGAAGGAAATTCCACTCATGATTGGCGCTGGACCTAATGTTCTTTATTGAGGTCTTAAAAAGGTAGCCACGTTTTGCTCGCAAGTAGCATTGTCCTGGATGTACTTGGATTTCAACCAGCGGGAAAGTAGTGTTTCAACAGCACAAAAGATTTAGCCACATCGAAGTTCAGGCCAAATAACGCCAAAAGCAGCTAAAAATGTCTAGTCCATTGCACGTCTAAGCTCTAAATTGATGTGGCTAAAGCTCTTTGTTGTCTAAGGCAAGCACTACATTATCGCCACAGCCTACTATCACAGGACTAAATGACGAGCCGTTTATACATCTAAGGGCCGTTTCATATACGATAACGGACGACGCTTGCATTTGCTTGCAAATCGTTAGACTTGCACCTTGACGTCCTCGAGCAGACTTCCTTTAGACAGCAGTTATAGAACGCTAATCGGTCGGCTCTTCCTGCCTGGGCTTAACACTTTAACACTTCGAAAAGGAGAGGGGACGAGTTTGGAGCGGTAAATAAAAATAATAATAATAGTAATAATAGTGATAGTAATAGTAATAAATGAAACATGCACAAAAAAGAGTTTTGCACAGTGTGCTGAAACGTTTCCCAGCCGAAATTATCAACGGGTGTCAAGTTAGCCTGATGTATTTAACTTATCAAAGAGTCTCCTGAAAATGCTATTCTCTCTATTGATATATACTATTCTCTAAAGGTTAAAGAGGTAAAATGAAAAATGCTTAAACTACACTGAGGAAATCTTCGACCTTTGTTGACTTATTGTTAGGGTTATTTCACTGGATAGCTATCTTAGTACAGCAATCAGATAGAATTGCTTTCGTTTGCTACTCATCAAGTTAGGATTAAGTTGATTCCTAACAGATTCCAAATCTAAATCTGTTTGAAACTCCTTCTATGAGGTTTGTGGGTCGAAAGCGAAACTGAACTGATGGCAGACATTGACGCTGCCTCGACCAAATCTTCTGAATGCACTGGCCTGGTGAAGTTCTTGCAGGAGCTTTGTACACGTTAAACTGTTGTCCAATCCACTCTCGGTATCTTCGAAAAGGCTTGGGACAATAAAAGCCTTAACAGCAAAGCGAATTCTTAATGACACATAAAGAGAGACGAAGAAGTCTTTTGGTCTAACTTGATGTCTGCTAACTGTTTTATTTAGCATTGTATATATAGCAACGAAATGCTTAATCGAACGTCTTTCTATACATTTCAGTAACCGTACTGTCAGCGTTTGCAATGATTCCTTCAGGCTGATGTCCACGCTGCCGCCTCTTCGTATACTCTCCTTTCCTGGACCCAGTGCGCAAAAATAACATCATTTTTCTCCAGGTCCCAATTTTGGACAACGCTATCCACCGGATAAAATTTGACAAACTTTTAAAAACTTGGCAAACTCGTGTGTACACACGTCAAACTCGCGTCACATCTCAACACTCGGTAATTTGCAGCCTGGCCGATGTAGTGCAGTGGCACTCACGTAAAGTTGCCACTTGTGCCTTGGTCCTATTGTATGTTAATCGCCGAAGAAGAAACTGGAAAGCGCTAGAAAAATAGAAAGGTTTGGACGCAAAACCGTACATGAGTAGAAATCCCACCCTTGGAGCGTAGAACACGCTTGTTTTCCGTGTCTTTGTGCGCTCCAGACGAAACATCCCACAGATCTGGACAATTTTGAACTTCCTTGATAAATTGAAAAGTTGCCTCAAGGTCTTCACGTCTGTCCGCCATTTTATGAAGTTTTACGCAAATCACGTGAATAGAGTTCGTGTTTTGATTGGTTGGCAGTTACCAACACACGTTCACCTACACGAAAAAGTTGGTGAAAAAGTTGGCCAGAATAGATTCAAGTTCTATTTGTCCCCAACAGTTTTCAAACGTGTTTGTCGACTGGTTTCCGTTCACACACACTAACTTGAGTTTGCCAACACGAGTTTGCTCACTTTGTTAACTTCCTTTCGAACTACCCGGGCCGCAGCGATACCTTTAAACGTAAATTCCCTTCCTGTCCATCACTCATTCTGTACCAGTCACGTTAACTATCACACCAGACACCGTTACAAGAGTTTTTCTTCCTATACCTACTAATACATTCAATAGGCTTGAAGGTATTTTACGTAGCGCCTCTTTTTCACAAGTTTTAAACAGCTTAGAACTCTGCTATGCAAACTTGAAGTCAAGTTCAATACTAAAAATGAGGAAGATCTCATCAAAAAGACCAACATATCAAAAGCAAGCACAATGAAGTTTTTCAATTGAAGCCTCATTTATAAGTTTTGCCGTTGAATGAAAATCAAGATGAGTCGAGTCTGACCGCAAACGCATACTGCATTTTGCGCTTTTGTACGTGTTGCATGCCTACAGCGTGAACACTGCCGTTTTCAACTGAAGCGACTTGAAAGTCTAGCTTTTTAATTTTAGACAGAGATAACCGATAAGGGGTACGATTCTTAGATAAGATCTTGCTTTATAGAAATGGGCTAAATATTATAAGATTTATTCACATTAACTGAATTCACAGAACTGATCTGATCTATTTTTGAAGACCACATGCACGCAATCATATTCGATATCCATGTATTAAAACCCAGGAGCCCGCGTTCATTTCGTAACTAGGGCAACAAATGCTTTCTAGGTTTTTTTTAAACAATTCAAATAAAAAATGCTCACACCACAAGCTGTTTTCACATACATAGCTGAAATCTATCGAATTATTATTTCACTATGTTTCATACAAGTTGCCGAACCATTCGACGACATTTTTCTCTTCGTCAAGTCAAGTTGTGCATTGGTCAGCGGAAATACAAACAAAAGT
>OMLO01006091.1_pt1 | contig 10135 bp, 3 predicted proteins | sample 1674811 | NCBI WGS metagenome assembly OMLO01 (sample SAMN06265003, study PRJEB25207) | coral metagenome | isolation source: Coral host | place: Mexico:La Bocana,Puerto Morelos, Mexico | collected 2008-11-13
GTTGGGTAACTCAGGTACATACGTTTCTGAGTAATTGACTTGAGAACTCTTCTTCATTCATAAAAATTACAGTAATGGGAATTATGATCCCGGTCAAAGTGATGACCGCTCATCCTTCCTATTGATTTACCTTCAGTAATAATTTTAATTTTGAATGCACTCTACCCTTAAATGCAATAGAAGGGAATGGTTATGAAAACCGAGAAAATTTCTTTGTTGTACGTTTTTGTTCGCCATTTTGGCCTTGATCTTGCACAAAAAAAAAACAGTTGGTCACTCCGAACAAAGGAATTAACCCAATAGGAACGTTTTGGTTACAAAATCCATAGTGTATAAACGTAAAACGATTTTACACGGTCGTGCAAACTTAAATTTTCCAACACAAATTCTGGTATCTTTATATAAATACTTTGATGTTTGCTCGTCTCAATAAGCGTTGCCCTTTATTAACTATGATGTCATGTTACAGATACCACAGAATGCTTCGACGTCGCCCATATTGGTGCAACGTGGCACTGACAAAAATGAATCAAGCAAAATTTATTTCCGCACACTCCCCTCCTCCTCCCAAAATGTTTTCATGCGAATTTAGTGCAAAACCAATCAATGGGAAATTACTCATTTCCATAATTCCCACAAATCTCACTTGAGCACTGATCACCCTAAAATACTATAATTGGGGTTAAGTAGAAACGTTTTCCATGTTTTTGATTTTAATTGAAATTTTTAAGTGCTTGAAAGACAAGAGCCTTTGACATTTTTATCGACCAATCAGTGATTGCTCTGTTATCTTACATACTTTATAAGACACATTTGGCGCCAATCAGCAAAGTAATAAACTGGCTGTGGAGAAAGTCACGATTATTGTCAACTGGTACTATCAGAGGAATCTGAATACCAGAAAGGTTTTTCCATAGCCATAGTAATAAATCTACAGTTTGTTTATTTTTTGTCATTCGGGAAAATGGTTTTCAAACTATGCTCAAAACGTCAGGGCCAGTAGACGGAGCTTCTTTGACCTTGATCTTAATTGACTTGATTGCTATATGATAACTTTGTTATATGTTCACCATAATCATCACTGCTTTAGTTTTCGTTAGTTTTCACTGTACTGCATTTCTGGCCATGCAAATAACGCTAGTTGTTGTTGTTCTTATCCTAACCAGTGATTATCGACATTTTTGTTGAGTAACGTCATTTCACTTTACTCATACAGTCAGTACGACGAAACAGCACCTTTGTTGAATGCTGTGTCGTATAGTCAGTGGGCGTTTTTCGAAGAATTTAAGTTACCTTTTTCACCTGCAATGAAGCAGTTTTCATTGCGTTCAATCCAACAGGATCTGATCGATTAATAAAAATGATATCTCGAACATGCATCTGACCATTTGGCGGTTATCACCTTTATTTGCACGTTTAAAACCATTAGTTGCCCTGATGTTCGTCTTGATAATCGTTGTAGTTTGCATTGATTGCATAATTAAGAATGAATCAGTATTAAGTGATTAAAGAAAATTTTCTGTTCTCGGATCTGGTCATATGTGATAACCGTGACAAAAACTACATACATTTTACAGCCTTAAATCAATCCCCAGCAGACGCAAGTTATAAAAGAGCCTTTCAACAACAACGCTAGGAGTTTAGTTGTATGCTTGCCTATTCAAACACTGGTTTATGTGAAGGATCAGAATTTCCTCACCAAGCCGATTAAAATCCAGCTTACAATTGGTTACAGTTCTAATGTTATGATCAGCTCTCTAAATTGTCTCGTTATAACACAATTTATTTTGAATGTTGACTAGCATGTTGTGTATGTAAATTATGCCACACTGGACGATGCTTGACATAATAACGCAAAAGATCAGAATTAAAGTCTCTAAAAATACAAAGACGACACGTAATTTTTAAGAGAGTCTTCGGCTGGTAGAAGCATTTATTTGCTTTTCCAGCACTAGTTCAGAGTCTGCGAATTAAACAATGAAACGAAATGCAAGCGATAAATCATTGGTCTGCGGCCTGATAAAGGCAAATTTGCCTGACAAAATCTATTGAAAACAGAAATCGTTCATTAAATCGGTTCGAAAAAAAATACTGCTGTGAACGATAAACGAATATATAAGAACCAGTCGCCAAGGAGATTAACCGTACAAAAATATAGATTTAACCTTGTTAATTTTCCGGGTTATTACAAATGGCAGTGTTTTAGCTAAGGGTGGTTCAGTGTGCGCGAAAAAAGATATAATTGTTTATTCTTAAATCCAGATGTTCATATTTATTTACTCTTAATGCCCTATTTGCACACTTAAGGAAGTTTTATTGTAATACACTGAAGAGGAAAGGTAACCGAAACGTAGGCGGCATAATAAATTGTGAATATTAAAAACGTGTCCGTGAAAAAACCTACGTAAAACTTTAATCCACGAGAGATCACTCTTGAAAAATAGCCAAGAATGATAAGACTGAACTTCATCTGTAGCATCAATGTATTGTCAGTTAGACAGCGGATGTGTGCTGATATAGCACCAAATTCTCAGAACTTACTATTGAAGAAATGGACGAATACAGCAAAAAAGGGTTAACATTCTTGCCTTAGGACAGAACATTTTGAATTTTATGCGATGTTTAATAATATAAAGAAAGAATGTTAAGGATAGATTCAAAGGCAAATCCGAAAAAAATGACACGTTGAAACGAAAGAATGCAATGTTTTTCTAATTTAGCTATAATATGAGAAGCTACATGCACTTAATTTTTGAGATGAACTGAAAACAAACATGATAACACTGAAAATCTCATTACGAAAATTTAGCAGCCTATTCAACAAAGAAAATGGAACTTTCGGCCTTCGTGCGTGATAGTTCAAAAGCGATTTAAACTCTATTAAAGATGTCAAATTTTCACACACAATTAATAAGTGGACTACTTACATATGATATCATGGTCTTGTTAAACGACGCGGCCATCCTGGCGGACGTGTTACAGCTACATCCCGGGCCGATAAATGCCGTGACGCCTTCATTCAGTTGCCAAACGATCGATTGTAGAGTCTGAAACTCTTCGCAGCGAGTATCATTCCAGATGAATGTAACATTTTGACCAGATAACAGGTCCGGCCTTCGGTTTATGTCATCTACGGCGATGCTCATGGCGGAGGCATAGAACTCACCACGGTGATACGAGTTACCAAGTGAAGCGGTCTCCTTAAGCGGTATTAGAAGACCAAGCTTGACTTCCCCGGTAGTAGCCGAAGGGACGTAAACAAGAATAGCAAAGCCGAGGAGCAATCCAAAAGGCGCGTCAGCCATATTTCCATCAAACTGTTGCCTTAACCACAAACAAACATAGTTCGGGGTAGCGCAACTCGTCAGATTTTAAGTCGAGGACCAAAACTGTCCTTCTGGATTTAGACTTGAAATGAAATTGATTTTCAAAATCCTTCCTTCCTTTCTTTAAAATGGCAATACAGTGTTATCGACGACAATCTGCCGATACGTTTAGACACGAAAGTTCAAACGTAAGGGTAATCAAGGTTATTGTTTTTATCTTGTCGTCAAAATATCTAACCCTTCCGTGGCTTTAAACTTTCAAATTCGCTCTAGTATTCCTCAGACGTTTACCTGCAAAAAAGGGAAACAAATATGAGTAATTAGCCACATAAAAATATGCATTAAAAAAGCGGCTTATAGAAAACATTATTTGAAAATTATACCTCGGGCATATATGTTAATTATGTTAATTATTTTGAAAGCTCTCGCCGCCTCACGTCGCACTCTTTCTTTGGCAGTTTATAACATGAATTGTTATGACGAGGCGATAATTCCAAGATCATTGCAATGACGAAACCATTATTGGACATATTGTGATGGTTACTGTTTTGATTTTTGTTTATATAGATAATTACTTTTGACGCTTAATAAAATAAGACTTGTAAAGAATATTGTTAACGATAAAACATATCAAACGATTGGTCAATATATTTTGGTATTATACGTCAAGCAGATGGTTGGCAGATGATATCGATCAAAACAAGCAAATTTCGATCCATTTTAAGAGGGAAAGTCCACAAAATTACGGATTTGTTTTCGTGTATTATTTAATGCAAGGAATAATACAAAAGGGCATTAGTTTTTAGTCTTGTAATTGCTTGAATTGTCGAAATATTTAGCCAATGTGTGTTGGATTTTTGAATACGTGATGTTTTAGCCAAGTGTATGCGGAAATTTCCTTTAAAAAAAGTGGGACTGCTGCGAAATTTAAACAACAAAGCAGGATGTTTTGTTTCCTCTCCGGTTGATCCGTGTCGAAATCAACGTGTAAATGCGGATTGCCTAAGAAAAACAAATTTTAAAAGCGTATAAAATTGACATCCACTTTTGAGAAAGAAACAATAATATCATAGTGCGATATTCTATCCCCTCCCTTTCAATATGTGTCAGGAGGTCCCCACGACTAAGACTTCTTGTCGGTTAATCAAAGTCTAGCCCCAGGCCCCATCAGGTGACGATATACACAAGTGTTTAGATTTTAGCTATTGTCTCTTGACCATAATTCAACCAATAAGAAAGCGCGTAGGATTCAAGTAAATTCCAGCTAAGTAACAAAGTCTATTATTGCACAGTAGCTGGAGTAATGGCTAATACTTGGTGGACGACGATTCAACAGTTTAAATGTGGCCTCCTTTCCTTTCTTACCAGGTTTTTCCACAACTATCCTGGTTTTGGAGGAGGATATTTCAAAGTTTCCGAGGAATATTTGGAAATATTTGCTTAGTTCGGTTTTCTTGAAATAATACTGAGTTCTATGCCAGGAATGATCCAGTTCAACGATTCCCCGCTTGAAAATTGTTTCCATATAACTAAAAAGAGCTTAAGTGCCAAATTAACAGTTGATGCTAACATCGAAGTATCTGAATTGTGTTCCTCAACTGCTACTGCTACTACAAGAAAACTTGGAAAATTTTGCCCAGCGAGGTTTATAATCGGTGAATTTTTTGAACTTTGTTTATTACCATACAAAAAAAACCTAGGCAACTGACAGACTTCTACAAAATTTTAAACTTCACCTTGAAACAACCAAAACAACACACACTGTATTACCAAAATAGAAAAACTCTTAGTTGCTAAAAAAAAGATAATGAAAAAATATGATGAAAGAAATTTTCGGAATAAATCCGTGTCGAGTCACAGTTTTAGGCCAGGCGCAATCAGAGGAAACACTCATTATCCAAGTCTGAAGTTATTTAGACATTGTTCTTTGTTATATGGCTGGAGTTCAGTTAAATCTGACGGGCGATCTTTTTGCTTGTTTCATAGTGACAAGGCAATGGCGAAATCTAAATTTTCCCCAGCGGACGACAATTAGCAATTGCTGCCCGCTCTTCCACTAACCATATACTACTCTGACGTTTCCTTGCCTTACAACTTTGCACTAAGCTCCAGTTATATAAAATACACTTTAATAATCACTGGTCCCTAGGAAAATAGTGTTTAGGAAGAAGTTAATATGTATTGTATGCAATTTATTTTAGGATACCAGATGTGCATAATGACTATATAACGTATCTTGCAAAACCCTGGTTTGGGTCAGTTAATTAATTAATCAATAACTTTAGTTTACTTCTATGTTTTTAAACATTTTTAGACGTCCTTGATCTATAGCTCTATATATCCAGTGGGAATTCCTTTTGCATTAATACTGTTACTGCGATGCACGAATCAATGAGCTCACGTTCTCCCATTCCTACGTTTATAATTAGCAAACACCGAAAGCAATACGGGCCAGATGGGTCTATTAAAAATTAGCAGATTTTACAACGGTTAATCAAGTTTATTTGAATTCCCGAGAACAGTTCGTCTTTTTTACTAGTATTATTATGATATTATTGATGGAAAATAAGGTAAGTTGTTTTTACGCCTGACTCGTACCCTTAAAAACGTTCTTTGCAGTTACAAATCAACAGCAACAGCTTTTAATAGAAGCCTGGCCCGGCCGACTGCTAACTGATTTGTCGATTTGTCTGTCGACGCTATACCTTAGCCGCCTTCAAATCTGTCAAATTAGTATTAAGTAAAACCTTTATTTTTTTCAGGGTATCTCTGTTAACTCTTTAATTGTTATCAATAGAGATCCTGCTAAAAATAAATTTATATTAAATACCTTGCAGAATTCCAAAAAAATAGATAAAAATGAGTTTAACAGATTAAAAAGGTGAAACTACGAAGATTAAAGCGGAACCCCGGAGTAAAAATGAAGTTATTTTGTATAGTCGGCCTATGTTTTCTAAAGGTCAATATTTGGTAACAGTTTCCATTGATCGTTGGTCTGAACGTAGATATTTTACCTTAAAGACAACCAAAATTTCATACATAAAACTAGAATAATAAAATAGAATAAATATGGATAGAATATTGTATTGCCCAATATTCTTGCACACCTTTGTTAATTACACTTTGTATTAGCATCTTTTTATTTCCTTGATTAGTTTAACGGAAGTTCTGAGCGACGAGAACCCTTGAGAATTATTCTATATAAGATATAGATAATAAAACTTCAGAACGAATAGAAAAAATAAAATGAAGACATTTGTAGAAGGAAAATAGGTCTTCTGGATCATGGAACATGGAATTAATATTAACAAAATGGATTGGTGCGGGTTTTCACTATAAGAATATTATTAATCCGTTGGTCATAGGAAAAGGAGAAGTTAAAGCAGCTTGGAGCAAGAAGTCAAGTAGAATATAAAACGCCCTAAAAGTTGAAGAGGAAAGACAAAAACAAAATCACGCGCCCACACACTCTCCATGACTCCATGTGTGGGAAGTTCTTTCTGACCTCGCTGTGTAAGCTATACAGCCTTCTATGTGCGGATCAGTTCACGATTGCGACTTTTGTTCCGAAACCAGCGGCAATATGAGTTGAATTACTCAGTTAAAAACTGTTTAAAGAACTGCTCATCTGCAAATCCGTTGGTTTATTGAAAGGAACGCCAATGAAAACACAGACTGTGAATAGAATGCCCACATCACGAACACCATGCGAAAACCTGAAGGGGCTCAGCAATTCAAAGTTGGTGTATGGCTAAAAAGCAACATTGACGTTAAAAGCTTTCAACAATTGCACCTTTATTAGCGATAGAAAAAAGACAGCGGGGGCTCAACGAAACCTGGCGTGCGATCAAGCACGAATTCAAAAACTTTCATTAAAAACAAAAAGGTTAGAGCAACATTTGCATAAGCCGCCAGAGACACGTAGAAAACTTCAACTTGTCATGATTTTGAAAGAGGAGAGCTACGAAGTGACAAGGCAGTTTCCTTCTTGAAGAATGAATGCAGGGTGGTATTAAGTGAGTCATGGTTACTATGATCCACGACGACCGACAGAGCCAGTTCCAGAGTACTGTTGAACAAAAATACATTCATATATTCCCTTGTTTAGTTAAGATTGCCACTAATAATTGATCATGATTTGTCGATTGCATATGTAACCCCAGTGACAATTGATTGATTTGCGCTCGATTAAAAAGCCACGTCACCGTGATTGCATTTTGATAACAACGAAAGTTAACATTTGTTATATTACTTCAGTTCTTTCAGTGATTTTGTTCACGCCGCCGGCGCAACTCTCGCTATAGAAGTTTCGTTTGATTGAGGCTAAGGCGAAATCTGTGTGAAGAAACATGTGCAGCGTTAGATAATTATAGCTGTGAAATTAAAAAAAAAACATGCTATTTTACTGTTTTGAGTGATTGATCGTTTCCATCTTAGGCCTCAAGCAAAGGTCGAGAACTAATATATTTTGATAAGGGGGCACGGCTAGGATTTCCCAATAATCACGAAACAAGTTTTAAACTAAACAACATTTCAAAACCTTCTCTACTCCCACAGAAAATAAAAAAAGATGCAACAAAGCCTTGGGCAAGCATTTACAGTTAGAATGTTTGGTTCCGGTTTTCTAACGAAAACAACTAAAAATACCTTCAGTGAAGTAGCCGCGAAAATACAAAATGCAGGCAATGCTAATCCAATTTACTATTGTACTTAATTTGGAGTGAATAGCATTTCTCATGCATTGTCTGAGACTTGTGTCGACAGAAGTTAGATTAACTATGAAACAGTGAAGTGGAGGATATTCAAACAACAGAATTAATGTAACTTTCCGCTGTGTCACGCAAACTTATAAAATAAGAATTTTGACCCCTCAAAGATGAACGGTTACAAAAGAAGTCAGGTTAAAAAATTTATACTAGCCTTTGATTAACCGCAAAATATAAGTACGTTTAAAAGTGTTACACAATCTAAAATATAACGGAAGTAGTATTCGGCCAAAAGCCAATGAATATTTGTGTAGATCAGTGAAAACCACAAAAGGAAAATAATAGGGCACTTAACTTAACCTGCGTGGAATGAATCCTACATACCACTTGAGATAACTAAATTAAGACGGGTTCTCATATCATACAGGACTGGATATTATATCGCGTGACGCTCAGAACTCAAAGAAAAGAGCCTCCTCGCTTATCTTATGCGATCGTGTGGCATATTGAAAACCCATAACTCGCTGTTTACTCGAAGTTAACTACTGCTATTGTGTAACAGAGCCATCAAGCGCAACCAATAAAATACCAACAAGTCGCATTAGCAATTAACGACAAAAAAATAAGATTTAGCTACTGTAGCTACAAATACGTCCCTACTACATCATTTACAACAAGGTACATGAAATGAACACAAACAAACATTGAAACCAAGCTATTGTTTTAAGTGTTGAAGCGTGTTAATTAGAGCGCACGATACGGTTGTAGAAGATACATGTATTCACAATGTTCAGATGCGACTGTTGGTCGCAGGTCTGCGGCCGCGATCGTTTGAGCATTCAATTATAATTAAGCCTTAAGGTGCAGTGAACCTTAAGGTAAACCGGGACTTAACCTACATTGACAATACAAAGTTAACATAAGTTCTGAGTGCGCTTCCCTACACTCGCCCGTCACATAAACTGAATTGTCGTAATGATTCTAAGGTTTCAACTGACTATGCCACAGAAAAGCACGGATTTCGAAGCTTGCGTAGTTTTTGCAAAGACGGTTACTTACTTAGTTCGGCGACGACTGTGCTGCGCAAAATACGTTGGCCTGCTTAAAATGAAAAGCTAGTTAAATATGGCAAGAGCGCGCGTTAAAAATACGCAAAGTAAATTGAGTGTAATGGCATTCCGGGTCCATAACGCTTAGCATAGCTTATCGAATCCCATTTAACAGAGTATACAACAAGAAACAAGTAGAATACCTGCAAAAGACTGCGCTCTTACTTCATCTATGAGGTTGTAGATTTTTGATGAAGTCCGTTGTCAATTATTTCTCCTGATCTATGCGGCGAGGCATCATGTTTGATCAATATTGACTGCTGCGAAGTGCCCTAGGAAAAAGGTGCTAAGTGAACCGAAAGAAATGTCATCGAGAACCTGAAAACTTATCATGAATTGGTCCTTTTGATCTGACGTCACAGAAATCTAAACTATTCATCATGCAAGGCTGTTCTTCTCCCATATTTGTGACAACAGTAATCTTTATTCGATTCTAGTATCGACACAGTGGTTTGTTCTGGAAATAAGACTCATTTGATATCTACCTCGGCCAGACTCACGGGTCCCCAGCGGCGTACACAAATGTCGCCGTGATCAAAGGCAGCCACAATGCTTTCGGATTATTTTTGTTTTTAAACTTTCAAGCTGAGTCGGATATTTTCACGAGGAAAATGCAACCTAATGAGTTTCGGAGGGAAATAAAACAGATCCTAGAAAAATGTACTCAAACTTGCAATGGCCATTTCAGGAGTCTCCGGAAGATGGCACGTGACCAGCATGGAGCTTGAACATGCCAAAAAACATGCAATTTTTTACGCATACTCTTTCATCTGTAAAATGTGTGAAGATTTTTAATGAAAGCGGAAAAAATCCGTGACATCAATGACATCATTAGTTCATAAACTTCGACAGTTCAAGAGAAGACGTCACTTGGACACGAGACGCTTAGCCCCGGCGGGGGGTACTCCCCTAGATATGGTATATAGGTATGTGCCGCCCCAAAGGGTATGGTTTTTGAGCCGTTTTGGTCTGAAAACGGGTATAGATTTTGAGC
>OMLO01006092.1_pt1 | contig 10134 bp, 5 predicted proteins | sample 1674811 | NCBI WGS metagenome assembly OMLO01 (sample SAMN06265003, study PRJEB25207) | coral metagenome | isolation source: Coral host | place: Mexico:La Bocana,Puerto Morelos, Mexico | collected 2008-11-13
ATTGGGTTACTAAATGAAAACACACATGATTCACTGCAACTCTGAGTTTCGTGCTTACACACTCATCAGGCAGATTTTAAGCACGAAACTCAGAGTTGCAGTGAATCATGTGTGTTTTCATTTAGTAACCCAATTCTAAATTAAAATATTATAAACAATCCATATTCCTATATTTTGACAAGAGTTTCTTGTATCATTCTTAAAAAAGAAGTTAGAGAGAAAATTGAAAATCCCTATTAAGGGTAAATTTTTGTCTCTTCCAACACTTGTTTCATAGAAAGTTTACAAGAACTACTGCAACAAATGAAAATTAAAAAGTTGATTCTTCCTTCATTCTACATTTTTGGCATTAATGAGGGGATGTGATTGCCATTATAAAGTAATTGAATAATATTTAAGAAATAGCAAAAATACATGTACCCTGTTTCTGTTGAGTTATAGAAACATGGGTGAAAGTCTGGAAGAACATGAAATGCTGTGGGAACGCAAGCTGTGGGTGAGTGTTTCCACAGCTTTTTCCAGTTCTCAGAAACTTTCACAAGTGTTTTCTATAACTCTATAGAAATAGGGAGACGTGTTTTCTATTTCTTTTAGAAAATACCGCAACACAAGAAAAGAAAATCAACTTGTTTACTTTGATCATCAGAATGTAAATTATCTTTTCTCATGCCATCATTACATCAACAGCTCATATGCTAGTTCTGTGTTTCTATCAAGTTCTAGAAACGAGGGTTTTGAGCCAATCAGTGTGCATATTTGCTTTGGGGTATTTTCTCAGTTAATTTACTGCAACAAGCATACATGGAGAGTCCACTCTTTCCTGGCCTTCAACAAAACCCTGGTCTGCTGACCCCCTTACTGGCCCCCTTAAAAAAAATACAAAAAAATACAAAGCGTAGTACAAATCAAGTTCATAAGTATCACGTCACCTAAAGTTCCAAGATGGCGGGTGAGTGTTACAGATACCTGGAACTACATTGCAAAAAGACTTCTGGTTTGTATATCCTGCAAGCGTCATTTTACATTTTGTAATTTATATTTGTTCTTTCGTTGTCTTACTCGCTTATTTTTTTAATGGCTACAAATATATCGCACATTCTTGATGTTTCAACTTATTTTGTGCTCATTTATCCGTGAACAAAACCTGTACTTGTAACGAAAGAAGAAAGATGTCCGACCATTGCAACACTCACCCACCATCTTGGAACTTCAGGTAACCTGATATTTATGAACTTGATTTGTACTACGCTTTGTATTTTTTTCCCAATGATTTTTAAGGGGGACTCAGTAAGCCAAGCAGTAGGGGGTCAGTGTTTTGTTGAAGCCCCTCTTTCCTGTAGGCAGTTAATGATTTTTAGAAGTATTATTAACTATGTAAGGATGAAAATTATCACATTTACTTACGATTTTATTTAAAAACCTTGTAAGTATTTGTTTTGCAGTTCAGGATGCATTGACTTTTGGTATTTACTTTATTTCAGACCACTTCGAAACTGGTACAATTGCAGTTTACTTTAGTTGTACTTAGCTTGTAAATGTTTTGAAAAAGATTAAAGTGAACATATTATGGTATTCATTATTTTTGCCATGGTTTACATAATTTCTTAGTGAAACACATTTATATATTAGAAGTGTTGAAAATATTTGGTCATACATGTATAGGTGATGTATCTTGTACAATGTTAGAATTAATTTTAAACAATTATTGGATGAGGTTTTTGTGATATCTAGAATAATCAAGGTCTCGGTAAGGGTTATCAGCTGAAGCCGAAGTTTTATGAAACATTGAATGAAACAAAAAAAGTCATGTTTTTGCTTCTTCACTGACAGCAAGCAAAACACAGAGAGGGAACTTGACATGATTACTCTTAGAAATCATGCACCGCAGTCATACGTGACATAATTACCCATGACCTTGAGTACCCTTGACATGATTATTGTATAATCAGTTATGACATCACAGGCGCTGATTTTGAAAATTCACTGTACGCTTTTGGCTAATCAGAAAAGAGATAGTGAGTTCAATGTATGATAAATTGTCTTATTATGCAGGGAATTCATTCTTAACATTTTCAGTAGGGAGGCGACTGGTTTTCACAGGTGGGCAAAACTATTTGAACTGAACTTCTAATGTAAAAAAAACTTTCTTCTAGATGTTCAAACCAGGTTGGCAAAATCATTCTCACAACCACTTTGCCCAGACCTTTATAAAACCCCTGCTATTACACTACCAGGCTTATGCAAAGCAACAAAGTACCATATTTTCTCAATATTAACACTCAACCTCGTAGATGGTCAGTTTTATAAGACACTGGCATTTTTTCAGGCCTTGATTAGTACCTTAGCATCATTGCTATAGCTATACTTGGTTTAAAATTTACCTGGAAAATCTAATTATTTTAGAAGAATGCTTACTGAAATTAATGCAAATGGTTTACTAATAATTATTTCTCTATGCAAACATCAAACTTCACACTTAAGCAAAATCACACAGGCAGAAAAACTGTTGCCATTTCTTAGATAACTAACAGCCACTGCACACATTAACAATTAGACCCGCAGCCCGCAAGGGCTACAGGTCAATAGCCCATGGGGCGAAGCCGAATGGGCTATTGACCTGTGGTCTAATTGTTTTAGTATCACCCAACTAGTCAGACAGACAAAAGCAATAATTAAGTTAGAAAATGCAAGTTGAAGAAAGGTTTTTCTGGGGAATAAAATGAAAGAATTTCGCTACTCGGAGACTATTGCTAATGGTCCCCTAGTAGCATAGCCAATCAAAATGCAGGATTTGCATTAGTCCACCAGTTGGGTGATACTAATTCCTGATAGTGCACAAGTACCTGAAGCTCAGCCAATCAGATTGGAAGATTTTTGCATTACTGGTACTATACTGGTAAAATTCTTCTGATAGCCATTATAATACCTCCCATATCAGAAAAAAAACTTTATCACAAATGTCTAGTTACGCATTAATTTAAAGTTGAAAGTTATTTATAATTAGATTATGAACTTAAGATTTCTATAGAGTGAAAGTTGATGAAAGCATGTAGCCCAAATCAACTATCCCAAGTAGAAATTGAGAGCAAATAATCTACTGGTAATTGTTTTAGAATAAATCTTGTCATGCAAAACTTATTGAGGTCCTTTTCAACACTTTAAAAACACAAAGAAGCGGTCAATATTTTGCTAACAACTGCACTCTGCTTGGTTACTCATGATCTACAACAATAGATAGTGCATTGTGTAGTCAATCAGAGAGCAGCATCCGTGCTAGAACACTAGTAGGTTTATACCAAATAATGCAAATGCTGAAATCTGATTGGCTGAGCAACTCTTAAACTATCCACGATTAGAATGTAGTGGCCACCAGTCTTGTACGAAATGGTGACATTTTTTCATTTTTTCGGTCTTTTGAATAAACATTTAGATGGAAATCGAAAATAAAATTTCTGAGAATACTAAAAGAAGATCACTTATAGTGTTTTGAATTTAAAAACTTGAATTATTGAACAAATCAGTGCATGCCCACAAACTGCAAATTTCCAATGGTAATTCAGTCCATGTGATTTTGTTGGAAGTGTGAAGTTTAATAATCGTGGGAATTCTACTAAAACAAGATTATTTAATTTCTATGAGGTGATACTCGCCAGTGCTTTGGCCTCATCATTTATCTCCTCATAGAAATGATTTCTTTCTGCTTTAAAAACAATGCAAGGTGACGAGAGACCAAGATCAATAAAGACCAAAACACATAATCACAACCAACTTTATTAAAACAAATATTTGAAAATTTCTTTAAAATGTTCTTATTATAATTACATACCAGTACTTCACATACAGCACATTACATGACCCTGTTCAGTTTCTGTTTGGTTGTCATTGTTACTGTCATTGTTATTAAATAACACTTGGTATTGTGTGATTTTTCTGAATAAGATGGATATATGAAAACCAAAAATTTAGGAGGAGACTGAGGAAGGCATTGTAGTGACCATTTGAAATATTGTTTTACAAAATTCAAGACAATCAGACATATCAATAATAATTACAAACTCAACCACCCAAAACACTTTTCTGCATTGCAAGGAACAGTGGCACCATGTGAAGGTCAGGTTAAGTCTGCAAACAGGCCAAGTGGCCCATCAGGCCAGCATTTTTCTCCAGTTTCAATAACAAAGAGTGACTAGATTTGCATCCCCCTGAATAGGATGCAAGTTCATTGTAGAGTTACCCCCAGCATTAAATCTCCTGGTACTCATTTAAACACCTGGGTGGACAGAGGCACTGTGAGAGTAATTGTAAGTGTCTTACCCAAGAATGCCCTGCATGGAGTCAAGCACACTAACAATGAAGTCACTGCACCTCCAAAATAAATGTCAGGCTGCACAAAAATGCAAGAAATATACATGTATGGAAATGTCCACCACCTTGTTGTCAAGTGCCACTGTTTGTACACACTGTAGTGAAATGCAGTAATAAGGGTCATGAGAAGCAATTAATTTTTATAGTGATTACAAGTTTGTCTCCAAAATCCATAAAAGGTTACTGACATGCAAACACTAGCATGGCTGCAAAATGGACATTCCAGTCAGAAGATGTTCAAATTAAGTCACAGAGTGGCAGACAAACTCACTAAACACCAAGCTTTTGTGTAAATATCTCTTGACACCTCTGTTTAAAGCTCAAAATATTTATTTAACTGCCTTGAGAAAAGCATCTGAACCTAGGCACAGTTGAACTACAAAACGATTGATGTACATCTTAACATTTAAACTCCATCTGGAAAAGGACTTCCTTTTTTGGTCTGGGTGAAGGAATCCCATATGAAAAGGTCAGAAAATTTGAATTAAACCCCTAAAAAAGTCCAAATATCTGGGTGTGGCTTGATCTTAGTTTGAACCCTTAAATATAACACTTAAAATGGAATAAACTCAATTCCCAGCCCCTATTCAGGGAAGAAGCCTGCATTAGTAGACCGGGCTTAAAAGACCGACAGAAATCAAGCCTAACAATGGAAACAATAGCATTTATTTTATTATTATTTTTCTTCAAGTGCACCCTGAAAGATACTGCCAGTTAAAAAAGTGGTGCTACATCATCAACACCCTAAGTCAGGCCAGAGTCCTTGATTTATACCCTTACATGAAATGACGAGCATCCTTGACCTTTTCACATGGGAGTTCCCCCAGGGCTTTCTAGCAGTTTTGAAACTTTCCGAAACAACATTTAATGTGTAACTTGCAGTGAAATAAATAAAATCAACCAACTGTAGGTTGTCACAATTTGCACAAACAAAACAGAGTTGGTAGAAAGACTGCAATGGCTACAGCAATTGGAATTAACATGCTTGATTCATCATTGGCATAAGGATCAATTGCCTTGGGGCCAGATAACTTCCGCTGTTTCTTGGGCTTATCTTCTTTACTGTCTTCATCATCATCATCCTCTTCATTCTCCTCTCCTGGGCGAGGCAGGGGAGGCAGCTTAGGAACATCTGAAAGTGCAATGCAAAGATTACATCAGCTTTTTTTTTTGGGGGGGGGAGGAGAAGGAGAGGGCAGGAGGAGTCCCATAAAGCCAACTTTGTTATCTTTGGATTTCACTTTCATAGGCTTTTCTGTCCCTAACCTCCCTGTCAAATAAGAAGTTGGTTCTTGACACCTCCTCCTGTGACCCTTTTTACAGGGGTTGCCACAGGTCAGAAAATGGTCAGGAAAAACAGAAAATCTTCATGGTCAGGGAAAGTCAGAGAATTTTATTTTAAGTCAGGGAATATTGACATTCTGAAGAAAAGTCAGGGAAAATTGCATACTGACTTAATAATAATACAGTTTAATACTGTTTTGTTGTACCAAGATTGGTGTTGAAAAGGTGTCTTTATGCTGCACAATGTCATTGATGTCACTGGAAGTTTTTAATCATTTGAACAGTTCCAACAGTGTTATAAAATTAATTGCAATTTTTTCAACTATTTCCAAGTAATCTCTGCAGTCCCAGGTGCCACACAGAAAAAGCCAAGGAGCATGCAAAGCCTAATGTCAACATTTTATCCAGCAGCACCTTATTTCGACAAATTCTTTTCACAATTGGGTGTTGAACTGGTTCAATGACACGCTATAATGTCCCAACATCCCTGGCAAACTATGAATTATTGTTTGGTATGGCATGTGAGAAGAATAATAACATTCTTAGGGAATTTAATTTTTTTATTATTATTATTTTATTTATTATTATTTTTTTATTATTATTTACTAACTGTTATCTACATTACAACAAGGTAAATGTGAGGAATCCTGACTGGGTTGAATTTACTTTAAAAGTAAATATTTACAAGTTAAAACAAGAAAATCAATTTTCTGGTATTCTTTTACAAGGTATTACTGCATTAATAAAAGGTTACATAGTAGTTTTATAGTAAAGTGTCTTAGATAAATGATTAAATTATTTAAAGAATATGCAGTTTGAAAACATAATATTAAAATGCTGTTACAAATGTAAAGTTCTTTTAAAAACGTTTGCAAAAATTGATTCTGTTTAGTAAGTAGGGTAAAGAAGCCATCTTGTACTGTAAGTAGTGTAATAATTCTATTGTAACTCTATTAAGTAGTGTATGAAGCTTTTATTGTTGTTTTAGTGTAAAGTAGTAGCATAATTTCTGTAAAGTGTAAGCAAACAAAATAAATAAAAAATCTGAGAGACAAAAAAAACTCATCTGTGAGTCAATGTTTTAGCAGTGACCTGCCCAAGGCATCACATACAATGACAAAATACAGAAACTTTTAAATGACCCACCTTCTAAAGTTCCTTTCATAACCAAAACTGCATTGACTTTGGGATTGTCGTAGTATCCCTAAATTTCAACCAAAAAAAAATAAAACAAGTTTAAATTGACTTGCAGAGAAGTCCTACAAGTGGCAACAAGGTCAATTCTAACAAACATTAAAAACAAATTGTGTTTATAAATACAGTTGTAACTTTATGCTTTTTTTTGTCTTATAGTGTAAACCCACAGTGGGTAACATTGTATTTAACTATACTTGCCTATGTTTCAATATACTCCAAGGCTAAAAACCCACACGGGGGAGGATTACTTATAATAATCACAGTATGCAAACTAAGACATTGATCCTTTTGAAAAGTGGGCTTCCAAATGCATTTGGCAAGTTTTCCAGATCCAAGGCAAGTCAATCTAGATTAATTATGGAACAAAAATCAAGCAACTTTTCCACTTGATCCTATCAGTACAATTGTCTGTGAAGTCAGTGAGTTTCTTTAAACCTGAGTGTCAAAATCACCACTCAGAAATGTGAAGGTAACCAGATGAGAACTAAGAATGGAATATATGGCATGCAAAACAACCAACAGCCTTATGAGTCAACGGCTATATTTGCATCACGAGTATCAAAAACAAACAAAGGATGAATAAAGCTGCAAATCCAGCTCAAGAGTCATACGCTTAATCAAACTGATACAAGACACACAAGAAAGTCTCTAGAAAAACATATTGCTTTCTCAAAGTAAAGCTAAGGCCTTTCCAAAGAAAAACCAGACAAGGTTAAATATACCTAAATGTGATACCACAATAAGAAGCACCATACTGTACTTACAAACAGTTCTAAATTTAAAACAACCAGGCCCAGTGTCACAATACATAATGCAAGTGAGCCACATGCTCACAGAAATACTCCCCAGGGATTAGGGACAGATGTGACAACTTTACATTACGAACCTCAAACTATGTTGGTAAGACTAGAGGTTCCCAGCTTACCTTTAAAAATTCAACATAAATGGAACCACTGAATGGAACTGTTTCACCATCAATCAGTAGCTGGTTATTATTTACTCTAAATGGAATATATTCGTCATGTCCGACTGCCCGCCCAACTCTCTCATATATGTCTAATCCTTTGATCACAGTATGTTGATTTACTGCTACATCAAAAACCTGCAACAAAGCGAGAATTCACTTTAAAAACATTTCAGCTTTTCTTATTTCATATTTAGTGTCACAAAGCAGGAGAGTAAGTTAGAGTTGGTAGCAGGGAACATTTTCAAAATCAAAAACTGTCAATTATTAACTAAAAAAAATTCTGTCAGTTTTGAGACTGACAGACACAGCAATAAAGTATTTGAATGTTTTATTTCATGCTAGTCAGGGAAAGTTATTACCATAACAACATAATAATCATAATGATGGATTTCTTTAACCCTTTAAGGCCTAAGGGGTCTCCTTTTGACGAGTAAAATCGTCTGGTACTAGACAGAGTAAAATCTATAAGACACTCTTAGGGCTTAAAGGGTGAAGTTAATGGATTTCACACTTACATTTACCAGGCATCAAATTAGTCTAGCAAACTTAACAGACAACCAATATGACAAAGTGATACACTGCAACCAATTTGTCACATGTGAAAGAAATTCAGTAAACAGCTGCTGAACGCCTCCTACACAGACACTCCTTAGCCCTGTCATGTTATCTTCCAGCCAAAGAGCATCTGCATAGGAGCTACTGAAAGGAACAATTCTTGTTACTTTTAGATTAAACAGCCTTTTTAGTACATTTTTTGTTGCAAACAGTTGTAAAAACAGGCAAAACATACACAATGATAACAGTTATATTTAAACTAAAACATTAACAAGAAAACCTGAAAATTTTCTCTTTAGCACCCCAGCTAAAATTATGTGAAGATCTCATTATAACTCAATGGCACCTCGAGCCTCAGCCCTAAGAGCAGATGCTGTTGTTTTGCAAGTGTTTGTAGTCATTTTTTTTTATCAGTTATTTTAATTTTCATTATTGGTGTTTAAATTCAATCTTTTTATATTCAAGTATTTCTTGTTACTGCTTTCCCTATGTGTTTAATAAAAGCAGATGAAAGGTATGCTTTTGTCAAGTCAACTATAGGCATAAATTGCTGGTCTGTAATTCATTCACCCAACCTGAATACTTGCAACTCATGAATATATGGTAATCTGAGCCAACATTTATGAACATTGTCGTTGCTTGCTATCCAGGTAGCCAGGTGTTTGTAAACAAATTTCCCAATCAAAGGGATTAATAGCTCATTGGAGTTCAACTCAAAAATTGTCACTAGATGAGTATAGAGTATAGAGTTTATCGTTGCAGTTGCACTTCGGGAAACCAAAGCGTAATTAAGAGATAATTGACTAAGACAGAAAACTTGCACTTTTCGTTTCTTTAACGAACGTCCTGAACGGATGCAACTGACATATGTGAACTAGCGCCATACATCATTTCGACCACCTTTATCACTAACAAAGCGTCGACATTTTAGGCGGAAATATTGTAATCGATTGCCTTATTCTCCAGTATAACTTTATACTGAAAACGAACATCACACAATAGCTATATAACGAATTGACTTCATACAAACTAAGTTAAAGGATTTATATAAAATAAGCTAACTTATCACAAAAAACCCAGAAACGAGCACAATCACCAGAAATAAAAATATACTGTGAGAAAAAGGGAGCATTATCAGATCTACAAAGCTCCTGATCTGAATTGCTAGAGAGTTCAATCAACTCTCTGCACGTGGATCTAACATTCTAATCCTCTTACCTTGAGCCGTGGACCTTGAAAATACACCTCGCAAAACTTCAAAATCAATACGTAATCCCCATTTTCTTTTATAGGGATGTTGTACCCAAAGTTTGAAAAATGATATCGTTCTGTTTGGTATAGTATTTGATCAGCAGGAGCAACTCTTCCTATCGATAATGATTTGCCAAAATCCGACGCCGTTCCTACGGCCAGTTTGTCAGCTTGGAAGTGAACTCCGTTCAAATCTGTATGCGCTGGGCCGCCACTATTTACAGCGTACACAACTTCTCCTGTGCCTGAAACCTCCCCAAATATTATTCCCAGTAAAAGAATGATAAAAAAACCGAAGAATAAACTTTCCATGTTGCTGGACCCGGCGAATACTCCCTCCGGCGATTATAATTTTCGAAAAGATCCGCAAAAAAGCAATGCCGGAGTCTGGTGACCCATTGAATAGGATTTCAGTTCCAGACCCCCAGTATACTTAACAACTAGGATGCCTATCAGCAGTTAATGCTGACGTGTAATGTTTTGTTTTGGCGATTTCCGATTGAAAAAGTTTACCT
>OMLO01006094.1_pt1 | contig 10132 bp, 11 predicted proteins | sample 1674811 | NCBI WGS metagenome assembly OMLO01 (sample SAMN06265003, study PRJEB25207) | coral metagenome | isolation source: Coral host | place: Mexico:La Bocana,Puerto Morelos, Mexico | collected 2008-11-13
ATGAAAGCCCGGTCAGGTCCAGCAATGTCTTGCTGGGCCTCGCCGGGCTTGAGTTGATTTAGGAGTTGTAATATTAATTATTGGCAAACTTAAACCCGATCAGGTCCAGTTTATAATATAATACTAAAAAAAATGACGGTGGTGAAGTTTGTTTTTATGATGTTTTAGGTATGACCGTTCTCATTGTCGGAGTGTTGTGTTGTTGTTGTTTTATGGTTGCTGCTTCACTGTCACTTCGTCATGCATGTCCATACGAGCCATTTTGATATTTGGGATGTTTGATGCTCAAACCATTTAGTGAGGACACGGTGGCAAAACAACTTGGTGTTATTTAATTTAACCACCCTCGCACCACAACAATCACATCAAGCCAGGACACCTCAATGAGGGATAAACATTGCAAGACCTAAGATTAATTTATTACCTCACCAAGCCGCAGGACCCATAATGATACTCAAACCTGCCAATCCAACTTCCATAGTTTCCAATCCAACTTCCATAATCCAACTTCCATAATTTCCAATCCAACTTCCATAATAATCCAACTTCCATAATCCAACTATCCAACTTCCATAATTTCAATCGGCCGTGGCAATGGAAGACCCCGAGGAGGAAGCGATGAAGAAGGAAGAGGAAGCTAAGAAGTGGGTTCGGCGAGTGTTAGAGAACGGCTTCTACACAAAAGCCAAGCTTTTAGCTTGTGGCGGCATGGGCGCTGCTTTCCGGGTAACGGTCAAAGACCATTCCGAGCGGGCGCTAAAGATAGCCTTGCCTTCGGAAGATGGTTCGGGCGACGTTTTCTTGAAAGAGGCCAGGGTGGCAAACAAGTTAGTCCACCATTGTTTTTTTGGTGTTGATGTTATTAATATTATTTATATGTCATTTCTTGAAAGAAGTGTAAGTTCATTTGTCGGATCTTTAAAATTATTATTTAATAATAGTAGTGTTCATCAATTTATCTTATTTCCTTCAAATGATTTTGACCCTTTGTTTTTCCAGAGCTACCACCGCAGGAAGGAAGACTAATGCTCACCCTTCGCCATCCACACCTTGTTCCTGTGTACCGGTGCGGCGACTACACAAAGGGAAGCTTTCTCAGTGTCTTGGACTCTTATTTATAGCATAGTTTTTTGTCGTTGTTCAGTGTGTTTTGGGCCATTGAAACTTATCGTTTTTTACAGTCTTTTGCTGGCGATAGACCTTCAGCCAAGGCCTCAGATATATAGAAATGGAGTTGCTTGATGGCGATTTGCATGCTGAAATCCGGAAGAACCACTTGGGCAAACTACCACCGGAGGTGTGCGGCAAATACTTGAAGCACATCAACAGCGGCCTGATGCACTTACATGGCAAAGGTTTGATTCACAGAGACATCAAGCCGGCGAACATCTTCGTCGCCGGCAAGACTTGCAAAATTGGCGATTTTGGCCTGACCATCGAGGAGGAAACCGCCTCCAGACCCGACTTTGATCAACTTGCCGGCACTCCTCAGTACCTCCCCTGGGACGTATGGAGTGGAAATGTGGGCCAGAGCCGCCGGTGTGACGTTTGGGGCTTGGGATGCACCTTGCAACTTGGTCGTCGTCTTAGTTATGGTTTCTTTTAAAGGGTTTTGCGCGTTTTTTTCGAATGGTTATTTTGCTTTAACTGTTTTGCTTCGAATGGTTTTTGCAATAACCTGAGGTATGAGATGATGACAGGCGAGCTCCTTTACTATGACCCGCCGGACGAGTATACAGAGGTGCCTGCGGTGAACTGGCCGGCGTTCAAGGAGGCGCTGCAAACTGCATTCTATGAGCTGATGTCGACGCCCCGGCGAATTGCATTGGAAACGGTCGGTGCCTGGTTGTCAATCTTAGTCGTGTTTTCTTTTTTGTTTTGTTTGGCTTTAAAAATTAATTCATCAATTTGGTTCAAACCATCTTTGATTACAGGAGAACTGTCAGAGCTCTGTGGAGACTGGGCTGAGCCGAAGACTGGGGCATCGATCGAAAGAGCGGTTAGAAAAGGCAACAAAGACCCGAAGCTGATTACCGCAAAAAACCGAGAGAGGGCTAAGCGTCGCAAGAGGGCAAAAGAAAAAGCCCGTGCCAGCAAGGCAGCGGCTAAGGCTAGCAGCAGCAAGGGCCACGTTGAAGTTGTCGTCGTCCAGGACGACGATTTGCAAGACGACGACGAGGAAGATGATGACAATGATGACGGCAATGATGAGAAACCAGAGGAAGTAATTGAAGACGAGGATCCTCTTGAACTGTGTCTTGTCTCACGTTTTTTGGTTTTGTTGGACAGGCCTTCTTCAGTCACTGTGTCACTCACCAATAAATCACCGAGGAACATCTGCAAGGAGCTGAGCAGGTTCTGCTCGCGGCACCGCGTTGACGATGGGACGTAGCCTGGATTAAATTAATTTGTAACATTTATCTTTTAACCTGGTTTTGGGGTTTACATTGATTGATTTTGTGATGTGGTTGAGTAGTTATGTTGAGTTGGCGTCCACTAAAGGCGGAAGCGTGCGCGGCGATTGGTTTGTCCGGCTACTTGGGCTGCACAATGATTGATTGATGTCAGTAATAATAAGCTTGTCAAAGTCACACGGCTTGGGATGACGTTTCATGGAGCCCAGGCCGACGATGGACAGTGACAAGTGACTGCAATGATTCAAGGACACTGCTCGTCGGTTGATGGGGAGATTTGGGGCCCTGTGAAATCAGTCCTGTGCGTCCTGCAGCCATTTTTTTGACATTAGACAGGGATAAACAACAAACAATTTCAATCATAATGGAAACGATGCTTTGGTCAACTTAGCCACTGTACACATTTGTAATATAATAGTCTGATTTGTAAACTCGCTTTATTAATTAAAGTTCAATCCGGCCGCAGCAGCAGTGATGGATCTTGGGACTGATTTGTCTTATTCAGCCTGGGATGACAATGACAATTCCTCGTCGGGGACAATGAAGCCTAAGCAGAGCCCCGCCGCTGCCACCACATCATCGGAGTTGGAACTGATCGACGACGAGACTCACCAGAATATGCGGGAGTTGTTTGCCAAGAGATGGCTGAAACTTGGGAAAGGGTGGCAAAAGAGGTTTCTGATCGGCAACTGTTTGCCCGAGGGCGTCAAGCCCCCAACTGCAGCAGCCCGGCAGCTTGCAAATCAGTCGTGGGTCTTTGGCGCCAAATCAGGTTGCGGATGCCTTCCCTGCAGCAAAGCCAACAACGGAACCGATTGGAGCTCAGCTACGGCGGGTCTGGTGCCCAAATTCCGAGCTTGGTTCTTGGAAAAGCACCAAGATTCTAAGAGTCATAAGGATGCCGTCAATTTGATGCTTGGCATTGGGGAAGATGTGCCTGGTGCGCCACGGCTAGAAGAATTTGAAGACCTTTTAAAGCAGCTGCAATGTGGCTCTTCGTTGAGAAGTGCTTAGACCTAAATTGATTTGAGTATAGACTTTTTAAATGTTTATTAATGCGGGCGTTTGATGATCTCATTTTAATTTATTAACATGGATTAATTTTACTCCTTTGCACCTGACTGGTCTGACAGGCAGTGGGCAATTCAAAGGCCAAAGCTCGGACAAGGCTTCGCTGATGGCGTGGTGCATCCACGAGGTTGTGACACAACATGACCGCAACTTTTTGGAAAACTGCACGTCCATCAGCATGACCAGAGATGGCCGTCGACAGCGATTGCTTTGTCGATTTGGTGGCTGCACTGACACTTGGCATTAACTGTCATGTCATTGAAGTAAGCGTAGACTTCCTAAGAGCGCTCGTGGAATTACAATTGAACTAAGGAAAAATACGAGACCCGCTTCGGCATCATGGGAATGGTTCGGGGCTTCGGAGACACTGGAGGTGACATTGCCGCCCGTCTCATAATTTCAAGTTAATCTCAATGAATTTTTTCATGTCCATTCAATCAAGTTTTTTTTGTATGGGCAATTTTAAATGTGATGTCTTTTAAAAGCCAAGGTACGCGCGACACGGGCAATCATGCGACGTTTCTGCACCAAATACAGTGATCCTCCGAGGTATTACGCTGGTCCTGACCCTGAGTTCAACCAAGCACTTTTTGACAAAGTGAGGAAGAAGGTTGAAATCGTTTTGACGGATGCTGCATCCAACGAGTTACTGGCCAGTAATGTGACGAGGGGAGCAAGGGACCCAAACATCGAAGAACCAGGTGCGGAGGTCCTACTTCCAAACCTGAAGCTGGTTGCAAGAGATCATGCTCATGCGTTTCGCCGAGTCATTCAGCGGCCCTTCAAAGCCACTGACCATTTGTCTGCTCTGATGCAAGAACATGTCTTGGCCTCCAATTCACCGGTGAGGGTCATTGATGGCTCTTTCATTTTCAGACAATGGTTCGACGAGGAGGTCTCTAAGCTGGTGGACGGGAATGTTCACTGCCACAATTTGAAATCGGCCACGTGGATGCAAGTGAGTTTGTTTGTTTTTTTTTCGTTTAAACTTTAAACTGAAGGACAGTGAAACGTGAGAACTTACTTATTAAGGTGTGACTTCGATTTTTGAAGTGTCAGACAATCCAAGGCCAAACACCGCTTCGAATCCCATACGACACCGCTCTGCCGGCTGTTGAGCAACCTGCCGGCAGTGTTAGCCACCGTCCAGCGCATCTGCCAGGCCAGGAAGGATCAAACAGGCACAGCGCTTCAAGCTTGGCTGGAGAATCTGACAGCTCAAGAAGTCGTTCAGCTAGGCATGATTGCCGACGTCATGGACGAAAGTTTGCTGCTCATTAGGCAGGTGGACAGTGAGGAATGCGACAGCGCTGAAATTGGCAACTATGTTCAGAGTTTTGCTGACCGGATTCAAATGCTGATCTTGCAAAGGGCTATACTGACAACAACTGGCTACACCAAGCTTGTGATGGACCTGCTCTTAGAGGGGAAGCTGAAGTTTTTCGCTTGTGGTGCTGCGCGCCAATTACTGGGTTGACGCGTTGTACTTAGGCACTTAGAAGTTCCGAATAACAGAACTTGTCGGGTCTTAAGTTAGGTTATATGTTGCTAAGTTCGAAATAAGTTCAGTGATTTTATGCTACTTATGATGGTACTTAGAAACTTAAAAGTTAGTTAGGGCCCAAGGTGGAAGAACTTAAAACTACTTTTAACCTACTTAGCTACTTATGAAAAAGTGATGTTTTCAACACCTTCTTGCGCATGTGGCAAAAAATGCAACTAAATATTTGTTTTTTTGATATCTTTGCGTTGGCCACCGCAACATGTTGGTGGCTCAAGGATTTGGTGGAAAACGAGCAGCCGAGTGCCAAAACAAGTGGGCGCATTTCAATTCTTGCGTGGGTTGCAGAACCTTCCAAGCTTTGCGGAGACGCGTTCAAAGCAAGCGGAGCAACTTTTGACCACAGTGGAATTTTGCTTGGCTCCGCAAGATTTGCAAGGCTGGGTATACAGGTCTGCCAGAATGCTGTTGACATTTCTGAAACGTTTGCAACTCTTCAAAGCTTCGAAGCATGCGCAGAGACCCAGAGACCTATAGTGGTGCGCGGAAGCTGTTGGCTTACTGAAGGCCACACTGAGTGACAGAATGGGCTACTCGAAGGGAATATTATATAGCTGGCTTACCTACGGGTAATCGACTAACGGCGTGATTTTCTGAAGTGTCCGCGAACTGTCCGCAAGTGTCCGCAACTGTCCGCGGACAAAAAACATATAGTCCGCGCTGTCCGCGCCGGCCTTGTCCGCGGAGGATATAACTAGCTAGATGTTTAAAAAAGGAATGTCCGCGCGTGTCCGCAGGGATACAACCTTGCTGGATGTTTGGAAAAAGGATGTCCGCGTGTCCGCAGCCTAGGCAATTCTCCAAAACTTAAGACGTTCCCCCGTGTCCGCGGAAAGATCCATGGTGACTTGAAAAAACCTGCTGTTTGGTGCCATTATTCCTCACTGACGCATTGCATTTTTCTCTGCGGCCGTTTCTGCTCCAGGTATCACCTCCGCTATGTTCGGCCAATCTGCCGTCAAGTGCGTTCAAGAAAGCAAAGTGTTGTTGCGTGGATCTTCTGGCCAAAGGCTACAGCAAGGTATGCTCCTACTGCTGAATAATTCTACGACTGTTGAGATGCTCCAAGCCGTGAAAGCGGATGAGACCTTGTATCTCCTCGTAGAAATTTGGAGACCGGAACACACCCTGCGTGTGAATACTAACCCGTGTGCATCTTGTTGGAAAAGAACCCATGAAGGCAAAGTTTTGTTGAAAGTAAAGAACATGCAATAAAATGTGAAGTTCCCTCCTTCTTTCGTCGTGAACAAGCCTACGCCACTCTGCTCCTCTGAAAAAAGGCAGCTCTTTACAAATTTTGCAAATTCGTCCAAACCCTCGAAAAAAACATACTCCTACTTATTTTGAACTTATTTGAACTTATCTCTAAGTACAAAATAAGTAACTTATAAGTACCTAAGTACAAAGCGCCAACCCAGTAGGTACAAATTTCAAAGGGAATTTGGGAGGGAACAATGTAAAAAAGGGAAAGGAACATTTGGAGAAACAACAGTTCAGTGTACAATGTACAACTTACAGGAAAGCTTGGAAACACAATGTACACATAAAAAGAACATTTGAGAAACAAACGTACAAATGAAAGGAAAGATTAGAAACAAAATGTACAAATGTAAAAGGACATTTGGAGAAACACATGTACAAATTCGAAGGTAACTTTGGAAACAACATGTCAAAATTTGAAGGGAGTTTTGAAAACAACATTTAAATCGAAAGTCTTTGCGCATTGCTTTCCCAAATGTGCCTTTCAAACATCCTGTAGTTTGTACACTGCTTTCACAAATTCGCCTTTTATAGAAATTACTATATATCTTCAAATTTGGCCTACAAAAAAAGTAGTATCGTAGCAGTTGTATATGTATTTTTCATTTTTTGTTGCCAAATTTGGCTTTAAAGAAAAATGTATAGTAGCTGTGTATGCACATTGTGCAATTTTTTGCCGAATTTAGCTTTAACCTGTGCATTTTTGTTTGCCAAATTTAGTTTTAAAACGCGCAATTGTTTTAGCCAAATTTAGCTTCAAAATGTGCAATTGTTTACCAAATTAAGCTTTATCATGTGCTGTTTTTTTGTAGCGTTAAAACCTGCCATGGTTCTTGTCAAATTTAGCCTTAACATTTGCAATTGCTTGCCAAATTTAGCTTTAACATGTGCATGCTTTTTGAAGTATAGCTTTAAGGTGTGCAATTCTTTGCCAAATTTAGCTTTAACATGTGCAATAGCTTGCCCAATTTAGCTTCGACACGTGCATGTTTCTTGCCAAATATAGCTTTAAAATGTGCCATGGTTTGCTAAGTTTTATTTTAAAATGCGGTTGTTTTTGCCAAATTGAGCTTAAACATATGCAATTATTTTTGCCAAATTTATCTTTAAAGCGGCCATTTGTGTTTGCCAAAAAGGTTTTTCGCAAAAAAAAGCACATTTTAAATCTAGATTGCATATGTTAAAGCTAAATTTGGCTAAAAAACATGCACATTTCAAAGCTAAATTTGGCAACCGATTCAATTGATCTGACCCCTGATCTGACCCCCACGGATCTAACCCCCACGGATCTAACCCCCACGAATCTAACCCTCAGAACAAATTCAAGGAAATTGCGCATTTTGAAGCTAAATGAGGGCTTGAATTACTTGTGGAGAATCTGTGGAAAATCTTTAAAAACCTTTAAAAAGCTTTAAAAACCTTTAAAAAGCTTTAAAAAGCTTTAAAAACCTTTAAAAAGCTTTAAAAACCTTTAAAAACCTTTAAAAAGCTTTAAAAACCTTTAAAATCCTTTAAAAACCTTTAAAAAGCTTTAAAAAGCTTTAAAAACCTTTAGAAAGCTTTAAAAACCTTTAAAAAGCTTTAAAAACCTTTAAAAAGCTTTAAAAGCCTTTAAAAAGCTTTAAAAATAACCTTTAAAAACCTTTAAAAAGCTTTAAAAACCTTTAAAATGTAGGTTTTTAAAGGTTTTTGAAGGTACATTTCTCTCTGGAGTTGTCCTTGAAGGGCCAGTCACCGCCGGACACAGGGTAAGTGCAGGTACGAAAGACAGTGAAATAGACAATTTTCACGTGTACATTGTGTTTCCAAATTTCCCTTGAAATTTTTACATCTTGTGTCCAATTTACTTGAAGATGTACAGTATTGTGTCCAAGCTTTCCCTTTAATTTGTACATCCGTCTTTCCAAATATTCCTGCAAGTTGTACATTTTTTCTCCAAATTGTTCTTTGCTCTTTTATGTTCATCCCAAATTTTGCTTTAATGTTGTACATTGTGTTTCCACATTTCTCAAATCTGTTGTTTGTGTTCCCTGAACTTTGTGCATTGTGTTTCCAAACTTCCTTTGATTTGTGCATTGTGTTTCCAATTTTCCTTTCAGTTGTATCCTTTTTTCTCTCCAAATGATCCTTTACTTCTTTACATTGTTCCCAACATTTGCTTCAAATTTGTACCACATTGTTTCCACACTTCTCAAATCTGTACATGTTGTTTCCGAATATTTCTTGAGACTATACATGTTGTCGTCAAATTTCCCCAGATTATGGTTTTCAAATGTCCCCAGAACATGGTGCATTTTGTTTCTAGATTTATGTTTATTTTTCTCTCAACTTTACTCTCTTCATTTGTACATTTTGTTTCTAAGTTTTCCTTTCATTTGTACATTTTTTCTCGAATGTTCTTTCAATGTATACATTGTGTTTCCAAACTTTCCTGCGAGTTGTGCGTTGTACACTGAACATATGTTTCTCCAAATTTTCCTTTACCTTTCTTTACAATGCTCCCGGATTCCATTTGAAAATTGTACCTAATGTTTGCACAAGTCCCTTCAAATCTGTACATTTAGTTTCCAAATTTTCCTTCAAGTTGTACATTGTGCTTCCGAGATTTTTTCTGAATTTGTCCATCGTGTTTCCAAAATTCCTTTGATTTGTACATTGTGTTTCCACATTTCCCTTTACACGCGTACATGTTGTTTCCAAACTTTTCTTGGAATTTATACATGTTTTAATTTCCCTTTACATGTGTACATGTTGTTTCCAAACGTCCCTCTAATTTGTACATTTATCTTCGCTTTTCTAGGAATACATCTAAATTTTCCTGTAAGTTGTACATGGTTCAATTTTCCTCAAATTTCCTGCCAGTTTTTTCATTGTTCTCAAATTCCCTTTGAAATTTGCGCATTGTGTTTTCACATTCGCTTTAAATCTGTACATCTCATTTTTATCTTTAAATCTACGTTGACATGTGTAGTTTTTGTTTCTCAAAATCCCTGTAAGTTGTGCATGTTTTGTATGAATATGTTCCTTTACTTTTTGAAATTCGTCCAATGTTTTCTTTTAGACCTGTCAATGGTGTTTCCAAATTCCCTTTAAATTTGTACGCGCTTTCCCTAAATTTGTAGATATGTGTTTCTAAATTTTCCCGTTTGCAGTTTATTCACATGTTTTTTCGATTTGTACCTTGTGTGTCCAAATATTCCTGTTTCTCCAAGTTTTCTTTTAATTGCACATTGTATTTCCTATTTCTCGTTTTTCTTTACTTTGTAAAATTGTGTTTCCACATTTCCCTTTAATCTGCGTTTACTACAAGTACTACTAGTACTACAAACACTTACTACTAGTACTACAAGTACTATTTTTACAACAGCACTACAAGTGACCATCTGAGCATTTTAATTTGGGCGACCCACTGCACTAATCAGCATCCAACATTGTAACATTGCTGGGTATAGAGCGTAGGTTTTTTGGCGAACCTTGAAACATAGAATTTTATTAAAAAAACACATATAATCTTGGACCTGGCTTTCACCATGAACATCTTTCAAAAACTATTTACCTTCATTTACCTTTATTTTGCTTTATTTTTCTCTATTTTCTCTTATTTTTCCTTCAAAACAAACGAAAAATCTTTAAACAACTTCGTGTGATCTAGGGGATCTAAGGGTCAAGGATCTAACCCCCACAACAGGATACCAGCTAGATTGTGAGGGGCTTATTTCAACATCATCATAAATTCACCTGAATAAAATCCACGGTGTCAAGCGCTGGCAATTTGTTTTGTTTAATCACGTTGATATCACAGACTAATGACTGGCTTGGTTCATGA
>OMLO01006095.1_pt1 | contig 10131 bp, 6 predicted proteins | sample 1674811 | NCBI WGS metagenome assembly OMLO01 (sample SAMN06265003, study PRJEB25207) | coral metagenome | isolation source: Coral host | place: Mexico:La Bocana,Puerto Morelos, Mexico | collected 2008-11-13
ACAACAAGAGAGCTCAAATCTCCAACCGAAAAAAAAATCCTCCATCAACAGTCAACCTTCACGTTTTTTCCCCCCAAAGAACCCCCACCAGCTTGGGTCCGTTGAAGGGTACTGCTTCCGTTAGACCCTGACCTAACAATGGGAGAGGCTGGCTGCGGTCGCGGTTTCTTATTTAGAATAATACTATTACCAATGAATCATGAAATCCTGATTTCCAAGAAAGTTACAACACACCCCTAGAGCACACCCCAGGCAATCCCCCTAGCCAACTATGAAAGGAATCCCTTTATAGCCCGTTGGTAAGGTTTAGGGGTGTGTTCCAAAGGTGTGTTAAAACAACCTTAGACATACTGAACATGCGCAAGGAATCGCAACAATGATATGCGTCAATTACTCTGCAGGAGCCCTATCAAATTTCATGACACAGCCTCCATGTGTCCTTTCCATGCTGCATTCTACCATCATAGTCTGTCCATGTGAAATCACCGCATCTACTCAATCCTCTCCTTTATATACACTTGCTGCCGCGACCACCCTATCCCTTGGCTATAGATCTTAAAGTAGCCAACTCTCGCCTTGTTTTTGATTCCTTGCAATAGTTGGCAAAGGCTTTGGCCCTGTAAAAAGAAGACGATTCTGAGGCACATGTCTTTCTATAAGCAGTTCTGAGTTTCTTCGCAAACACAGCTGTACTGAAATTCAAATCCAACATGCCAAGCTCATACTAAGCACCAAACACTTGAAGCTGCAGGATCAAGACCTTAGTGAGAAATACTCTTGAGCCTAGAGTCAGTAGTGGAGCCAACAATTTCTTTTGTGGATCTGTCTAGAGTCCATGTAAAGTGGATATCGTTAAATATTCAGGGGATAACAAACATCTTATATACATTTCATCATGACACAAGTTGCAAACAGGCACTCGCTCAGCTCGTCACTTTTTCTTTGAGATGGGGACGATCCTCCAGGTATCTGTACACGTATAGAAAACATACACACATGCAAACAGTACTTCCACTCTGACCACTTTGTACTTACTTATGGGAATCGGACTACCCGATCTTACCCCATCCCTCGTAGTCCAATTCTGGCTGAACTACATCAATGGGAAACATTGCTTCCACTTCATCTGTACAAAGCCTAGAGGGGCCATCAGCAATGTTACTAGGGGATGGCACTCTTGCGTACCACGGAAGACTGTCATTCTTTGAATCCTCTATCATACATTGGACCAGCATATCGCGAGAGGCTACTGATTTTGTTGACCCCGAGATCAAGGCTTCCTTCACACCCTCGTTGTCAATAAAGTACAGCACCCTAGCCCCTTCAAGAGCCCACTTGAACTGCTTCTTAACCAACATCACAGGTAGCAACTCTGCTTGGGCGATGGCTTGCTCTTGGCCATCTTTCTTCCACACCGCCACCAGCTCAGCTGGGACTATAAAGCTCATGACTTGGGCTCTGGCACATCTTCTCGAGATCAATACGACTCCACAAGATGCTACTCCATCCTCATAAGCTCCATCGGTGAAGACCAAGCAGGGCTCCTCAGCGGATAGCGCATTCACTGACCTGCTAGGGGCCTCTCTAAGGAGCCTCACACACAGGCGAAGGCATTCAACTATCTTGGGATCTGACCACCTGACCGATGCTGGCATGGCAGCTCTCGTCTTCACTGGTTCAAGCACCGGCAGAAGCCACCTCCCACAGCACTGTGCCTCCGCAAACATCATCCTACCTCGAATCTTTGCTGCCGAGGCTGGTGGAAAAGCACTTCCCTTCTCCACCTCCCCCAGCACTTCCTCCAACTCCTGGGCTCTCTCCGGCTTGTTGTGGACCTTGACCACGCCACTGCTTGCACGCTCCAAATCAACTATCACACCTAACACCGTAAAACGGCCACTCGGTGGAAGTCTCTTGCTTGAGTCTTTCGCAATGCGCCACCCCAGCACCTCCATGAACTCTTCCATGACTGCCTGGGTTCCCATCGCTGCCTCTGCCATATCCACGTGTGGAAAGTCATCGAAGTAGTTGACCACTGGAATCATGAGGACCTTCTGCATGATGTCTCGGAGGGCCCTTGCAACACGGTTGAACCCCATCAACGCTCCTGTGGCTCCGAGTGGCAGTACGTTGCTGATGAAGAACTCCACTGCTCCTTTTGTAGGTTTGAACACTGCTAGGACCGCATTTGGCCGATCCTTTCTTGCCAAAGCTATCTGCTTGTAGGCTCCCTTCAGATCCAGGCAACGCCCCAACAGCTGCCGATCCGAAGACTCCTTCAGCCTCCTCACCCAGGCTGCTGCCAATGCCATGACTTCATCCACACCTCCTAAGTCCAACTTCTCAGGTGTACCATATGTCTGGTTGATGGAGAACTCAGACAGGGCGTCTATATTCCTGATCTTGCCGCTCTGAACGATCCCGAACCTCCTACTTGGGGTCCAAAGGGGGCCAAGTTTGGCAGTCACTTCTTCTGCCGCTAGTGGTCCTTCCAACCACCCCTTCTCACTCTCCTCAAGTGTGGCACCCCACACACACTCTGCCACGTTCACCATCTCACCCGCCACGTCAACATGACCTCTGGACATATGCCGAGGTACGCTCTGCTGCACCTCGCTCTGAGAGAACTTGCCACCCTCCACAGGTCTGACTCCTCCAGCTGGGCAGGCTTGAAGTCAGGCGGGAAAACACCTGTAGGCATGGCATTGCCTGTGATTCTCATCCCTTGAATAAGGTCCTTCACAAGATCCTTATCTGGGTGTTCTATCTCTTCCATAAGCTCCTGGAGTAAAAGAAACTTCTTGCCCTCATAGATCGCCACCACTTCAGGTTGCATCAGGTCCCGCAATGCTTTCTCTCTCACCTCCAACTCGGCAGCCCTGGCCTTCATTTTCCTCAGTGCCTTCACTCTCAACTGCTGCACATAGTCCACGCCTTTCGTCACATAGAGCTCCATAGCCCACGCCACCGCTTCTGAAACTTGTGTAGCCTCATCAAATGGGTGAATGGCTTCTCTTGCTCTGCGAATTGCATCACTTGGAGTCATGGGCACACCTATCTTTGCAATAGTTGTCTGTGCGCTCCTGGACTTGAACTTCTTGCTGGGAGGCTCTTCTGCAGGAGGATGAGAATTCTCCAAATGAAGGCTTCCAGATTTGAGTTTCTTGTTGGGGGGTTCTTCTGCAGAAAAATGAGCGTTCACCAACTGACTAACTTCCGAGGCCCCGAATTCTTCCCCCTGGTTATTGGCCTCATTGAAGGAAATCAACCTGGACCCTTTTGGAAAAGTCCTGCCTGGCAGGACTTTCTGCTCGTCTGAACGACCTTTCCACGATGCTAGCGCTCTCATTTCACGGGAATCTTGAACCTCAATGGTGACAACTTGCCCGTCTTCAGGCAAAATGCTACGAGACTTCCTTCCACGTGGTTGCCTACCTGCTGCTATCTTCCACTGTGAGGGGATAAGCTTTGCAGCACTAACTCGATTGGGTTCGGCGTGGACTACCCACCCTTGAGTAATGGCAAACTCTGCAAGAGCACTAGCCATACGACTGCACAACAACAATGGATACTCTGCTTCAGCTGAGGTATCAAACTGCCAACCACCCTGAATGGTCCTGCTGATGGTCCAAGGCTGGTGTTGGTGTTGTTTGTCGCACCTTACTTCCAGGCGACACAGATGTGGACAAGTATGTAAGAGTGCTGTCAACTTGTCTCGGGCCCCACCATGCATGCATGCATGGAAGACCGTGAAATACACGCCAGGGAGGTCGAACAACTTCTTAATGCATGGCACGTCCCACATGCGAGAATTTGCTGGATTCTCTATAAAAGCTGCTATCGCCAACTCGACACACAAGGTAAAGACAATTGCAACAGTGGTATAGCATTCGTTTGCTAAGTTCACTCTCAACTTGGAGGTTCCTGTCAACCACGGAAACCCTAGAGGGTACTGAGCACTGCGCAGCTGCTTTGGCTCTGGAACTCCTAGCCGTTTGAGACGTGCAGGTAATGGACGTTCACGTGCCCGTGATGATGTACCGCATGGAGGTGCCATTGGCACTGCAGCTACTCTCCCAGTACGCAACATAGTACTAATAAAGGCTCTTGAAGACTTCTTGGTGAGATCCATCACTACGCATGGACCAACTCGATTCTTACATCTCTGATGATCAATACCAAATGCCGCAAAACCATGGGACTTGAGGCACTTAGACAACTTGCATGATCCAGCAAACAACTCAAGCGCACATGGGGAGACTCGCTCCCCTTTTTGCACACTGTCACTTAGCCAAACAAATCAGTCCCAGCACCAGATGCCACTGTGGCTCCAGGCTCACCCAAGACTTCCTGCTGTACATTGGTTGTCTTGGGCATCACATCGGACCTTCTTGAACCTCAGCTACTGCACTGATTGGCTCCATGGTCCTTCTTCCAGCACTTCATGCAGATGTGCAGCCCCTTGTCGCACTTATCTCCTGTCTGCTTGCAAGTGCCCATCTGGTATCCATAGCAGATCCTCTCCTTGTTCTTCATTGGATGAAGACCCCATAGTTCCTTCGGCATCTTGGCGGGCATCTTCTTCACCATTGGGGCCTGCACCTTCTGCTTCTTCTCATCTCTTGCTGTCTCGGCCGCCTTCAATCTCTCCTTCAGCTTCTGGTTCTCCTTCTGAAGACGCTTCTTCCCAAGGCCTACATGCTCATCTTCAGGGTCCTTCTCTTGGTGTCCTGACCCCGAAGCCCTGCCAGGCAATGGGAGCAGCATGGTGAGGAAAGCCGGCTCCAGCATGGCCTCCCTGACAGCCCCATCGACCAGTCGATTTCCTGCTATATCCCTTCCCAGATCTCCACCCAGCTTCTCCGTGACAGTCTTCCACAGACGCCGGTCGGCATCAGCCAGCTGCCTAAGGGTCACCGGTGCATAGCCAGTGCCAGGTGGAGGTTCCCTCTGGTACTCCATGAACAGTTTCTCAACCAAGGTCTCATGCGCTGTCATCGTCATCACATCCGCAATCTCCATGGCGATGCCTCTCCTCATGTAGGCCTGCCTCATACGCAGGTCTGTCCTGACATCGGCCTCAGGGATCTTCGATTCATCGTGGGCTCGAAGGTGGCCTGATGCATCCCTTTTGATCATCTCTTCTGTCTTAACATTCCTCAGCTCCTGATCCCTGGTTGGAATCTCATGAGGTGCCATGTACTTCAGCTCACCGTCAGCCTTCATCCCATGGAACTTGTCGATCACCTGGTGTGCTGGTTCCAACTGCTCTGTGAAGGTCATGTGCGGGTATCTGAGCTTCACTTCTTGCCACCTTGCTTTGCGTTCCACCGGAGCTAGCTTCTTCACCCTGTCCTTCTGCATCTGGGCCATGGTCCAACTTGGCCTTCAGGTCTGCAGCCACCATCGTGTATGCCTCGAAGTACAACTTCCTCAACTTCGGCACGTCAACATGTCCAGGATCCCTCAGCAATGGTCTCACCACAGAGTCGATAAAACTCTGGTCATCACCAGATCCTGGCGCCCATGAGGATGAGAATGCAAACGTACTCAAAGTACGCCACCCCCTCCTATGGAACTCGGCTGCATAGGCTTCCAAACCACAAGCCTTCAGCCTTCCACTGAAAACTGCCTCGCTCTCAATCAGCGACGCCATGTCGGCCCCCTACAACAGGTGACTTCCACCTACACTCGGGGGCCAACTCACTTACACTTGGGCCAAGACCACCAGTCCGATTCAAGTCACTTCAACTTGAGATTCTTGGCACTGACTTGGGCTGGAAAAAGAAATCTTACTCCAGAAGCGAGGGATTTGGTATCGTCAATGTCAGCCCTCTTCAGGCAATGCTATCACATCGAATGCAACTAGTTCCGGCAAAACTGAAATTTGATACTTCCCAAACTTCCACCCCAGTCTGTCCTGCGGATGGCTTCTCAAACTTTCCAGGGACTTCCCCTGCAACAGGTTTGCTTAAAAGAACTTCTTTATATCAGGGACTACCCCTGATAGACTGGACTTCCCAGTCTGCTGCAACTACTGCAGCACATCAACTGCAACTTACTTCTTGTGCTTTGCAACAAAGACTACGACGGATATGAATGTCATCCACTGCTTGTTCACTTGAGCACTTGTCTGCCTAAGAAGGGTCCGCTTGCCTGCCAGCAGCTTTTTCAACGCCAACGTTATCCACTAGCTGCGAACGTACCCTGCACATACTTTACACAGGGCACCCGCAGCATGAACTGGCTCATTCATCAACACTATCATACTGTTGATCTTCCTACCACTGCCTCGACATTGCGCTCATCTGCACTCTCTTCACCTTCCGGTGTCTCTTCCTCTGACTCGCTAGTCTGATCGGCCATGACTGCCAAACGCTCCACCTTTCTACCATCCACCTCTGCTGTGACGCTGGTGCTCTCTTCTCGACCGACATCTAATTGCTCATCGTCGTCACTCAAGCCACTCTCACTCCGTTGAGGCTCGAACTCCTCAGGAACTTGCACCCACCTCCCTGACCGGGAGACATCAGGCCGGAACCTACCAGCCCTGATGGCTGTAATGACCCTGACCAGTTCATTCAGACTACCTGCAAGAGCGTCTCGTGAGTATAGTACTACTGAGGAGTCTTTTGGCTTCACGTGGTAACCCAGAAGTCTTCTGGCCTTTTCTCCAACACCTGCCTTGCTCAACCAAGACAATGCAGTTGCTTTCAAGGAGTGTGCCCCCACATTAGTGAGGTGCTCTTTGGGAACTCCATGACGATGCAGGAGCTCACACAGCCATATCGCCGCCTCCGTTGTCTGCAACTTGCCTGTGCTCCAGCCAGCACCCAACACTGGCGCTGGCATGTAAGGCAAGCCAGGCCAAGCTCGTAGTGTTGCCTCCTTCCTTGCGCTGAGAAAAGCTTCACCTCAATCCTCACCAGTGATCCCCAACGTGGGTGCCATCACAGGCAGTAGCCTTCTTGCACGCCCTGCCAAATGAACTGTCTTATGCATGGAAATGCCGCACTCCACAAAGTCCTCCTCAAGCTCTGGCTCCTCCTCGATGTTCTGGCTGTCACCGAACCTGAGCCTGCCATAAACACACAGGAGGCAGTGTCCAGCAAAGATCCGGTCTTTCAAGGGGAAACTCCCACACACCACATGCTCGAGGACTTGCACCTGACTCACCGTCAATGCATCTCTCTGTTTCAACAACCGCTTGTTCATGAAACTTCGATGCGCTGACCCTGTCACTCTGCTGCTCATCAGGATCTCATCGATGTTCTGCAGGAGTAAAGCACCCTTGCAAAAAGCCATCGCACTTCTGAAGCTATTGGCTCTCGTGGGCGGTGCATTGTTCTTCCTCAGCTCATCCACATACACATATGCCAGTGGTTCAGTCACAGGAAAAGGCTGAAATCCCTTTGCCTGGCACCACCTGATGAACAGCATCAGTGCACTTGCCCTGACTTCCAGGGTGCCTGTCTTTTTTCTTGCAAAAACGTCATCCAGGATCTCAACTCCGTCCTGTTCGATCATGTCGAAGATTGGCGTGGTCTTGCCCATCACACGTATGATCACAAGCCAGTGATCCCTGGCTTTGTCTCTCCTCTCTTTCTCCTCAACTTTCATTGGCCTTCTTTTGGTCCCACCAAAGAGCTTTGTCAGCATGTCGTTCTTCTCCTCAACCTCAACTTGAGGCCGTTGCTCAACTTCCACCACTTCGATCACTGGCACTGTTCCTCTCAGGGACAATGCTTGCATGCTGCTCCCAAGGTTGAGGAAAGGGTTTCCATCACCCAGAACTAGCCCCACAAAGCCGGTTTCCCAGGGCATCTTCAAGGTACCTGGTGCCCCAGGTCTGATCTTGCTGACCATCTCTTCAATGACTTCATTCGCATCGAACTCCTCGTCTTCCTTCAGCTCAGCCACGCATGCTGGCCTCTTCTTGCTATTGGCCATCACCATGTCTTTCACTCCATCCAACGGGTGTCCACCTTGGCCACTGGGTTCATCCCAGGATGACTGGGCAATTGAAGTATCCGTTCTTGCATCTGGATCCACCCAATGATCTGTCGGACTCTTCACTGGTTGATTGGCCTGAAGGTCTACCAGCTCTTTCAGCTTCTCCAAAGCAACCAGGGCTCCACCATCAGCCATAGCTGCAGAAGCCGCTGCAGCAGTCTGTTCTATGATAGCTGCTGCCTTCTGATAGTCCTCCATCTCCTCATCTGATATCTCTACTGCACCACCAGCCCCGCCATCACCAGCATCCCACTCCATGGCTGGAGAAGAAAAATTGAATACTATGGCGGGGCAACATACTTGCGCCAAAATGGCCACATGTTTACAACCGTCCGACATGTCTCCCTGTTGTGTCTTGGATAAAAGACCTAATTGCTATGCAATATGGAGCATATATTTTGATTTTGATAATGATTTTGATCATGATGAGGATTCTGTCGGACCTCCTTCATTCCGAGGACTGACGTTTGACAGCTTTGTTATGCTTTGTCTGGGTGAGTGTTTGTTTGTGTGCCTGTGCGTGTGTCTCTTACTGCAAATGCCAGACGTTTAAAGTCTCTATTCGAAAGTCTCTTGAAGAAAATGGTATGAAAATTTCTCAGCATGTCATTCTCAAATCCAATTCAGCAAGTCATTCGGGATGAAAAAATCACGGTGCCAATTCCAGCCAAGCCGCGGCACTGAGGCAAGATGAGATCGTCAAGTAGATCGATCCAAAGTTCTTAGAAGTCAAAAGTCACAGGCCGCACAACAAGCACACTATGCCCACTATGCGGTCAACCACCTTGCAACCTGGCCCCCTGGTCCAACAAAGTTGGCCAACATGCTGATGAGGCCTGGAGGTCGAGGGGAGAACCCAACGGGGAGAACCCAGGGTTGGGTTGGGTTGGGTTGGTTGGGCGGGTTGGGTGGTTTGAGTGGGTTAGGTGGTTTGGGTTGCGTTAGGTGGGTTAGGGTGAAGAAAATGGATGGCAAAATCAAAAAATCCAGTGACATTCTTATGAAATGTTGATTGTTTCAGATTTCGAATTCAGAGTTTATTCACTCTAATCATTCTACAAGTGGGCAGTATCACTCCCTGAATTTGTATAAACTAGATAACCAAGGAGCGGCCAAACAATGGATACTTACACAATGAATTGACCAGTTGGATGGTGTTTAAGTTCGTTTTTCCGCCCAGGAAAGTCCAACAAAAAAATCATGCCGCCGATTTTGTCGGGTAATCGGGGTGGTGAGAAGTTCGCCATCGCGTGACTTTACGTTTGCGAAGAAAAAATCCCTCAAAATTACCACAGATTTGCATTGTTTGATCCCCCCAAGATGGGTCATTGAATGATCCCTGATCATTCAAGAATCTTCATTGCCAGATGAAAAATTATATACCCTACGACAGCAGTTGGAGTTTTTGTGGCTGAGGTCGGCTAAACCAAAGACTGAGATGTGACACGGATGGTTGTGAACACAAGATCTGGCACTCACACTTTGATGAATACAATGTTCTTATAGATCCTTTTGCTTTGCACTGTGGTTTAAAGTGAGTCCTTTCCGAAGAATCTTGAGCCTTTCCTTTGCCATCCAGATTTCTCAGTGTTTTCACCTCCTCCTTCAGACTTGTGAGAGGAGACATTCTTCAACGCAGGCATCACCTGGCAAAAGCTCGGAGAGCTCAGTCATCGACCATGACATCACATGGTCGCGATGTGTAGGTGCCTGTTCCTTGAAGAGACGTTGTACCTGAAAAGGAACGTCGAACATCAAACGGTGTTGGATCAAAACCATGAAGTACCAAGCCAAGTTGTTGGGAAGCATTGCAGTCACCGGCCTGCTGCTCCAAGCCCGGCTCGTGAGGAAAGCGCATCGGAGCCATTCGAATGAAGCCTGGGAGAAGAAACGTAGTTGCTACAACACAGACATAGTAAGTGCTTACTAATCACCGCCGGCACAGGGTTTCTCTTCTTGTTTCTTTCAAGATACATGGAACTTTGAGGAGTACGACTACAAACATTTTGCACATAGTAGCACTGAAGTTGTGCTAAGAATGTCGGAGCTCTGTGATCTTTGATACGCTATGTACTTGCCCTTTTCATTTGTCAAAGCTCACCCTTGGAGTCCTTTTTG
>OMLO01006097.1_pt1 | contig 10129 bp, 4 predicted proteins | sample 1674811 | NCBI WGS metagenome assembly OMLO01 (sample SAMN06265003, study PRJEB25207) | coral metagenome | isolation source: Coral host | place: Mexico:La Bocana,Puerto Morelos, Mexico | collected 2008-11-13
GGGCAGCATTTTCAAGACCTCGGTCACAGTTTTTCACGATACGGACCTCCCAGCCGGTAAATAACATATATTTCTTTCCTGTGAGTGTGGTGACACGCTCCATTTATAAATAGATGTTGACATTTGAGTTCTCGTACTGATCTTCAATTATCGGAAGTCTCCAGTATTCGCCTTCACACCAGTCGGGAGCCTTTTTGAGCGCTCTATGCAAAATCATCAGTTCCCTATCTAACCGGCTTTTGTTCGGATACTTTACTTGGTTTAGGTCTCATAACAAAGAAAAACGAAGATTTTGCGCGGTTGCGTGCCTTTTTGTGCCTTTTATCCAAAGATCTGATTTCACGTTAAAGTTAGCTTATTTTCCTTTTGTGTCGGGATGCTTCTCTATGTCCGTGCAAGGAGGTTTTGAGCATTTTACTTTTGTGTGAACACTGCAATGACAGTTGTTATAGAGTCGAGCTCGAATATCACTGAGCGACTGTCTCGAATTCGTTAGAACCTGAAGAACTCAGCATTTCCACGTCCATTCGTAATGGATATCACGCTGGGAGATCTGCTCCTCCTTACAAGATTATCTGATCCCTGATTGGCCAGTTGCCAATTACCAAGCATCAAACTCGTCAAAAATATGTTATAAAACTGTCTGGGTGTTCACGGTACCACGCGCAGCACTGTAACGTTAACTACTCCTAGCCTTGCTCTTCCTACAAATAACAATTAAGGCAGCTAAAAAATTGTTTAAGCTTTCGCCAACTCCAGTAGGTAATTTATTATATCTCTCCTGGCAGCTCTCACCTAAAAGCTGCAAAGACAGCTTACTGACATACTATATATTCAACTTTTAAGTCAGAGTCCTCAAAAGAAAACATAAGTGAGTAAAGATGGTGAACTTTAAGCTTGGTGATGAAATGTGAAAGGTAAATTGATCAACATGTCATGGTGTGAATGATGTTCTCATATTTTTGTCACTCGCAACAAATGAGCTTTTGAATCCTTCCATCGTTTTGTCAACAAAGGAAGACGTGCTTCTGGCGATTAGAGAAGCGAAATAAGCATGTTGACTGTCGGCGGAAGACAATTGGATGGTTCTCTGCTAAACAATTGTGACACGCTTAGTGTAACATCTTCGCGTTTAACCTCAGCAAATAAATTTTCCGTTGATATTTGAAATGTCTTACCAAAATTCCTCAAGCAAATAACAAAGGAGTAGGCACATGTCCTAAAAAAATCGAAAGGACCGATTGATTTCAGCTTTTAGCTTCAGATTTCAACTTTCTCTCCCCCCCCCCCTACCCTCGCGTGCTTCGAGCACCCTTCGCTCGCTTTTTCTTTTCGTGCGTTGAAAAATAGAGGCTGTGAGCAGTCTAGCAAAAAGACGGGATATACAATAACATTTACTTTATTCCAAAGAAAAAGTGCACTTACCTACCAATAATTGGCATATATTTTTGTTATAGCTTGTACTAACCTGTGGAGACCCTTCAGTTTCTCGTTCATCTGGAATTGCTAACCAATGAGAAAACTGCATCACTTGAATCCTGCAATCCTGGTGCAACCCATCCCTGTAGCAATTGAAATCCGGTTGACAACTGTACAACTCAGACTCTGACACAAAGTGCAGGCACTCCCCTTGGCTGCAACTAGACACACGATGAGTGCGGCAATTCTTGACTGCGCCTGAACGAGAACACACTGGACAGCAAAAGCACATTTCGTAGGTCATGTTTTTTAGCCAAGGAAATTCTTTGCGCATGCACTCCATCATCAATTTCAGTTTGCAGTAGATGCTGCGGCTGGTGGTCACATCCAAGCTGCTGCTGGGACATTCTGCCGCCACTCCAGGGTTATTGTTTCCAATACGAAAAATGACTTCAATGAAAGAGGAGTGACACCGGAAAATAACGGAAGTTCCCACGTCAGGACGTAAATAGAACATAGCAAAATTCTGAAACAATTGAGGAAGCTTTTTGCTCTTCCACTCCGCGTTGTACCACTCAAAAAACTGTAAAATTAGTCGAGGAAACAGACCAAGAGGTACTTGACCCGTTGTGAACCTCACATAAAGCGAAGGGTTTTTCACATCGGCAAGCAGCTCAAGGACGGCATCTGTTGGAGGTGAAAGAAGCATGGATGGCACAAGGTACTCATTGGTAGTTGACTCGGAATTTGCTTGCCAGGAACAAATCAAGTTAAATTTCTGCATCAATGTAATCAGGCTCTCGCAAGTTCCTCGCTCGTCAGTCAAGGAGCTCCACGCATGCTTAAGGAGTTGTTCATCAAGGATCCCAGTGTCCTGAAGCTTTTGCCAGAGGTGCTTAACTTCTCCGTCCGTTGCTTCATAACGTTTAACGGTTATAACCATTTTAAACACTTCAATGAGCCACTGAGTGTCCAAAATCACCATTTTTTCCAACTCTGGGGTGTCATTAAAATGGATCAAGATTCTCTGATCGTGCAAAACATTCAGTAGTGTCTGAAATTCAAACTCATCATCAATTTTGCAATTTTTGGATGCAATCTCCTTGGCCTCCTCGAGAGTTATCCACTTGCGGTGCGTTTTGCTCAAGAGTTTGAGCGCGTTTTCATATTTCAGCCACTTAAGTGGAATTTCCTCTGTCATCTGAAGCAGCTCCTCACTAACAGCACGTACTTCGCCTCTCAGGCGTATTACCTCCGGGCACTCAAGTTTGCTTCCTGATTTTGTGTTGTCTACAACAAAAACGTCTTTATATAGGTGTTCCCGGTAAATCTTGTTTCCCAAAAAACCATATATTTTAAGGGCTAGATCTCTAGAATTAGTACGCGAATCATAGGGTTCGTCAGCATGGGTGCACACGAAGAAAACGGGAGGTAGTCTTCTCGGTAAACTGTCAGACGTAGAACCCCTTTCACAGACGTCTTCTGAACTACTCAAGGCATAAACCGATGACATCCAAAAATCGAGGTAGTCCCGGTTTGTTATAGTGCAGGAAGAGTCCTTTATATCCTCGAACATGCCTTTTCTCACAGGAGATGGGGCTTTCACGTTTGGATCTCGACTTAGGTCATAAACCAAAATGTAGATGGCTTTGGTTGACAGAAAGATTGGATGGGTTGAATAGTAAACCGACTGTCCAGCAAAATCCCACAAAACTGAATACAGTTGTCCATCTTCTTCACTTTCCTTTTCTTCAAATAACCTTTCAACGAGTAATGCTACGTCTTCTGGCACTTCTTGTACAGTTAAGTGGCTGTTGGGTTCCTCTTTAGGTTCAACAGGAATATCTACCTCTTCATCTTTTGTTGTTTGATATTCAGTGTCTTGTGTTGTTTCCTCTAGAGGTTTCGATGCCGAAAGTCTGTGATCTGAAAATGATGGCTCAGAGTTGATTGTGTTTGGTTCCTCCTGGAGTTGAAATGTTCTTTTGTTCGTCGTAACTGATGACGTAGGGGTACTCCAGCCTGGTTCTTCCGAATCTGTACCGCATACATTGCCGTTCTCGGTAACTAATGGCTCTGAAAGGCCCTTTGAATTTTCTTCTTCCTTCAAACTTTTAAAAATTAGCTGGGCTGCTGCACGGCACTCAAATGAGGGTTCTGACTCTGAATCAGTTCCTCTATTCTTCCCACCTGTTTTCCAAATGTCTGTCGACACTTTAAAATATGAAGGATCCACTTCTATTCCAACCGTACTGCCTAACCCTTTATCGAAAGCTTCTCCTTTCAATGACTTTTTTAGACTAGTCTTCCCTGTTCCGTCTTGTCCAATCAACATAACTGGCAATCTTTTCAGGGACGTCCTCCCCTCCGAAAGGGCCTTTCTGTAGCATTCAAGAGTCTTGGGTCCCCTTGCAACAATCTCTTTAGGTACTGAAGTATAACATAAACAACAGCCAATTAATCAGGGAAATTGCCAGAAAGTTTGCATTCCAAACAAAGAGGCTATCCCCACCAAAGATTATAAACTAAATATTGGGAAAAAACATCTTTTTAATGGCCCGTAAATAAAGTAAAGACCGCAGACATTCAGACTTTTGTCGTAAAAAGAAACGTCAAAAAATGTGCAAGCTAAGAACCATAATATTTGCAGAAAATAATCTTTTAACTTCTATCTCATCTTTACCACATTAGCAAAGCTGTTGTAACCTCGAGGCCGAATCATGATGAGGGAATCAAATTTCAAAAACCCCGGTCTACACACTGCACTGAAATGAGTTCTTCAAACAAGAATAAAACACAGTCGCACCTCTCCACAACGGCCACCTTGAGGACAGAAAAAGTGAAAGTTTTATAAAGGGTATAAAGGGGTGACCGTTATGGAGAGTTAGGGGTGTAAAACTTGCTTGTTTTTGGGTTTGCGACATTTGTACATTTTTTCACACACACAAAAAAATGTTTATAGTGCATATGATCAAAATATACCAATATAACTGAAACCAACCAGAAACAGAGGCAATAAAACATGGCCGTTGTCGAGAAGTGATTTGAACAATTTGACGTGCTTTAGTGGGAGTTACCGTTGCGGAGAGGTTAAAATAGAGTCTTCCCAAGCCCTTGTGGATAACGTTTAGTTTTACGGATAATCTGTGCTCTACATCAAAAATGTCATTTACAAAATTACAATTTATCAATATCAGTTGTTAGCAAGTCATCATTACCTGAAGCTTTTCTACACAAAGGAGATCATGGTCGTAACAGTTTGGACATCTTATCAGTCTTCATTAGGATTAGAAAGAAATATCTATTCATGCTTTTAACAAATTGCAGTACCAATGATTTGAGAAAATAATGTCTAAAAACGCAACTCTTGCATACACTCTTTTCTTATACTAATGTTTTCCTTGCCAAGCCTGAACTTTCCTTTATTTCAGTCGATTTCAGGCTGAAATATTCTTGCGAATATTCTTAGAATATAGCGTATGACAAATTTGTTTTCGGCAGTATTTGGTGTCTGGATGGTTTTAAAATAATGTTGGTGCCAACTTGCAGGTCGTTAAGGCCTGATATTACGCAAATAACTTATTGCAGAATATTATTAACATCGAACAAATGGCTAGTGCTGATTTTGCTGCTTTTTGATGTTTAGCGAAAGGAAGAACTTTACACAGTTAAATAAAAACCCAAAATTGTATTGTATTGTCAAATTTTCGAACACATAATGATATTCTCAAAATCTCATCGTCCGTCCAGTTAAAAATGTCGCAAATTTTATCCTCGATATTCTTATAAAATGCAATTAAAATAAAGAGTGTAAATAGTAAATAAAAGAACTTGGGAAATTTAAAAGGCCTCGGCCCGGAGTTAAAAGGAAATTTATGGCAGATTCGCAATAAGTCTGTGGTAAGATTTGCTCCTCCACCGAGTTCAGAGTTTTCCCGATCGCAAATTAAACTTTGGCGTCCTTTAGTGGGTTAAAATATTGTTTGGAAGCTCGTGCATGTGACAAATCAATAACGTGCAAATGTCAGTCATCAGTTAGTTTTGTCAGTTAGTGGCTGTTAATAAAGATCCTTAATCACTTAAACCATCCCTCGCTGACCTTTTTAATAAAAAAAATATGTATATAGTTAATTATTTTTTCACTTTACAAAACAAAGCATCTTAATTTCTTAATGAAACATAAATTAACTTTCTGAAATTTAATTCCTAATTTCTAACGATCGAGACGACGTACTGGTAAAAGGTCAGGCAGAGATCTCATTTGAAGAGAAATGTGGAGTACTGTACCGTCTGTACAAGCACCTATATGTGAATGGTGGTAAAGCGCTTAAACAAGGTATGGTACCTGCAAAGTTGAGACGCCCCATAATGGAAGTAGCTCATGAATCGATAATGGACGGTCACCGCTGAAGTACATGGACAGTGCAGAATATTCCAATGCTCGACTCATGCGATGGGCGATGTTTCTACAAAGTTACAATCTCAAGGTGGAAGCCATCAAAGGATCAGAGAATGTTGGAGCGGACTATCTTAGTCGAGTAGAAGAGTAACCTGAGAGACACCGGACTACCTCTGTTGTTTATTAGCTAACAATTTTTCATTTAAGAAATTTCTTCTAAAAGGGGGTTATGTTACGAAAAATTGCCTTACGTGACTAGCGTGACCTCCTAGAATCTTCGCGAAAGTTCTTAGTTTGTTTATTTTAGGATCTTGCGTAAGCGTTTCTAAAGCGATGTATTTTGTAATCTTTCTATAATCAGACTATTTGGAAAGTTCTAGAATCTTATTGTAACAGTATATTAGTAGGCGAGCCCGAGTTATGTTTTGACGAGTTTTCACAATCGAAGAGAGTCTGATGTCAGTTGTGTTTAGTCAGGTGTGACGAAGCAGTGTCTATTCAAGTGGGCAGAGGCCGTGTAAGTTTAACGAGTTTCGTGCTGTTGTGGAGTTCTACTTCGTGGAGACTACGTTCATTGTTGGAATAAATTTTCTTGTTGCTGTTCCGACAGCCCTGCGCTCGGTTTGGTTTGCAAGCTACCCGTCCTCTAAAAGATTACCCGCGTAACACTGTGACCATGGCAAAGAGGAAGATAACCAGGTGAGAGATATTGTGATTTCCAATATCACGAACAAGGAACTGAAGAGCAAATTCTACCGCGAAGAAAAATTCCAGATTACTGGAAATCGTCAGCACTTATCACAATAAGGATGCCATGAAAGTTAAGAGAAATAGTATGCTGACTCAAAGAGATACGCTACAGTGACATAACAGAGGGCGAACGGATCCAACTACGTCAAAACCGAGAAAATAAGTAGTCATCAACATTCGAACCTAAACCATATCGAGTCTTGGAGAAAAATCGAAATGCATTTGTCATCGAGAATTCCGCTGGCCAGCGTTTGTTTGTCTACAAATTTGTAGACCCAGGAACTGAGAGGGGTGCTACAGAAGCTGAGTTGCCCTCTCCGTCAGTAACAACCGAAACGCCCAAGGAAGGGGTTATTTTTGAACAGGATCCAGTTGTTGGAATTCAGCAAAATTCCCAAAGATAGTCTGCCTCTTCCACTGAGTCCATCTCAAGAAGGGCCAAAGAATCGCCCAGTCAGGAAACGAGAAACCCCTAAGTGGATGAAAGACTTTGTTTCAGTAGTGGCTAAACTCTTAAGTGACTGAACTCTTAAGACTGTTTGTCATGTATTAGTTGTTTACATATGATTCAATCGTTCTAAAGACTTTGGACTGACAGAGCTCAGATAAGTTCATTAAGACTTTATCAGGAGGGCTCCTGACTTTATCGAAATCTTTATTAAGTTGGTTAGGAATGTAGTGTCTTCTTGGTTGTTGGTTGGTGGTTGTCCCTCAGATAAACTTGTAATTTTCTGCGTTTGTGAGGAGTGTTCTCTTTCTTTCTGGGCTCATAGTAGTAGTAAGTTGGCGACTGAAGTAATTCTGTAAAGGACAGTTCGACAAGGTAGACAAATTCGCTGCAGAATTTTCACTTTCATTAATCACGTTAAAGAAAACAAAATTTTGCATTCTGTCATTAACTCGCATCGATTTTGCCGAGCGCGTTTCTAGTAATGTAAATATCGTTTAAAGTAGGGTGCTAAATAAACTAGATTATCGCTGGCAGCTCCCTCCACGATTTTTTGTATTACTTGTCTCCTTTACTTGCAATAGAAGTGTTTTCTATTAAGCTGAGCGAAGTGAAATATAATAAAACAGGCCATATCGGTATTCTCGGTATTGGACTGTAATTAACTTGCAGTTGAGGCTAATGCAGGAAGTCTTCAAATGCAAATGACATTCTCTTTTCAAGGATCCCTCGTAATAGCCCCCCATTAGCTAGTTTCAGTCCAGTACCAAGAACACAACTAAGGCCTATTTAGTCAAATACACAGAATCATAAATTAGTACTTTTTCAAAACAAAAGCCTGCTTTACTAAACAGAAAAAAGGATTAACCCGATTCAACCTATTGCAACGTTGCTTGTGCCACACTACCACCCCCAAAAATTCATGTTGGTCTTTCACATTTAGGAAAATCGACGTGGGAAGCAAGTATGGTACTGGCTACTGGACCTTGAAATCTTTGAAGGTAAGTTATTGTTATTTTTATAAAATTGATTCTATATTTGTTGTAAGGGATAAGCCTTCTCTTGTGTTTTCTCTGCGAACATCTTTGTGAGTTTGTCTTTGCCTTTGCGGAGAATGGTGTGCATTATTTTTGACCCTGTTTGAATCAACATTTCAATACACTTAAACGTACAGTTACACATTAGACATATGTTTGGAGCATCTGCACTTATCTCACGGCCCCACTATGGAGATGCACTAAAACAAACTGTCAAATGCCCGAGGATGAGTGGGTTTGGAATCGACAGAGCCATGAAGAACTTAACTGGGAGTTCTTATATAAAAACAATCAAATTAATGTAGATTATTGAACAACAACATCCAAGGCTCGATTATTTTAGTGTAATATCCAAAAGTAGTAAATTTATGTTTGAGATAACAATTCATGACAGGCAGCATAAGAAATTCACTATAATCGATACGATATTTTATCATCACAACGAATTCAACATTGACTAGATCCAAGTTCTTGCAGATTTAAATTGCCTGAACAACTGTTTCCTGTTGGTCGTGATAAAAGGGTCCGAACATCGGTCAAACAAAATAGCATAACTATACAAAAACAAATTGACAAGAAAACATTAACTTAATGGAACAAACCGATCCAAAAAATTATCAGTGTACGAATCACACCATCAACTCCTGCGAAAGACCACAAATGTATGACAAATCACGGAAAAAGCCCCAGCTTGACCGTTAGTCTTGTAAAAGTGTTGGGAGCCCTAGATGTTTCTTTAAATTGCAGTATAGAGCTAACGTTCCATGCAAGAAACCCACAATGCTGATCCCTGTCTTCCAGCAAACCACCAAAAGACTGAATGTCAAGCGCGTGTGTTCCACAAACATTTTCAACAAAGCATGATTTTCAGACTTTTGGTACAAAAAAATGCTCACCTGCATGAGACTTGGACAATATATGGCCTTGATATTGCACTAGCAGCTCCTAGAAAAGGCTCTTCCGATTCCCTTGATGAGCGCAGAAATAGGTCGAAAAACGACAACCTACTCTCAACGTAAAAACAACAAGTGTGTCCGCAATTGCTACGGTAGAGACGACGAATTATTGCTCAACTACTATGATGTGCAGCGTGTAACACTCCATATTAGTAAGTAAATTTTGATTGGTTCGCTAAAAACCCCCAGAATTGATTCGGATTTATATGCTTCAAGGTGATATGCTTCTGAATATGACCAATACAACTACTATGATTCCCAGCAGGCGCGTCTCATAGAGAGAATTGAATTGATCATGGAACAGATAGAATGAGTGTTAAATTGTTAATACAGCTCAACCCATATTAAACGGACACCCTCAGGGAAATGAATAGAAGCCCCTTAAAGGAGGCCGCTTATTAGAGGTAAAAACAATAGAAAAGCCCTCTTCAGGACTTTGATTACTGGTAGCCTTATAGGGGTGGCCCGTTTAATAGGTGGCCGCTTAATAGGTGGCCACTGTATTTGGTTTCGGTCTAAATCGTCCAGTGGCGGATCTAGAGGGAGGGTGCCGGGGATGCGTACCCCTGGGATAAAGCCTACTTCTTCGTACTTGCTTTTAAAATTTGTTTATCTGATCAGTTAGTTTCACTATTCCTTAGTGGTGCACCCCCTCCTAAGAAAAATCCTAGATCCACCCCTGTTGTCTTAATAGTGCTCGTCACGGAAACGTTCAATGGATGACATTAAGTTATGAAGGCCAGGTTGCTGTGCAATTTTGCCTGTGTTAGTGTTTGTTTCGCACTATGTAAACTTAAAAACAAGAATGAAATACTTCCGGAACAAACAAACCAACAAAATTTGTTTAAGTCTATCGAAAGTTTGTCTTGGTTTTCATGTGACGTCATCATTTTCAAAATAAAAAAAAAAATTATCAATTCTTCCGAAGTTTTAGTTTCATCAGATGTAAGACCCTCTAATAACCTGACGTTTTGCGGCGTTTAAGCTCGACCGGGTTCCTCATTATGTAATAGAGTATGTTTGAACTTCCAAGTTTCGTGACATTAAGGTTACTTCAAACCTTCGCGGGTGTCCCCTAGAAAAAAATTCGTGCGCGCGCTGTTTTCAAGGAAACCCCCAC
>OMLO01006098.1_pt1 | contig 10129 bp, 11 predicted proteins | sample 1674811 | NCBI WGS metagenome assembly OMLO01 (sample SAMN06265003, study PRJEB25207) | coral metagenome | isolation source: Coral host | place: Mexico:La Bocana,Puerto Morelos, Mexico | collected 2008-11-13
CTGGCCCCCATCCTCAACTACGAAACTTGGAAGTTGCGCTATCTTCACTCCGACCTCTACGGTATGAAACATGAAAAACCTTCCCCAAAAACTAACACACAAGGTATTTTGAAAAGTCGAACCTGAAGTCTCTATACTTCATTCTGCTCCAACAAAAAAAACACATCAACAAAAACTGAAACAAGTTTGACCACAACCACGTTCATTTGGCACACGTTAGGGCAAAGATATGATGATCAGAACCTATTCTAAAAATCCCAGCTTCGGAAGCCATCCACATCTGGAGAGGCAAGGGCCCCAAGGGTTTTCCATGAATTCATGTTGGGAAGCGAACCAACATAAAAATGCATAAAAAAATGATGAGATGTTACTTACAACAACAAGTTCAACAAAGTGCTTTCTTATTGTGCCCATGTGAAAACATGGAAAGCTCTAGACAGAAACAAATATAACAAATAACATTTCAACAGATGTGGCATGGCTAGGTTCGGGCCTCTGTTGAACCATGTGAAGCCTGCCCTGTATTCAGGGTTTGAAAAAAATACGGCTGTCGCTGCTCCAATAAACACGACAAGGAACAAAGGGAGCTTAGTGCATTGCATGCAGAGCTTGTGTGCTGGTTTCACAAGAAAACAAAGTCCGCAAAAAATATAGTTAAACATTCTGTTGACTATCCAAAAAAACGATTTACAAAATTCACAATTAACGTGTCCATATAATATGGTGATTTTTGTCTAGAACCTTTGTGCCTAAGAAACCATGACAAACTCTGCTGTTTGACTATATACAAGGAAAAATGGGGAAACCTTTCAGATCAAGTGTCAGCTGGAAAGTCACCTGACGGTCAAGAGGTGGTTAATCAAGATACCTCAAAGCGCCTCCTGGACAGAAGCAACCAACGACCTCATGACTTTGGCCCTGTGCTTTTGTCAATGTCAAGGCACTCTCAATGAAAGAATGAACAAAAAGTACTTGAGGCAACAAAAATGAATGACTCCTCATGTTCAACAAACAAAATGATTTTTCATTGATTCAGATTTTTATCGATCGATAAAAATTTGGTTTTCACACTATCAGATTTTTATCGATCGATAAAAAATTGATTTCTGGGGCATCAGATTTTTATCGATCGATAAAAAATTGATTTCTGGGGCATCAGATTTTATCGATCGATAAAAAATTGATTTCTGGGGCATCAGATTTTTATCGATCGATAAAAAAATGATTTCTGGATCATCAAATTTTTATCGATCGATAAAAAAATGTTTCTCTGACAATTGATTTTTTATCGATCGATAAAAAAATACCCATTGGGTTATCAACATTCAATCGATCGATAAAAACCCTGTGTTGATGATAACCAAGTTCTACTGATCGAAAACAAATGTTTCTTGAACAACCACCGCATCAAAGAATTCCGGATCAGGAACATACTAGTTCTGTGCCTTTGCATGCTACTGATAGGATTGATGCAAACCCAATGTGTAGCAGTGTTTGTATGGTTGTCACCATGTTTGTTCATACTATCTCTGGTAATGCAATGAATCAAATTTATATACATTTATTTTCTATAGAAAGTCAAATGTGTTCATAAACAAAACTGCAAACATCCACTGATTTTACAAATACTCTGAATCATACCATTCTGGAGTTTGTGTAGCAAAACATGAAGTCTACACCGCACACGGGTTGCATCGACACACACACACACATCTATAGTGATTGTTTCTCAACTCCTTGAGCTACCCTTGTGAAACGCCCACTGTCTATGTCTCACCATTTGACCTACATATGAAGAACAGTGTTGTCTGATTGAATTTGTGTATGGAATTACCTAACGACCTGTTTGTAAGTACAATGACATTCCAGTATACGGCTCCAACAATCTCAATAGATGATTGCTACCTGCAACCTAAGTAGTTTGGGGCTGCGCCATTCCCGAAACACTACCGTGATAGCTACTCCTCAGTCTAGCAAACTTATTTCGTTTCCACATCCCGTGCCCACCCTATTGAACTTCGTCAGCTCTGTGATTTTGCATCCACATCGGACGGATATACGAATTCTTGCCGGGGACACGCCGAGCCTAGATGAATGGAAATCTAAACTTTCTTATCCCACGCTGTTGGCGGGATAGTCGTGCAGCGAACGCAAAAGCCGAGGAAGAGCATGATGTGATTTCCAGCCTTAAGTTAATCTCTTTCAGAACTATTTTTGAGCGCAAACCACTGGACTTCAGGATTGAAGTGTTTATGGAACATCCAAAACACCAAAAGAAGGAATCTCCTATAAGTACTTCCAAGCCCTCCTTTCATCACAGACATCATGTTCTCGCCCGAGGAGATCTAACATGCATCCCGCAGCCACTTCTCCAAGCGCAAGGCGACTGACCTATAACATCAGCCTCCCATGGGCTTACTGTTCAGGCTGGCGTCTTTGAAACCCCTAGATGACTTGCAATGTCTCCGACATCGCCTGTGAAACACTTGGGTCGGCATAAGTCTCATGAAGTAAAGTTGGCTGATGCTAGTGAACATGTGATTTGGGGTGAGTTATGCATATGGTGCAAGAAGTTGCAGAAATATGAAAGTACTCTTGAATCTGCTGAAACAACACTCTATGAGTATACTGTATGCAGTGCAGTTTGAGACATAGTTTGGTACCCTGTACTGTTTTCACTCACTTCCGATCCAAGAGCTTGTGAAACGCCTTCCAAGCTAACTCGGTTGTAGATTCCGAGTGACGTCCCGAAGTACTGCTACTGCTTGGGTTTGCAGGTTCTGCTTCTCGTTCTTCCCATCCTTTGCCGCCACCACGACCATAGCTGGCGCCCTTGTTGCCCTTGGAGCCCTTGCCTTTGCCCCAAGACCGGTTCTGCTGATGGTGCCACCAGTTCTCCCTCTTCCGCTGCTGCGCTCCTTGACCACGCTCTCGCCTGCGAGCTCTGCCATAGCCAGGCCTTATAGTTCATGATGGGGGACAGCAATGATCACATATGATAATTGCCAACAGCTTGAATCTTGTTTTCATTGAATCCAACCCCTATATCTATGATCCTGCTCTGTCTGACGCAAACAATATCTTCATGAGGACACCGACACAGAAAAGCAACAAACAACAAAAACCAGAAACCCTAAAAAACAAACAAAGTAAACATCTTGACTAAAACACCAACAAGTGACTGCCAGGCTTTACCACTAGGGTCGGTCCATCCTTCATAGGTGTATTGACCGCCCATCTTGTCAGCTCGCCCAACGTTGCCAGCCATGCCCTCGTGGCGACTACGTGATCGATCGTGCTCACGGTATGCCCATGGAGGAAATGTCTCCGCCTCCTCCTTCACCTTCTGGTCCTTCCACCCATCGTCAGCATACCCCTCTTGCTTCATCCACGATTCCCATTCATCGTCGTCCCACTGCTCCTGCTTCACACTAGACCATGAAGCTTCAGCAACACCATAGCTAGGAGCTCCAGCATGCTCATCATGCTCCCTTGCCTCCTCCTCCTCCTCCTCCACCTCAATGAGCTCATCCTGCTCAGCAGCCACATGCCCTGGACCTCGAACAGGCTCACGCAAACGCTGCTGCTCCATGTTGCCCTGCTGCATTTGAAGAAACATAGCCAGTGATTCATCTGGAAGCCGATCATCATCCTCCTGACGAATCAACAGAAGGGTTGCTTTCCACAAGACAATATAATCGTGCAACCATATCACAGTTCACAACATTTAAAGCTAATTCAAAAGATGTTTGAAAATGCCGCAAAAATTCTCCCCTTTGGACAACTTCAAGCCTCCGATACGTCAATGGTGGCACCGACAGCTTTCTCATCGCCAGCAGACATGGTCGTATCAACGAGCGGGCTTACAGTGACGAAATCTCTGATGTTAAACATGGAGACTCAAGCATCTAAGCATTAAGACATTCGATGAAGTATCTAATGACTACATATATACCTTCACTTCATGTATAAAGTATGACACTATATTGCATATGCTGGTTTGCCGCCAATGCGGGTCTTGCTGGTCGACCCGCATTGCTTTGAACACCGCTGGGCAAAAGCAAGGACAAGAGAATGGAATCAAAAGGACACGTCTTGATTTTCAAAAATCCTGATATGTCAAATCGCAAATGCCACTGGAATACTGGGTATATGGAGTCTTGACATGACAGCAATCTGGAATCCCAAAATGACGTGCAGGGCTGTTAGCTCGTACTGAGGAGGTGCAGGGTTTGCAACTCGCACTCGAAGTGAATGTATATAATATTTGTGCAAAAAAATCATCTTGTCCGAAAGGAGGTGCCAACATCATTGAAATACATTCATATATCAGAACAGCTAAACAGCAACTGCTCACCACAACACAAACGACCACCACCCCACCAAACAAAGCTCAGTGACCAAGAATGAGAATGCAACCAACATGTATACTCTAGCATATTTGAAGACATCAACACAAACAGTCTGCTAGCCCTTGTTATGCGTATGTTTCTAGCTATACCTTACACCTGGTAGACATATATACCTTTCACAGCTCGACCGTACAAAGTGACACTCAAATCCACTATGCTGACGCTCTACTATTGCTGCCTTTTCCTTCAAACCGCTCCGTGCTTCTAGCAAGAGATCGCCTTCCTCATTTCTTGGGCTGGCTTTCTGCAGGACTGTCATCGCAACGCTTTCGTGGGCTTGCTGACATTGCCCTCAATCTACGAAGTTTGGGTGATTGACTCTTCTTGGGCGATTGACTCTTCTTAGGTGATTGACTCTTCCTGCTGGGTGACTTTGGCATTCTCTTGGGAAGTCTAGTTTTGCCAGCTTGCCCTTGACCAAGACATACGATAGCTTTCATGTACTTCAGGTTCGATTTGCAAAGTTCCACCCAGAGACATGAACTGTCTATGCCCCACAAACACCTCATGCCATATCCTCCCATGGTTTGGTTCTGGAAGCGAACTTCTGGAACATCAATGGTCACATGCGATGCAGCCAATAGGCTTTGGTCCTCAGCTCTCACTTTGCGCTTCTTGGTGCCAGTGTTCTCACTGTCATCAGTGGCAGCCTGGACTGCCTGAACACTTGCTGCTTTCCTGGCATCAAGCAAGCGATCAAAAGCCTCTACATTGGCATTCCTTTTGCCCTGCATCCCTTTGCCCAACGCAAACATCACCAGAGATCTGTCAAACTTGGAGAGTTTGATGTAAACGCGACCATCTGATGCTTCTTTAGTGGTCGGAACCCAGACTTTCTGATGTGCATTGCTCACAACCCACCGAGTCTTGATGGTAACGAACTCCCCATCAGAGTCCGGGTTATCCGAAGCATCCCCTGACTCTGCACAAGCCATGCTGAGGTTTCAGCGAGCCGTCGCCCTGCTGACTGCTATAGCGCGAGCTGCTTGAAAAATCAACAACCCTGCGCATATATACAACAAGTAATCATTCATTTCATCATCAATGCGGGTGTTCCAAAAAGAACAGTGGCGTGAATTCACATCTGCACATACATGATGATCACAAGCTTCCACATAGCATCTTGCTTCATTGGAATGAAATGGTTGTTGACTTCCGTTTGAATTCTTCAAGACTTGTCAGCCTTTGGGTGCCCTGACGAAAAGAAGCAGAGAAGCAGCACGCAATGCATGCCTGGCCTGAGCACGGCTGTCCGAGAGAAAAGACTTGTTTAATATTAGCTTGATCTATATATCGCATTACGACATTCAAACTCAGAAAACATACACGATGTTGAGAATATATACGGGCGTGATACACGAGGTCTTGAAATGTTAGAAGCATCTCTACTTTGGAATTGTGGCAATTAAAAAGAGAAGTTTCCTCTTGATGTGCATGCTTTTCACAGAACCATGACGAAGTCTTTTATTTTCAATTTTCATCGTTGTATGTCGGAATGACATTGACAGCTTTGAATGAGAAGGAAAAAGTCCATCAACACGACCTATCCCAAGACTGACGCAGGGCTGAGGAGCTCGCGCACTTGTGCTGCAGGGCCTCATGCAATGGCTCGCACATGGTTGACTGGGGTCAAAGTCAGTGTCAATGAAAATGGATTTCAAACTAACACTGAATTCAGCAGGCTGTGAACATCTCATCACCTAAAAATATGACTTCCATCAACTGAATGTGAAGCAGCGTGAAGCTGATGACTCTGAGGATGCACATGCTATTATAAAAGGGCGAGCTATCCATCCTAGAATCCATTACAAGGCCCTGCCCTGACACAATTCATCGACATGGTGCGAGTACATGATACCCTGCAGTCCAGAACACTGATACAAGCAACGTGCATCTTATTCAGTAAATAGCTCAACATTCCCAACAGAGATCAAGGGCCCCCAACAGTCAAGTTCTTTCAAGCCTGCAAGACTGGCTGCAGGAAGGGTTGGTTTCATGTCTGCTCAAAAGAACCTTGCTTGTAGCTTCTTTCCTTGACAATTTCGACAGCCTCTCCTATTAGCGCTATTTATTTTTCTTCTGCTGCCATGACTGATGCTGATCCACATGGCCTGCCAAGACACACCTTCCTGAGAATTGAGTAGAAACAAGTCAACCAGATAAGACTGTTCTGATACATTATATAGGTGGGAAGCAAATGCAGGGCTTATCGCGGTGAAAATAGATCCTACGGCTGCCCTCCCTTGGCGGTCATCCTCCTCTTGGTTGGAGGACATGGCACCAATTCTTCCAATTCTTCTACATGTTCCTTCTTTGGAACCCAACGAAGCAACAATTCGTTCTCACCAATGTCCTTGGTGTTGCGCATCACGGTCACCTTCGCCGCATTGTTGGTCTTGGTTGGATCATAAACAAAATGCATCTCCATGTTGCTCTTGCTCTCGTCATGGGTCGTGCGAACAGCCCAGAAAGGTGGCAAAAAGGCATCATCATAACATCCATCTTTGTCCGGGCCCTGAAAATGAGGGACAAGGTGGATTGGGAACCCGTCAATCTTTCCCAAGGAAATCATCCCGCCAGTGGGATTGTCTGTGGTCACGATCTTGGGTGTTGCAGGGTTCAAGATCAAATCACCTTTTGCAAACTCTTTCACTGTCATGACATCCCTTGATGGTTTGAGTGTATTCTTCAAGCCCTGCAGACAAGACTTCGACTTCTCTTCAGCAGCCAGAAGTGCAGCTGCTACCTTGCCCTGCACCACTCTCAATTTCAACTCACGGGACTTCGCATGAGCAGAGTGCTTGTCACCTGCAACATCAAGAGGTGCAACTTTTTCCTTGCTGATCTTCCACTGTCCCCTGCGGAAACCATCCGCGGAAATTTGAGCTGTGCCCGTGATGGGCCCGTCATGGACCTCTATCACAACTGTGCTCCCATGCATGGACTGAATCACGCCTCTGACTTTATCAGCTTTCCTCATCACAACACAACCCACTTGGAAGCCCAGTTCTTCAAGGATCGCAGCCTCATCCTCAAGCAGGCCGTCTTCATTGAGCTTCCGAATCCTTTCGATGTTTTATAATGTTTTAAAATTTGCAACTCTTCAAAAAAACCTGAAATTAAAAGGTCTGTTTTGAGGCCTCGCAAAATGCAAACTGAAACATACATATATAATATGTGGAAAGAATTTGAGACAAGTTACGTAGAAGACTTCTCAGTTGGCTTGGAGTTGCTACTGCTAGCAGTTTCCTTCATAAGGTACCCATCAAATTCATTGGTGATCTTGAACCCAGTGATCTTTTCCACTGCATTTACAAAAGACCATCCGATATGCTGCAATGATGGAAAAGCAATCTTCTTGTCCATCACGAACAAGACCACGTTGTCCTCGAAGCAATGAAGAGCTTCCAACACCGCATCTGCATGTTCCTTCTGCAAGTCTTTGATCTCTGGATTGGAGCCGTACATGGCACGCATCTTCTTGAGAAATTCTTGGCCTTTCTTCAACTTCTCATGGATGGCTGGGTCCTTAATTGCCAACTTTCTGACATCTTGGACTGAAATCTGTTTGGGATTTGGGTTGCAGTACCCAAATGCCAGAACTGCATGGCGCAAAATCACTAAAGGATCTTGGCGTGTATCCTTTGGGTCCATGCCCAATGCATGAAAGAAATCCTTTCCCAGACTCCTGCACTCCACCTTGCATGCTTTCATCCGCTGCTCTGTCATCAAGAGCTTCTCTTGCAAATGCTTTGCAGCTCCATGCCTGACCAGAAAGGTGAACATGTCCGGGATTGCATCAGAACATTGAGGCTTGGTCCTCATGATCGTTGACTTGACAGCTGCAAATTGCACCTGGCCTGCACTTCCTTTCGCATTGATCATGTTGATAACACGCCGAAGGATTTGAAACTCACTCTCTCCCCTCGAGAGCTGCGCACTGGTGTTGGCAGCTGCCTGTAGTAGATCAGCCAAACCTTCGACTGACATCGCCTCGTGATTGATGACCCTCCAAGTCAGGCCAGTCTCAGCGGACTGGGCCATGGCTGGATCTTTCAATCTCACTTGTTCTAGCTGCAGCTTTCCATTGATAGTCAACTGACTGCCCTCGTATTGGTGCGGAGCGCCCATGATGATGCATCTGAGGGCAGTGTTTGTGTGGCTGCAACTCAAGGATACGTATTTCAATTTGTTTGCCTCAATCACTGGTATAGTACCTTGGCTCGATTCTGCTAACTGCAGGTTGAACCTTTCGATCTCACGATCTCCGGGTGCCACATCTGTGCACATGGGGTCACATTGCCGACTGTCGAAGCCAACTGAGGCTATATCCTCGAGTAATTGGTGCACAGAGTGCGGCACGATGCCTAATCCGTCCCGGTTGGACGGGTGAACGCCCACCAGGGACGGCTCAATGACCTGAGACTGCAGCAGGCCGTGCTTCGACAACAAAGCAAGCACCTTCTGCATTCCTTGGACTATACCGCTCTTCTGAGCATCTTGCACGGCATCAGTCAGCTCCTTCTTCACACTTTCGACTAACGGCATTGCTACAGCCAGTAGACCAGGAATCAAATCCTCCGAGTTTGAACACTTGAGAAAAAAACAGCGAGACGCATGTCCCTGCTGTGTCAACTTGGGGCGGTCATGAAACCCTGCCACCGATGAAAAAACAAATGTAAACCGTGTTCCCCCCCCCCTTCGGTGGTTTTGGTGGTGGGCCCTTACAAATATACTTCCCCTATTTTAACTATAAAGACAGGGCTAGTTGGATTCCCCAAAGTCACCCTTAAGAATTTATTTTCTTAGTAAATTCATTGAATTGTTTGTCAATATTTTCCTAGTTACAATTGCATGAAGCGATGCTTCTATTTGGCCAATTACCCCCTGAATACCATTAGATGCCAGCAAAAGGACTAAACATGAACCATCTACGAGCATTACAAAGTGCATCACTGCCCAAAGTTTGTTTTTTCCAGCCAGCTCAAAGCTAAAACTAAACTCACCTGCAGAGTTTACGTTTAGCTTTGTAACGTCTGGAAAAAACATATAGCCCCCCGCAATCACCAAAAAAATGGTTTCGCCTGCGACTGCACAGGCTGCCCAATCATCAAAAAGCGTTGCCGTGGCGGAAGCACGGTGAAGGGAGTGGATGGTGTAAAAAATGGTACATGACAAAACGAAAATCTAATATATAGACACTTCAAAGGACCCACCAACGATGTTTTTCAGGCAAATCCATGGTGTTTTTTCTTTGAGGTTATTTTTTTTTCCATATATATGTTGCTTGATGCCCGTTGAGGAAGCACCGTGGGTGCCATAAAATTTTGCAAAAAACACAACAGGGATAGATTTTGGCAACGATGATGATGAACCCCACACGTATGCAAAGTCGGTCAAAATACTCCAGTTGCCATAGTTTTTTCAAACATGTTGGGCACTGATCTATATATATCATACAGCCGCGTGTTAAAAAAAAAACATCCATGGTGGACATAGCAAACATAGCCTAAGTACCCAAACTGTACTTAGACAACTTAGCCAAGTTGGCTAAATAAACCCTAAGTATGTTGCAAGTTTGTTAAATCCACTTACCCAAATAAAGCTATGTAGATTCTATCTACGGTATTTTACATCTGGAACATGTATGTAGATACTTTGCACATGTAAGTAAATCGGAAGTTTCTCAAGTGCAGTGCACCAACTTAGCAAACTTA
>OMLO01006099.1_pt1 | contig 10129 bp, 10 predicted proteins | sample 1674811 | NCBI WGS metagenome assembly OMLO01 (sample SAMN06265003, study PRJEB25207) | coral metagenome | isolation source: Coral host | place: Mexico:La Bocana,Puerto Morelos, Mexico | collected 2008-11-13
GGTGGTGGTGGTGGTGGTGTTGGTGGGGGTGGTGGTGGCATTGGTGGTGGTGGTGGTGGTGGTGGTGGTGGTGGTGGATGCTGGGTGGTGAAAGAAACTTTATAGAAACTTTGGGTTTACACGAAAGCCTAACCACTAAATACAACTACTGGTTAAAAGCATCTAAGCATCCGTAGTCTAACATGATAGCTGGTTAGAATATTTGACATGAAAGAATTGGTGCCTTCCCTATCAGAATTCCAGAAAATTTCCCGTGTGTGAGTTGGTAGTTTGCCAATGATACTTCGTTAGAACATTGATGGATGCCTTCACATAAACTAGCATAGCCATGGAGCATCACCCTTTTCCATCAGAGATACAGTACATCATACATCAACTTCATTTGCAAAGCTAGATTTAATTGAACTTAATGTCAATATTGTTTTTTTAACACCAAAAAATGCTACATACAACTACTCCCTTCGTCACCCTAGGAGTTCCGCACTGCTCTCTTGGAACCTTCGGGCGGTCGTTGGTTAATGGTCTTTCCAGCACCTCGGCATCGATTTACAACAAGAAGGGTAGTTTTCAAAACCAAGCTGTTTGATGTATTGATTCATAAAAAATCCTTTCACAGAAACAGATGTTAGTAGTGGTGGTTTCCAAGTGAGTATTGTTTTTATCCCGTTCCTTGGGGAAATGATCCAATTTGACTCATGCTGACTTCGAACGGGGTAGCAAAAAACCCATCAACTAGATCAGATGCCACGAATCCTACACTTTGTGCAGGCCATGACCGTATGACGATCAACGTTCGGATATGACCAACGAATCCCCGGGAAACTAACATGAGAATGGAAACTCCAGATTTGAAGATGTATTTCCTATTGCAGATGTGGATTCTCCAATGTCGTGTTAGTTTTCAGCGATGTTTTTCTAAAGTAGAAATTACAACAGTTGTTTAATGGTCGGAAATGGGCTGAGTGAGTATAACTGCTTGCTAGCTGGTGGTTTCAATCATGTTCTTATCTTCTCGCAAAAGCCTTGGGGAAGATGAAATCCAAACCACTCTGATCAATGGGAAATATACCTCTACTTTTAGTCTGATTTATGGGCCATTTTCCAGCCAGCTATGTTAGTTTACCAGGGTAAGTATCACCCCATCCACGATGTAACCTTGAGGATGGCATCAAATTTGAGAAAAAGATTGGGACACCCATTTCTACGATTGCATCCAAGGTTGGGCAACAACTTAAAGTATATGATTGCCAACCACCATTATAGAAGGTGTTTGAGCAAACCCTCATTTGATTTGAGTACGGTATGCCAACCATGTCGTTGTAAGAATCCCTACAAAACAACCAGGCTTTCTTTCCACTTCGGTTGAGAATCGCTTGCTAAGGAAACCTCTGAGAAGGCTAAGACTCAGGCGGATTGCCAATCTGTGATTGGTATGGTAAGGGAACTTTTGCCGTATTTTTTAAAGTAAGAAATCCAGGGTGGGTGAAATATGCGAAAGAATTTGAATTTACTCTAGGACCTATAATATATTGGTACGTGGATTTGTTGAGTGGATTGCTCTTCTTGGATATAATTGTTGCAATGCCTAAACCTTCAACTGGGAATACCAGCTGAATCTGAAGAAACATAGCAACATGCACCATTTGAAGATGTATCTCTTAAAATCAAGCAGTGGCTAGTAGAGTATAGTATACACCATTCCAGACTTTTTGTTTGCACTGGTTCGTAGACAAAAGAGATACCCGTTCCCACCTGTTTCTGGCAGGAAAATCCATTGACTAGACAGGTCAGAAGTTTCACGGTTTTTCTTCTGGATCCTTCAGAGATGATTCATCAATGGTGGGAGGGTCAGGGTGGTAAGTTCGGGATGCTACAGTAAATGGCCCTTCGGGAAACTACCCTCCGGTAACATAGCTGGCTCGAAAAATCCACATGTTAGTTTACCATAATTTAATACATGAAACCCAAAAAAAGATCTAATATGTGGTGGTTTCAAATCCGAAACATCATCCAATTCACAAATTGCGCCTATAATCTCCCTGAAAACGAACAGCAATTTTGCTTCGAAAATAGCCTGATTAGCCCCAAAAAGGAAGCCGGATCGTGTCTTTTTTGCCAGAACAGGGATGCCAACCTCCAACTATTGGTGAACTCGTTTCAACCCCAACGGAGTCAATCCAGACCCACAATTTGTGACAAGGCGAGTGAGATGTGGAGCAAGTTGAAATTTGGTGCTGCAGGTGTTGGGGAATCACAGAGATTTGGTGCGTGGAAGTTCGAACTGATTTGATCCTTGTGAAGGTGATTCATTTGTGGGATTGATGAGTGAAAAAGAATGAGAAAAGATGGGGAGGTCTATAATTACATCCCATCCTACGATGTGTCCGGTTTTACCTGTTGCTTCTTCCAATTTAGGAGTGATGATGATGATGATGATGACGATGATGGTGGTGGTGGTGATGATGCTGGTGATGATGATGGTGATGATGATCATGTGTGATCATATGTGATCATCGTGATCATCGCGATCATCATGCATCCAACAAAATATCCTGCAGTAATCGAAGTGAAGTGAAAGACCCTTACACCATTCCATTCCAAATGTCAGATACCCAGTTCTCCTGTTCTCCTCTGTTTCGTTTTTCTTTTTCGATGGAATATGCGATGAAAAGAAGTGCTTCCCAACCCAGCCAACATTTTTATGTTTGAACAACATAATATAGTTCCTGAATATCATGCATATCACCAAGCTTGGAGTAAACCACAAACCTCCAAAGTCCATCTTGACGGGTAGGAAGGGAAGGATCGCTTCATCATCTACCGAGGCTGCGGCCGAGAAGGGAGCCATCTATATCGGACATGGCGTTTTAGATTCCTTACTGAACTACCTCGGTGCCTTGGATTTTTGTTGTTTTTTTTGCTGGGGAAGTACCTGTTTAGTACCCAGGGATCTTGGTGAAATGGTGGCAAAAAGGGGGGTGGGAGGTGTTTGGTTTGCAAAAGAATGGTAGTAAAACTTGTTGTATTCGAACTGATCGTTCAACTGAATAGGTATGTAGTAGAATTTGCTATCACCTTTTGGTTGAGCATTTGTGGCCACTTTTGGACATGGAGACCCAAAAGTTTTGCCTGCAGATATTGTGGTCATATAATATCCCAGAAACTGCACCAACGATAAGTGATCAGAAAAGTGAAAGGTACATACCCATTATTTGATACCATCTATGTACTTTTGCCCAGAGGTATCCACAGGTGATTGACTTTCATATGGTAAATGATGGTAAATGTGGGTAAATATACAATACTGTGACGCTTCAAAGTTGTTGCAAACGCTGTAAGTTGAACCTCCAAAAATGTTTTTCACAATGGGAGTTAGCAAGGACGCATGCTTGAACACATCGTATCCCAACCTTGGATTTGTTCTAATGGGTCATGGTTGATCCTTGCTACCATGGGATTCATTACAGCACGTACTCACCCAGTTGGCGGAAAAGTGAAGTGTTGTTTCCAAAAATCTAAAGTAAATTTAAAGAAAAAAATGTATATATATATATATTTATTTACACAGAGGCAATGTTTAGCTAATGCTATTGGATTTCTTTTTTGACTAATCATGAACAACCTGGATATTCTTGGAATTGTTGTGTTTTGTTGTTGACTTTTGAATCCAATGAATTAAGTGTTAAATGATGGTTGGATCAAAATTGCCAACGTTTCACTGTTGTTTTCTGCGTTTTTTTGACCAAGTTTCACAGGTTTTTGTTCCGTTGGATGTGCTGAACCATCAACCTATGAAGTGTAGCCTGCAGCACTGGCATGGCCATGGCTTTCTTAGGTACCTTGTGGGTAGGTGGCAAGGCGGTGGAGAAGATCGTGGAGGCGATGGGGTTTGGAGGGTGAATGTCATATGTCATAGGATTCCAAATGAGGGTGGCAATTAATGCTTTGTAAATGGGATATCTCAGTATCTCATTTGGGTATCATTGTAAGTTTTGATATCTCAGCCATTTGTAAATAGATTTGTAAATGGGGTATGTCAGCATCACCTTCCAAATGTTGGCTATTTTGCTTATCTAAACTCTATGTTCATTTCCAATAAATTTCTGGGAAGATAATCATATGATAGATTGGTTTTTGGAAAAATTATAGCGACCCTTCACCGTCCGTTGGGAATTCCAAATGGGGGTGTATGGGCCAAACTGCCCTCAATTCAGGTTTTGAAATTAGGGTTCACAAAACTCCAAAAAAAATAAACACGAAAACAGCTGGAAGCCACAAAGATTCAAGATTTGAAAGATGAATTTCCTTTCAACATGAATGTTTTTGTTCAGATGATTTTGTTTCCTCCAAAGTTTGGGGATGTTCAAGCTCCATGTTCGTTCGGTTTCCGGCGGGTATTTGGACCCCAAATTGACTTGGCTTTGTTTGCTTAAGGTGACTTGGCTTTAGTGGGATTCATCACCACTGAAAAAACGTGTAAGGAATATCCCATTGAAAGGAAACAAGTTTTAGAAAATGCAGTCATTGGTAGCCAGGCTTTGGCCCAAGACTTATTGCCAAAATCTCATGGGATGATTTTCCTTTCCCTTAAGGTGGTGGTCATGGTTAAGGTTCCAGCCTTTCGACTTCAGGAGTGTAGTCATTCTAGTACAAATATCGTCAGGAAGATGTTAGCCCCACTCTCATCGTTATTGCATGTGCTTAAGGCCATAGTTTATTTTTTCCTACGGGCCAACTGGCTTTGTTGAAGGTGACCTTTTTTTTCGTGATGTTCTTCATCTTGGCCAACTAGAACAACCAAATGGACGGCCTTTTTTCAAGCGGTTTAGTAAGGGAAACCGACAACCCAAAAATCACTTCGCTTTGGGTTTGTGATTTTTCGTAGTTTACCCAGATTCATCATTCCCGGAAGATGTATATGTCTTTCCTTTATCCAACCCACAACCATTGACCTAGATCTGAATTGGGGTGAATTTCATCTAGTGACCACCAGGATCTGTATATTTTGATATCCCCATAAACCTTTATTTGCCACTGGCGTCCTGGCGGTTCGCATCCTAACATTATACCCTATGATTACGATATACATTAAAAATTCTCTAGAATGGGAGGATCATCTCTTCGTGAAAGGACCATTTCAGCACATGGCTTCTGTGAAATTTGAATCCTTTCAGCACATCGGTCGGATATTGGTCACGGTCACTTAATTTTTTCAATATTACAATTATTGCCATACTCGGGACATGGCTTTTTCCTCTGGGAAAAAATGACAGTTTTTTAACTTTGATTCATTTGGAACTTTGGGATTATTATAAGATGCACCCTCCCTGAGACTAACATATCCCCTGAAGATAGACCCCTCAAAAAATTAGATTCCGAACTTGGAAACCATCATTTTTAGGGGCTACGTATGTTAGTTTCAGGGAGGGTATCAAGGTTGATGTTTTGCACATAAATTCTTCCATGTTTCCAGTTCCTTAAAGATCCAGCCCCATTGGCAAGATCCACCTCGACGCGGTCACGCCGTGTTTCGGAAAGCTTGTGAAATGTCATGGGGCAGCAAAAAGTCCATGGTGATGCGAATCAAGTTTTATAATATGGGTTTTCCGGTCGATTTTGATGACTTTGTTTTTTTGAGTTTTCAAAGAAAGTCATTCGCATGGAATCTCCGAAGGTCCAAATCATGGGGGAAATTCTCTGAACAAAAAAAACAGTCAGAAAGCACAGGAGTGGCAACTCAAAGATCTGACAGACTTTATTTCTTGAAAGAAATAGATATTTTTCCAAAAACATCCAAGGTCCGGCATGTCAAATGGCAGATTGAAGAGGTTCTGAAAACGCAGGAAACATATTGTTTTTATGACATTGCAATCATCTAAAAGAGTTAACGTTCCTTGCTCTATTGCTCACATGTGCCATCTTGCTAACCACAGGAACTGCCCGGGGATTTTTTTATCAACAAAGATTGCACGCCATGGAGGGTGCTCCGGCAAGAGAGGCGCCTCAAAACCCGAGGCGAAAGAGAAGAGTGTGGTTCCTGCTGGTAGCCTCGACTTTGTTTAAGATGATGTTTTACGTTCTATCCCCCAAGACCCAGGATACAATCGTCACCACCAGGATTTATTGCATTTTTAGTAGGGTTACTGGGTGGTGGGTAGTTCCAAGTAATGTTTTACTTTTTACCATTGTTATTTGCCATATTGCTTCCATGCATAAAACCTATCGTAAATGCCGTGATAAACTACCAATTGGGTTGTCAGTGATGAGCAACATGACCAACTTACCATTATCCATAGTAAGTGACCAGCAAAAAAGAGTCACGTCCCAAGGTACTTCTCATCGCCGTCTCGTTGGTGCTTCCGACCATAAGCCGCGCTTGCTATTTGACTCTGCTTTGGATTCCCGTGTTCTTTTGGCAAAGTCCCACTACCGTGGTGTTCGCTCTGTACCTTGTTCATGGAGAGGGGACTCGAATGAGGTGAGTTACTGCAATCAGTGGTGATTTGAACTGGGATGTAACCCATATGCGAGGGATATGTAAATAATATGAATTACATATGGTACAACAACATGTATTAATTGAATAGAAATATTATATATATCTACTATGTGTGAGAATCATAGTGAGCTATGGTCATGTTTACTGAATGAGATCCACCCCAAACAGCAATGCAGAGTTTCATTGGGGCAAGTTGAGGTTTGGGCCCAACAAACCTGGTGATTTCAATCTTGCGGGCCGTAAATTTGCCCCAGATACCTTTGGGGAGAAAAAATCCATGGCTTGATATTGGGCTATTTAAAGGCAGGGCTAACCCCCAAAAGAAGGTGAGGGATAGTACGGTACATGATTTTTTCGTAAGCAATTACTATGGGAATTGTGCCAATACTAATGTTGATATAAGCCCATCATAGCCCACCTATGTAATATATACAGCAAGATCTGGCTTATCACCCTACATGATATGTGAATATTTGGCTTATCACCCTTACACATACACTCCTTGAAACTAACAGTTCGCACCTGCCAGGAAGCCATCCCAAAAGGAAACGATCGTCTTCCAACCATCCATTTTCAGATGCTACGTTCCTTTTAGGGTAAGATGTATGGCCCTGAACCAAAACAACCCCCCCAAAAAAAACAGCAATTCCCGTCCCAACCACAACCATCCTGGTTTGCTCAACTGCTGGGCCACAACAATACATGCGGTAACGGTGTGGCCTTTTTTGTCCAGGCAAAAGAGTGGTCCCGTTTTTATTAAGCTCGGCCAGTGGCTCTCCACCCGGCGTGACATCATCCGCAGTATCTCGGTCTCGAAGAAGTCGAGGGAAGGAACGGTCCGAGCACGGTCCGAAATGGAAGTCAAAACCGCAAAAAAAAACAGGTACCCAGTAGCAAATAAGATTAACAAATCACCTCTGACTGAAAAATCTGTTGGAAAGATTAGGAAGATGTTGGTCAGGAAAGACAAGGGTTTTTAAAGTTGGAAACTTTTATGTCAGGTTTCATTCTTTGATAGGCCGGCTGCTCGGCCCCTTTTCTGGTAACAGTCGTACCAGAATCATCAAGTTAGAACTAGGGGGGTTGCCGCGAACCAAATCTTTACTATATATTGACCGTTACATGAAAAGGGGGTGGAATTTTGGCAAAAGAAAAAGGATATTCATTCAACGGGCGAACAGCAAAAAACCGTGAACATCTGTTGCTCATGAATGTTTCAGAATGGCTCCCTAACCTCCCAACGTTTACATTTTTGCGTTGAGATAACCTGAAATTTGCTGAAGTCTCACTTTGCGTAAAGAGAAAGGCCAACAAACATCAAAAAACATAACCAACCTATATCCACACGTTGGGTATGTAGGTGTCAGGGTTCCTTTATTAACCTTCACTTTCTACTGTAACATCGTAGCCACTGCGGCTCTACGTCCCAGGCGTTGGTAGGTATCCACAAAAGGAGCCCGCATTTTCATCATTCATTTGCCATGGCCGAAGATACAATTCTGGGTACAACAATTGACTTCACTGTCTTTGATGTTATCACCTATGGATTGACTGATACGAAATGGAACGCAAAATCCGAATTGGTTTCTCAGCCTATCATGGCTTTTTTGCCTAAGTGGATTGGCCGATATGTTTGTCCTGGTACAAGAATCGTAGCGAAGAATTTTGCATACGCCTACACCATGACTGGATTGGCAATTATGGAAAAGAGTGATGAAGAAACGTTGTGGTTTGTATCAAGCCCTGAGCCTAGTCATCGCATAGTGGAACTGTGTGCTGGTCTTGGGGGATGGAGTCAGGGAGCCGAAATCGTTGGTGGACAAGTCAACCTATTTGTTGACAACAACCCCACCATTGCCAGAACGCTGGCCAGATCGTTGAACATACCATGTATGAATCTGCAAGAGGTCATCGAGTGCGCCGTGATGGGCATATTGCGCATCAGTGGCCACACGCTCCAGGATTTTCCAAAACGGATGTAGTGATAGTTTGGCTTCCACTGCTGCAATGCGCTTCATGTCACTGAGGTCATGGCGTGATACTCCGTCTGCAATGTTGCATTCTGACTTCACCCACTCAAAGCTGACGTGCCATTGAAAATGGGTGATGAGGCGCCACACCATGGTAAGCAGGTTGTTGACTGCCTCATCTTTGCCAAAACCTTTCAACAGGGCGTGTTTGCCCGGCTGATTGTCGATGAAGCTCACCAGCAGTTTAGGGAGACGTTCCCTGAAGAAGGTCAGGGCGATCACCTGGGCGACGATCTCCAGGAAGTAGATGTAGGCCTTTCTGCTGCAGAATCGCTGGATGATGCGCGGAGGGACTCTGCCATAGGAGAAGACCACCATGTTGCCAAGGCGTACCACCACGCCCCAACCGTTGACATAGCTACAGGCTTTGGCTGGAGACCACTGGGCCACAAAGTCTGTGTTGGGCTTGAAGATCTGCTCACCCATCTGAAAGAAGGCATCGGTGTAGATGCACGTGCATGGGGCATCTGGATCGAACGGAATGATCCGTGGTTTGATCTCCTCCAAGATGGAAATCAAAGTTGTGATGCCTCCACGAAGTCCTGAGTTCAGAACCTCTGCACCATTGATGTCCTGTAGTCCATGGGCTCTGCTGTAGATGGGCACCAATGCCGATCGTCCCAGGTTGCCAAAGAGGGATGTGGTCAAAAACATCAACTTGCCGGCAATGGTGTGTGCCTCTTCCTGCGTGAGGCGATTGGTCCTCAAGATCCCATGCAGAGTGCGGAGCAGCTTCTCAACACGGGGAGGGTGTGGAGACACCTCTGCCTTCTTTTGATGCAACTTGACCATAACGCCCAGAATCTTCTGCTCTTTAGCGGGGGGCGCTGCCTTCTGTTCCTTCATCCGAAGTCCCAACACTCGGAACATGGAGGTGAAGGAGTCGAAGCTGCTTTGGACTGTGTCTTCATCTTCCAGGCCGATGAAATCGTCCACGTAATGCCCAACAGTGCAGAAAAGGGCACGTTGAGCTAAGAACGCCAGGGCGTCGCCACATCGGTTGAAACCCCACACTGAGGCAACCGCACCGAACGCTAAAGCGTGGTGACGGAACAGGTACACCCCTTGTGGTGTTGTCAAAGCCACGTAGCAATCATCCGGGTGCCTCACCGGAAATTGCCGGTATGCCCCGGCCAAGTCCTGGGTCCATGCCATAGTCCTCTTGTTGTCCAGGGAGTATTGGTGTGCGACTTGGACGTATGTGTCCAGGCTGTCGTGATGAGGGATGTCACTCACCTTGACAGTTGCATTGTGTCCTGAACGACGAAGATCTTCGCATCGTCTGGTTTTGTCAGCCTGGCTGACACTAAAGCAGAAAGCCACTGCTATGTCTTGGGTTGGCAGCTCAGACGGATCCACTCCAGGAATTGTTTGTGTTTGGCAAGGCCACCAAGTAGGGGCTGCGAATGGACGGAGAGGGTGTGTCGGATGTTGGGAAGCCTGCCAATGTTGCCACATGGTGTCTGATGGTGCGATGCTGCACGGGTACGGCTTCCATCCGCCTGGGCCGACATGTGGTGTCCAGCCCGAAAGTTGTTGGACCACCCATTGCAGAGTAGTCAACCTCGGTATGTTAGGTAGTGCTGCCACCTGAGCTTGT
>OMLO01006100.1_pt1 | contig 10128 bp, 5 predicted proteins | sample 1674811 | NCBI WGS metagenome assembly OMLO01 (sample SAMN06265003, study PRJEB25207) | coral metagenome | isolation source: Coral host | place: Mexico:La Bocana,Puerto Morelos, Mexico | collected 2008-11-13
AACAGGAAATCTGTTTGTGGAGATTGGGCATCAAGTACATATCAACAAGAAATGCCGGCTATGAAAGTCCTTTATCTCCAGAGTTTACCCCAACAAAGGTAATGATGCGTTCATGATCATTTCGTGGCGGTACCACGAAGAAACGACCCTGAATAAAAGTACATGCAACCTCCAGTTGAAAGAGATCTGGCGCCAAACATTTCCCAAAGTTAATAACCATGTGTGTCCTCTATTTTTTGGGCTTCAACCCTACAAAACAAGGCCATTTCCAATGAACATAAGGGTCACTTGCGTTCCAGGTACATACATATCAATTATTGCTTTGTACTTCTTCAATGGCCGCCCTTTATCATCACATCAAACGTGAGTTCAAATTACCAATTTCGGTCATCTGAAAGGCCTTCTGGTCGCAACCGAAACCAGGAGAAATGGCGCCGCCATCCTTGGCCGTGTTTTCTATTGTGGGGTTTGTTATCCCATAGGATCAATGGTACCTTCCCTGAAACTAACATAGGACCTGCAATGGCATGGTGCTTGGAAGACTACTCACCATTACCTTTTTGGGGCCCGGCCTATTTTTAAAATTTTCAGGTGCGAGTCGTGTTAGTTTCAGGACAGGTAAATTGACATATACATTTAGGTCATTTAGTTGATTTTTATGGTAAATGTGGGTAAATATACCATCATATACAATGATTTTTATGAGATTTTATGAGTATGTAGTCCTGGTGATTTTGAGAATGGCATGTGTGGCTATTGAATGGGAGTTTTCAAGACACCGAAAATCCAGCCAATGGGTGTTAACTGTCTCCCAATGATGAACTTTTAAGATGAACTTCTTTAAGGGAAACGTATTGCCCTCCAAAATCATCATGAATCATCTGTTTTAATTCTTTTGCGATTTAAGACACAACAATTATAGAATGACTAACCCGCCGAGTCAGTCCCACATAATCGGATGTCTTTCCAAATCAGGGATCCTCAAAATCAAATCAAAATGGTAGATCCAACATACAATAGTACGGTAGCTTAAGGTTTACGGATGATATGTTGAGACTCACTTGATCGGCTTCTCCAGGTATATGGGCTCCAAAGATCAGCATTTATGCCACGCTTATGTTGCAATGTGCGGCTGAAAAAAATGTTTAAAAAATCCAACATGTTTTGTCTCCAAGTAGCGACTATAGTGACTATATCAGATTTGGGGTCATGAAAATTGGCGTTGGAAAACACATTGAAAAGGTGGCCATTAAATAGCTTGACAATTTGACATTTGTTGGATTCACACAACTGTTCAGAAGTAGCTTTGATTGTAAATAGACCCCAATCCCAGCAATTGCGAATGTCAGCCGAAATTTGGGGCCAATCAGATCATCAAGAATATTCAAGAATGATCTGTTGCTGAAAAACCAATGGACTCGAAATCAATTTGTGCGATACATTTCATGTATACCCAATTGAGTTTTGGTTTTTTCCCCTTTCTGGTGGAAAGGAAATTATTCACCGCTTCCGCAACAGCTTCCGCAATGCTTCCACGACCACAGCGCCAGCTTCCGCGACGCACATTTCACATATGACCCTTCCGCGAGCTTCCGCGACCTCGTTTTCTAAATTTTTGCTTCCGCGACCACAGCCCCACTACGTTTTCCAACGTTTCTGGTTGTGGTTGGTTTCATTTCCTTTCATTTTGGCCTTAGGGCCTTCATTTGCTTTCATTTTGGCCTTTTGAGCCTTCATTTCCTCTTGTTTTATCCTTTTGGGCCTTCATTGCCTTTCATTTTGGCCTGTTTCTCTTCTGCCTTGGGCTTGGACACTTAAGGGCATCGGCAGTACTGTTTGGGCATATATGTTCCTTCCGCGGTGCTTCCGCGCGGCTTCCGCAAAACACCGAAGCAAAACGGGTAAGTGCCGAGATCGGTGTTTTTCATTTATAGATCTATATAAATGCCCTTCAGAAATATAAAGTTAAATCTTCCTTCCGCAACCTTCCGCGAAGCGAACCCTTCCGCGAGGCTTCCACGACCTTCCGCGGCCTGAACCCTGTGCATTTTTCAAAGAATAATTTCCATCGCAAACATATCCACAGCACCAAAGGAAAAAACCGAAACTCAAATGCCCTCTAAGAACTACGCAACGCCCCAGTCGGAAAACGTCGCTTCAACACTTCAGCAGTCTTGCCTCCATGCTGATGGTATCATGTTTATCATAACATATCATTACTGTATCATTGTCGTAGTCTTATGTCATCACTATCATTATCTAGTTGGTGGTTTCAACCTATTTGAAAAATATTAGTCAAAATGGGAATCTTCCCCAATTTTCGGGGTGAAAATGAAAAATGTGTGAGTTGCCACCACCTAGTTATGGTGATGATAGGTGAATCAATCATTCAATTACAATGACACTCTAGTCATCCATCAACATCTCTTCTTCAAGTCCCTAGAGTCCACACCCCGTCGATTCGTGGGATTCGTGGGGACGAAGGTTTTTGCGTTTCGGAGAAAGCTTTCAGAAAAAATCCCTGGGCAGTTTAAAATCTGTTGTTAAACCCCATTCATAAATCAGAAATCAAGCAACCCTTAGGTTTTTTTTGCCAAACTTATCCATCATGCCCCCAAAAGCTATCCGAAAACCAACCTTTTGTAGCCTTGGAGTTGATTTTGGTTTTACCCTTTCAGTGCTTCACCAAGCGTCTGGCAAGCCCTCCGGCAAATGATTATGATTTCCCAAGAAGGTTTGGTCACCTGAGATACGCCAAAAAAACACGGGGAAAACACCGAGGGACGGGATACCCCGGGATACCTTTGGTTTGGCCCGGATCTTGAACAAGATCATTTTTTTTCAAAAAGATGGTGGTTAAATAGTGGCGAAATGGTTGGAACTAGCAGAGCAATATGGACCAATGACCAATTTGTATGTATATATATCATATATCGAATTGAAATACGACTCTAAAGCGTATCATCTTCCACCAATTGTTGCACCCATTCATCTCTGCAACTGTCACAACAGTATGGCTGAAAAACCCGACAGCATACTCATTGAAACAAGAACAAAATTCCAAGAATTGAATCTCTTCAGTTTTGCTGGTTGGCCACTAAACCGGCAGTCTCTGATTGAATCTGGTCAACTAAACTTTCACCAGTAGAAACTCCCAAGCACTCAGCGCACGGCAGGCCGAAACAAGGGTGTATAAACCCCCAACCGAGCATCAGCCGTACTTATCTCACCCATCTGAAGCCTTTAGTAGCTGATACAAACAAAGACACCTGCTGTTGTACGAGCCATGTCATGATTTTCATTCAATGTACCTCATCCAGTTCTCTGATGGAAGGGACTTGTCTGAACCCACCAGCAAACATCTTGAACAGCCGTGAGAAGATGGTTTTGTCCAAAGAAAAACACCACTTAAGTTGGCATCTTGGCACTACAGCTGTGGGGATCATAAAAAACTATCTACACACCAGTTAGATGCTCAAAGTGCGTTCATGTCAATAAACCTTGCAACACGAAATCGTCCGTTCCAAATCATCTGTACTCCTCGATCTTTGGTTTTCATCAAGTGACCTATGTAGGTCATGCAGGGAACGTTGAAGTGGCCACGGTCAACATCAACACTTGTCAAGATGTTACCTTTCGCGAGGTTTTTAGAAAGTCACGAAAGGATTTTCTTCAAAGAAATCCGTCTCTGCCTTCACGAAAACCTAGATTTCACCGAAATTTTCGGAGATTTCCCAGCCTGTTGCGAAGAAGGACTTTTGTCCCACCACCAGAGTTTCTGGTAACGTCACCTCAATTGCTATCACGCATCCAGGACCCATCTTGGCACCACACAAACCTCGGTAGGAAAAACAACGCCGCAGCTGGTGATGATGATGATGATGATGATGATGATGATGATGATGATGCTGGTGATTGTGATTGTGATTGTGATTGTGGTGGTGGTGGTGCCATATATGACTTCACCAAGCCACTTTGAAGTGTGAAATTCTCATGTTTCACAGCTGAACAACCTTGAACACTCGCAGATCTTCATACACAACGTTGAAAGGTGATGTTATAAGGTCAATGTAAGGAAAACCCAAAATATTTGTTCCTCTTGAAGTAATTTACACCCTCCAAAAAAAAAACATGGAAATCTCAAAATGAACATCTACAGGTTTTTTAGATGATATTCTTATTTCTTCTGGGGCTAATCTTCAGCTTGGCATGCGCCAATTTCCGGCAAAACATCGCCATCCGGTCTCCTCTACCTTGGCTCCCAAACGAAGGAAGGCTGGCACTATGGAGGCATCTGCAAGCATCTCGGCGGCCTCCGAACGTTTTTTCGTCCCTTAAAAAGCTTTCCGTTCATTTTTTGTCTCCAAAAATCTCAGAGATTTCATGGGAACAAAAAAAAACTTCAGCTTTGGATTTGTTGCTTTTTGCTTTGCTGCATCTTTTTGTGCTACATCGGTCTTTCTGTGTGAATGTCGATTATCCCATCCCTCATAAATACATGATGTGTGGAACATGAGAATAAAGGGACAAGCTGTTGAACGACTTTGTCCAGATCGCTAGACGAAGATGTATCTTGCAGCATTCCATCCGGAGTCTATCGAATAAATACAAGCCTTCCATGCTTGTTCCCCAGGGACATAGGTATGGCAACACCCATCACACAGGCCATACAACCCGGACAAGGGCCACATAGCAAAAACTCATACGGTAGCTTCCCTGATTTGCATGCCCTTGCCCCTATAATGCCTTTGTACCTCATATATTTGCTCCACTGTTTTGACCTCCCATGCGTCTTAAGTCTTTGATCTTGTACCTGTATCCTCTGATATCTACACCTCCTAATTCTCCACAACCCTTCGTAACGCATACGCACATATCTTGGATGGTGACCCCTGGTGTTGCATACAAATACATGTCTCTATGTATATGTATTTATGCATATATATATATATATGTTTGTATATATATATATACACCTTGTGTGCAAAGATATGTGTATATATGTAAATGTATATGTATATAAATAAATATATATATAAATAAATATATATATATATATTTGTATACATATATATATATATGCAAAAAATGCTGTTTGTATTTATGTAATTTATTCAGTTGCTTCAAGAGCCGCAGTATTCCAACTAGTTTCAAACCACACTCAAAGCAAAAAAGGTACTTCCCATAAGGTTGATTCCTTTATTACCCCTCCCTTGACTCACTCGAAAATTAGAAACCATGAACTAACGACAACTTCTAGATTTTCCCAGGTTCATGTCACTTCAAAAAATGAGATACTCCCAAATAATAATCTGTAGTTGGGCGTCTTCCAAAAATAGGGGGTTTTCCCCCCAAATCATCCATTAAAAAATAGGGTGTTCCATGATTTTCACCATCCATTTTGGGGCGTTTTCCCCCTATTTTTGGAAACACCCATCATTTCGGGGATAAAGTCATCAACCCAGATAGGGGTTTATATATATATATATATAGAGCCATTTGTAAGGATTCCCTATTAAAGGTGGGATGAGTTTTTCCCCAATGTAAGGAAATGGGTGTTTCCAAACCGCTCACTTCGATTCTTCTCGCCGCCTGTGAGACCATTGACATCTTTAAGCCCGCCACTTGGGCACGCCAATGTGTCAAAGGATAACGGCATGGTGGCTTCCTTCAGCGATTCAACCCAGGGCGTTTTTAATGGGTAAATACTGTTTTCATGGCAACCAGAAAATCCGGAAAGTTCACTCACCAGTTGAGGGAGGTTGGTAGTTGAAATCTACCATTAAAATTTACAGGGTTTTGTGGTGGTTGTGACTGGGATTTCTGAACCATCCACAGTAGCACTTATAAAAATGCCATTTAAAGTTACGTACAACAATCCAACCCAACATAGATACAAGTTGATAAGCTCTATGTCTCCCCAGATTTCACATGGAAGTCCATAACATGCCTTTAAAAGGTGCAGGTTTGGACTATCACCATGAAACTTCGGGATTTTACAACGACTCCGTGGGAAAGGGAAACAGCAGCAGTGTGTGTGTGTGTGCAAAAAATCAATATTTCTTCACCTTTGATCATCCAAACAATCAGGATGTATACATATAATATTCATGTATACTGTAGATTTACAGATATATTCTATGAACGGGGGCATTTAATTTCATACTTCTCTTCTATTTCAGTTTTGATATGCCATCTTTGCAATTTTGTAAGGTAAGGTTCATCTTTGGCAGAAACCTGCACAATGCTGCGGTGATCAATAGCTGCAGGATGGCGTGCACCATGGAAGCCTCAGCATCCAGAGTATGTTGGAAATGTTCAACCCCCAACTAGATGAGTTTTCTTCTCGGAAAAAAAGATTCTGTTTGAAAAGAAGAAGCTGTGATTTCCTCAAATCATATCAAATCTATAATATATAACAACAGCATAGCAAAGTAACTTATCACAACTGTAAGCTCTTTGGTTGAATCCTGACACATGACAAAGCGAAGGCGCCCTGTCCAGCTAAGCAGGGCTACATATAAATATCTAATCTTTTGACAAAACAGCGGTTTCAAGCTCTACGATTCTCACCCATCGAGAATCAGATTTTCCCAAGTACAACGCTGTGGAATTTGAAACAAACCCATGCTTTCTGCAAACGGCTTCTTTTATCTAAAATATGAGTGAAATTGGATCATGTCCCCAAAGCACGGTGAAAATAAAAAATATTTGAAACCACCATCCCTCAAAATGGTATATTTACCTATATTTATCAACAAAATTACCCAAATGTAGGTAAAACATGGTATTCATTTCATCCTTTGTCGATTCGCTTGGGGAGAATACAATAGGTACAGGCCTCCAAGCGATTCTGAGATGTTGACCCGTTTAAAAACACGGAAGGTTGTTGAAAGACTCCCCTCGGTCCCGGAAACCCGTGGCTTCTTCCAAATTTGCAATCTAACACAACCATATTTTTGCAAACACCAGCTGGGTCAACGGCAAATATGTATGTATATATATATATATACATGTATTTACCATCAACTTTAAATGAAGACCGTGTTTGCATGTGTTTTCTCCTGCTTCTTTTTTCGAACATTTCCCTGACTCATGAAACGACCGCCCTTTTTCCCGTGATGTTTTTGGGATCAGTGACTACGAAGGCAATCAATGGCAAAAATGGAAGTTCTGCCATCAACATAGGAGGCAACGCATCCTCAGGTGGTTGTCAGCAGAAACCCCGCAAATCTGTGGAACACAAGAAATTCACTGATCTCTTGCTGGAAACATCATTAAATCTTGACAATACATACATATTACATCCAAAGAGTGCTTGTTAGCGCTTAGTAGAAGTTAGTTAGTTAGTTAGTTAGTTAGCTCATCTACAACACACTCCTAACATCTCCTAACAACTATATAAGTTGGCATGGATTACTATGTAAGTTTCAGGGATGGGGTAAGTTTTGGTAGATGGGTCAGACCTTGCAAACACAAACAATGTGTGAAAACAATCCATGTCTTTCAGCACTGCAATACATATGTCTGGTAGATCTCTAGGCCTGCCAAATTTCATTGAATGTTTTACTTCTCACTGGTTCATGGCCAAATTATATCAAATTGTCGTACTTCAACTAACTGAAATACACACTTCTTGTCTTCCGGCTTCCAATAAGTACGGTATCAGCACCTCTCACTAGCACAATATTCAGAAAAAAAAACATTTCCAATGAATCCCAGTTGGTGTTGATTACTCTGATCACCATTCCCCCCCCCCCGTTTTTACGGATATCAAGAAACCCTAATACAGTCGATGGTTCCGAAATCCCATTCACAACCACCGTTTGGGATGCATAACACCCCTGTAAATAATGGTAGATATTTACCAAACATCAACTGGTGAGTGAGTGAATCCCGGATTTCGAATGGTTGAACCATCCAACAGTATGAATTTGCAGCCCTCTCCAAAACCTGAAGCCGTCCTTCCGCTACCATTTTGAGGCTAAGGCCCAGGGACAAAGTGATGCACTGCCGGTGGCGGTGTTGCCACCGGCACTCCCAAGGTCTCAAGGTCGGACTCCGGCAGCTCGGGCATACGCTGAAGCCTTGGCACCCCCGAGGTCGAGGCCAGGTGTGATACGGTTGGATGGTTCAACCAGAAATCCGGGATTCACTCACTCACCAGTTGATTATGGAGAAGATCCCATGATTGGAAGGGGAAGAAATACATTCCAGGTGGTTGTGAACGGGATTTCTGAACCAGCAACAGTAGGTGATGGGAATGGGTGAGTCCCGCTTTTCACGATTAATTTGCACCACCGTTGCCGTGGTCATCCCCCGGAAAGTCAACACTTTCACAGAACTGGTGTCTAAGATCGACCACCAGAGTTTTGTTGAGATGCAACTGAAAATGGACTGAGAGATGATCACCAGAAATATCAGAGAAGTTTGAACCATGATTGAAGCGCTTCCACCATCAATCTTTTGAAGTCTGAAACATATTCGCCATTGACCCGAGCACCACCCGAAAAAAACACTTTGATCTTTCAACCACAGGTTGGTGGTCGATTCATCAGGAGATTTTCAGGTAAAAATGATTTCCACCAGAGAAGTGACACCAACACCCCTGGCCCATGTCCAATGCGAACAAGCCACACGCGGAACAGAATCACCGACTGAGCGATCATGGGTTTTTTCATGATGGGTTGGTAAATAACTGTGTAAGTTGGTAGTTTCGTCTTCAATGGTCTTTGGGGGCAGTCTGATATCAAAGAACTCCATGAAACTCCACTAAACTCCTCCCGTTGTTTGCCATAAACCTATTTTTCTCGTTGATTGAAAATCTTGCAACAACCCGTGATTTGAAAAAAACCTGGATATCGGAATCAGCCTTTTTCTTGGGGGGGGTGCTATTTATACATATATCCAGTTACACTTCGGAAAAAAAACAACAACAATTACTGTGGTGGGGGTTTTGCCCCCCCCATCCCAACCAACAAAAAAAAACGGCCGATCTTCCCCTCCCTTCACTACCCGCCAGGTGACCATAAAAGGCATCATGGCCTTGGGCAACAAGAGCAACCAATATCCCAAGGCTACTACCGCTGCCCTGCGCCGGAAGCGATTCACCTCCTCGATGGTGGGAAGTCGTTGGAGATCAGCGGGGCCAACGACCTTAGGGGAGTGCCTTGTGTGTGTTTTTTTGTTGGTTGGTTTCTTGTATAGAGGAAGATCGGAAGGGTGATGTACATATGTTATGTATATGATACATCATATTACTCCACCTCTTTATTTTGATGGGATTTTGAGACTTTTGACTAAGTGAAGATGAGTTTACAACCCAAACCCAACCAAGGCCAAGAAGCTTGCGCTGGCACACCACTGACACGTCCCTCCACAAGGGTTCCAGCTGACACGGTGGACAATGGCTCGACATAACCAGCATCTGCCACCTCCACAACTTGACGCCCATGAAGGCTGTAGCTTTTGAAGACGACTTGATTTCGTTGAAAAAAAAATTCGAGACTTCAAACAGCTTCAAAGCTTTGAGACCTGTATGAATAAATGTGGTCACCATATCAAGACCGATTGGACAAGTAATCCGTATCCAAAAAAACAAGCAAAAATACCCTCTGGTAAACTAACATAGCAATGGAATATCCCCATGTTTAATAGGAAATACATCTTCAATCCGGGTCCGTTTTCCAGCCAGCTAATGTTCGATTACCGGAGTAAGTAATCCACAAATAGCCAAGGAATCCAACGTTTCCAACCGAAGTCTTCCCTTCACTATCCCTCCAGGGAATTAACATATCCCCCAAAAATGGGATTTTGAAGATGATTTTCCTTTTCCCAAGGGTTGGATATGTGATTCGTTCCCCTGGAGGAAACCCCCATATCACCTCGGCTGATTCCCACGGTGGCCTCGCAACCTGCTTCCATGATGCAAGTGGGTCCGACGAAGGCACCGGCCCCGATCTTCACCTAAAGTGAGCTCCAGGATGGAGAAATTATCCAAACACAAAGATTACAGGTCGAGTTGTTTTGGGGAAAAAATAATTAGCAAAGATCTATATGATTTTATCGTGATATATATATATATATGTATATATATATATAAATATGTATATATATACATATATTATT
>OMLO01006101.1_pt1 | contig 10128 bp, 9 predicted proteins | sample 1674811 | NCBI WGS metagenome assembly OMLO01 (sample SAMN06265003, study PRJEB25207) | coral metagenome | isolation source: Coral host | place: Mexico:La Bocana,Puerto Morelos, Mexico | collected 2008-11-13
TATCTATCTATCTATCTATCTATCTATCTATCTATCTATCTATCTATCTATCTATCTATCTATCTATCTATCTATATTTATATGTGCATATCCTCTACTTACATCAGCTATATTACTTGAACTTCTTGTTTTTCCCTCTCAAAACTCCCAGCAACCAGGAACCCGAAGGCGGGCGACAAGGCTCAGTCTATGATGCCTTACCGACCACCGTCGAGGAGACGACTGAGGCACCCATGGATGTGCCAATGGGCGAAGTGGAAGAACGCTTGAGGTGCCGAGGATGAAATTGCCAGATACCCAAGTTTTTGCCCAGGAAAAACCTTGCAAAACCCCCAAATCCAAAGATGGAATACACACCTCCATGGAAGAACTTGGTATATGGATGTTGTTGATTAAACCTGGGTGGGTTTTCAAGTGGCAAATCTGTGATTTCCCATTTTGTATATTCAAGGCGCCTTGGTTTTAGGCTTTCAGGTGTTTCACCATTTTGACCCCTTGGAATTACAGCTCCCCCCAAAGGCGAAGTCGAGTACGATGGCTTTTGGTCCGTTGGTCACATCAATCTCAAGGTTTTCAGGCGAATCCCACAGAGCATTACGTGCGGCTCATTTCCTGGTGACTTGGCAGAGTTGTAGGAAGTCGTAAATATATCCATGTAAACTTCATTAGGTTGTGTTAAAGGATTTTTTTTTCGGTGATTCAATTTTTTCAAGGAGGATATATGTTTGGAAGGTCCCCACCAGCTATAAAATCTATTTGCCATTGTTCTTCCGCTTTCTGAATCATCCACCAAAACCTTTTATGTCAAATGTTCTACCATCCCACCATTCATTTTCAGGTTTCGGCTCAGCAGTTTTTTGGTGGATCATTTTCCAATCGAAGTGCTATGTCATTTGCTTCGTCCTTTGTTAAGCCCTGCCTATCGTTGTACCACAGCATTTGGTGGCGCACCATCTCCACCTGACGTGGTCTCCTTGGAACACGCCTTAGCTTTGGCCCCAGCACCGCGACGTGGTTTCTTGGCCACTTTGGCACAAACCTTCATCGACAAGCTCAGTGAGAAGATGACGGCAGCCGGGAAAGCCGCGGACTTTGCCAAGGTGTTTTGGGATGAACTGTGTTTTTGGTTTAGTTTTTGTTAGTGTCAAGGTGTGTTTGTTGGGGAGGAAGGTTTGAGATGTCAAGACTTGGATAAAAATTATTTGGGGATGTGGTTTTGGGATTGGATGCATCATGTCTGTTTTTTTCGATTTTCCACTATAATTTGAGATTAGGCTCATATGTTGGCACATGGAAACCGTGGTTTTTCGTGGTTTTTCAACCATGACTTTCGTTCCAAGTACTGGGCGTTCATCAGAAGCCTCCCAAAGTCTCATTGTTCTCCGATCACTGGTGACCGTCCTTTCTCTGAAGATACTTTTCCACATAATCCCTTCCTCCAAAAGAATATATATATATATATAATCTGATGATGTGTTATATGCCACTTATGTCATTTAAGAAAAAACTTCCCCTCCCAGGTAAGAATGGCAAAAATGAAGGTTGGTTTGTGGGGGATCCCCTACTCAAAATGTAATACCCTCCAGGGAACCAAACATATCCCCACAAAAAATGGCATTTTGAAGATGATTTTCCTTTTCCCAAGGTGGGATATGTTAGTTCCCTGGAGGGTAATCCTGGTGGTGGAACTGTTACCTCGGTTGGGCGGAGCCTCCGAGGCCTTGAATCGCATCCGCAAGGCTGTGGAGCATCGGCGCCAGGAACGCATCCAGAAGCGACGCCTGCAGCCCGTGACGAACCCCGAGGCGGCGGCCATCAGCAAACGCGCCAAGAATCGACGCAGGGCCGAAGGATGCTAAGCACCAAGGGTGGGAGAAGGTGGGAGAAGGTGAAAGGGGACAAAAAATCGTTGAGGTGTGTTGGTTTTTTGAAGTTTGTTGAAGAAATATTCAGGGATGTATAAAAGAGAATGGTGCAACCAAAAAAGTACAGGGTGATGTTTGATTAGTGCTATTCTTAGGTGTGTGATAGAGGATTCCTGTCCCTATCCTATATGAAATGTAGATGGCAGTTTCCACCAATTACCCAACACTCCGGCTTGGTTCCAAGCATTTTGGGGATCAGGATAGTTTGCGATAGGACCCTTTTTTACGGGCTGGAACCCACAAAATGTGCATTTTTTGAAGATGACCAGGTGGTGGTTTCAAGGATTTTTATTTTCATCTTTATTTGGGGAAATGATCCAATTTGAAGCGTATTTTTTAGTTGGGTTGGTTCAACCACCAACTAGTTGTTCAGATGCGAAAATGCGTCATAAAATCGTGTTCCACCCGTGTCTTTTACCAGTAGCTTCCCATACCTAAAATTGCCCGAATCTGTCCATGGTGATGAGTTTTTGCCAAACCAACCACTTTTAGAACGTTTCTGGAATGGTCGCACCAAAAGAACGTCATCCAATTTCCGGTGGAACACCAAAATGTTAATGAAGTTATGCCCATCATTTAGATTGCCGGCCTGCCCCCGGACGTGGTGTTTTTTTCTCAGGAAAGAAACGAAAGATGGAAGAGTTAATCCATTCCACTAAAGGGGGTCGTGCCTTGGTCGGAGTGGTGAACTGAACCAATATTTTCATGTGTTAGATCAACCAACTTGAACTACAAATACCAGCAAACCATTGGTTGAGATGATAGGGTTTTGGTTGTTCATTATATGGATTAGGTTTTGGGTGATTTTTGGGAATGAACCGACCAGTATCCTGAGAAGCTGATAAATTGTGTTTTCTTCTTACTTGAAGAGATGCCGATGGCATCGTAGGGTTTGGGGCACCAAGGGTTCGTATAAGTTGTGTATTGCCATGATGGTTCCTCTGTAAATATGGTGGTATATTACAGCCCTTTTGCATAGACAAGAAAAGCATCGTTCAAAGGTCCATTTTTCCATTCCTACCGTTGGACAATAATCCTGTCAACTATGTCTCACCTTGGGTTGGCAACGTTATTTCCCAAATTGACTAGTAAAAACCAAATCTAAAAGGCAAATTTCATCATGATTTCAGTACGGGAAAGTTTTTGAAGCAATTGTATTTCATGAGTTCTGATGATCTTATAGAGTTGCTGGAAAGATATACGGCAGTTAGAGAGCATTTGAAACGCCACAAGGGCCCGGTGAGAATGTCGTTTTTTCACATGAAGTTGGGGTCCCCAAACAACAATTAATGTCAAGTTTCAAAATTCAGCATTTTTGAGCTTCGTTCATATCCTCCCTGAATTTTCCACTTGACCTCTCAAATTAAAAATCGATGTTGTGGATGGTAATGATTTACCTCTCCTAGGGATCGAATCGCCGAAAAGAGTGCGGTCGAAACCATCTTGGTCAATAGCCTCGGGTGACCAGTCGAATCATACCTTTTTGATATCAGTTGTGAGTTTTTCTTTCAAGGATTTTGTTCGGGAATTCCAGATTCCAGTGATATTTGTTGATTTTTCCCATAAGATTCTAGCAGCTTCAATTTCCAAGCATTGATTCATTGGTGATTTCCAAGGTGGTAAAATCAAGGTGAAGCAGTCCAAGACATTGATTTCCTGAGGTCAAAAGGACCTTTAAAAAACACAAAACGACCAGAAGAAGCCCCAAAAAGATCAAGAAAGAAAAAAGTTCTGAGGGGTTTTTGATTTTTCATTCAGGTGCACTTGGATTTTCCTTGGTTTTGTTAGTTTTTTAAAAAGTACCAAAGACCTTTGAAAGGAGAAGTGTTTGAACCTCAAATTACGCTTCGTTTTAAAACTTTGTAAATGTGGCTGTTGGAAGGTGCAGGTTGCATATAGCACCCTTAGATGCCATGTACCCAGCCAATCCATGGCAAAAAAGTTGGGTTAGTTACTGCGTTGGTTCTTGGAGGATCATCCCAGTAAGTACGTAGTTGGTAACCACCACTGAAACTCCATTTAGGCCATTTGGAAGGGAACAACCCCAGGAATTGGGGACTTACTAAACTGGGATGATCCTCCAAGTTGGCGGTTGCCAAAACCCTGCTTCACATGGACAACTTCGACTAACATACACCAAAAATGCATGCTGCATGCTGGCGGTTGCGAGCTTCAAGGCAATACTCAGCGTAGATGTTGCTTTTACAGAATTGCAGGGCAAGGAAGATCAACTTACACTCCCAAAAATAAACAATCGTTTGACCTTAAAAATTAGGTCATTTCCCAAATGGAAAACGGAGTCTTTACAACCACACCATTGGGTTCCATGGCTCTTCAAAAAAAATTGCTTAGGTGTTTGGGGGGTTGGTTGGGTGGTAACGTGGTGAGATCTCAACTCGATTTTTTTTTTGCCCTGAGCCGATTTGGGCCGCCATGCCTCATGTGCAGATCCATTCTCCACATGGAGATTATCAGATCCTTGGGACGAAATCCTCCCTCCCGCACTGGAAAACTATGGGAGAAAATCTTGCACAACTAACTGATATCGATATACATGAAACTTTCAGGAAAGGAATAAGTATATTTTTGCCATTTAATTGGTGCAGGATCGTTTTTTTCCATCAAAAAGCAGGATTGCCTTTTTTTCCCGTGACTGATTTATCCCCAAGAGAGCTTGGTGTGATGGATTCAACATTTGATTGTGTTTTCTCGGAACGGCTTGGAGGAAGGATCACAAGGACGATTTTGATGGAAGGTGACTAAATTAGAGCATAGCAACTTGAGCCGACCTCTTTAGAAGTAGTGGTCAACAAGGGAAATGGTCCAAAAATTTGTTGAAATGTAGGTTGGCGAAATGTTTTGCAATAAATCTACTCAGTCGGTGGATGGATACTTGCTGAGACTTGTTAAGTCTGGTTGGTGTACTAGTTCTAGGTCTGGGTAGACATGCATTTTTACATGGGGTTTCCTAGATGTGCATTCTCGCCCCAATCAGCTAACCACCACCTGTGCCTGAAATCAAGATAGATCCACCCTCAAAGTTGCGTGGAAGCATCAAAGAAGGGAACGTTTTCGTGTAGCTTGCTTGCATTGTTTCGTTTAGAACGGATTTATTTGACATGAACCCCTTGAAAAACTGTTGTGCTATCACGTGTAAATTCAAAGCAAAAAATGACATCCTCCGGATATCACCACGGAAGTTGCTTTCGAGCTCCCAAATGGTTAGGAAACATGGCATTCCCTCCCAGGTGTCGAAAAAGTGATATTCTTGGAAGTTGTAAGTGTCGTATCTTAGTCTTGTGAAGGGTGATATTGTTGATGGAAGAAATCCTGCACCACCTGGGATGCATAAAGCCTTGTACACAATGGATTTCTTCCACCAACAGTATTGTTGTTCAGGTAGGTTTTGTTAGTGCCTAAGAAACCAAATTGATGGATCGCCCTGGAAAAAAAACACCCACCCGGGAGTGAGGATTTATTATCGGCGTTTTCCTGAGACGGAGTCCGGTCCGTTGAAAGATAGACCACAGGTGCCAGTCCACGAGATTTTGGGGGGAAATGTGCCAGCAGTTGATAGGGAGAGTTGGGATGATTATTTTTTTTTGACATCACAAAATCACCGTTTCGCATGTGGCATGTGGTTTCAGGATATCGGATATTATAGCTAATTTGGTAATTTCACCACCCCAAACGCTGCCATGGCCCAACTTCCCATTTCCATCCTGCAGGTGATGTTGCTGATGGGTTTGGGTGGCACTCATGGTTTGTGGCGGTTTCAGTTTGAGTACTTGCAGCAATTTTGTCAGGCCTTCCAACTGTCGGAATCAAGCTTCCAAATAACGCCCACAGATGGATGCAGGTGTTTGATGGATTTATGATATATGTCAATGTGAATGTTTCAAAATGAGGTTTAAAAAAAAAACTCTCAAAACAAATCTCCCCAAAAAGAAAAGATGTTTTTTTTCATATCCATCCAAGAGGATTTTTGGGGAACTTCAAAATCAAATAGGAGCTTGAAAGCTTCAAAATTGGAAGGTGATGTGGCCACCTTTGACACAAAAACATTGCCTTTGTTCCGCAGGTTTGTGCTGTGGATAACCGCGGCACGGGATATTCTGGATACCCTCATGGAGAGATACGTTGGACCACCCAGCGTATGGCACAAGACGCCTTGGCAGTTTTGGATGACTTGAAATGGCAGAAGGTGCACATCATTGGTATCAGCATGGGCGGCATGATTGCACAGGAGATGTGGTTTTGTCGACGTGGGAAGGGGATAAAAGTATGACTTGTAGTAGGATTCCTTGGTTGCTTATTCTTAAGCAGTGCCCAAAACTCAAACAAAGCGAATAATAGCCCCACAAATGGAGAAGTTGTAGACTAAGTCGCTGGATTCCATTCAATCAAATAATGTCCAAACTCTGCGTTTGTATCCATTGCCCAGGACTTTTTTTTTGAATTTCTTGTATGTTTGCATTCTGCTCGGGATGATAGTCATTATAATCCTCTTCAATACGTTCGACCCGAAAGAAATCTCAAAGCATGGGGAAGATGTAGAAATGGATGGATTTGAAGGCTTTCAATTCGTAACTTTTCGCTAGCTAAGAAAAGGTTATCAGTTCTTGCAAGGCATGTATATTTCGGAATTGCCTTTGGTTTTTTTTCCTCAAATAGTTGTATCTAATCTCTCCTTTCAGTGTCTTTATTAACTTCAAAAGGGCCTAAAAGATTTTGCACCTCTCACAACCTCCACATTGGTTGCTCGAGGTGAACACCAAAACACCAGACCCATCCACAAACATCTTCAAACCTTATGTTTTTTCCCTCAATTCTTGTTGCTGCTGAACCCCATCTTTCAACTTGCGTAAGTGCATGCAACAGGACCATCGGGTTTTTCACTGACTTTCTATTTCCCACAACGGGCCTGGTGTAGGAGCTGGCCATTTCTGTCCCCGAGCGCGTGGCCTCTTTGGCTTTGCTGGCCACTTATTCTTCAGCATTGTATGCCTTGCCCTCCACGGCAGCCTTGGTCGATTTGGCACGGTCCACGGGATTGCTCACACGTGATTTACGGGAACAAGGCCCAGGGCCAGAAACGAATGTGATGAAATTCACTTTTGGGTTTCGTGGTTGGGTTTTTGTAGGAGATCCATTTGGGGGGGGGGAAGATAGTCATGGAAATTCCTTCTTCACTGTGTTATCATGGCAAGATGGGAATTGTCCAGTTTTTGTTTTTGGAATGACCGAAAACGCCATCCAGATGTTTTTATCTTCGGGGGTGATGTCAGGAGTATGCTCCCAGGATATCTTGGAATTTTGTTTGGATAGCTTTAAGGTGGCTGCGAATAGAGCTGATTCACTCATGGATTTCGAAGATTTTCTTAGCAATGTTGACCAATGAATCAGGTGAAACAAACATTGATGTGCCATAATGTGAGAGCCACTAGAGGTGTTTTTTTTAGGCGACCTTCCTATGTAGCCATCCAATTGAAACGGGACTGATGCTACAAGCATTACCATATGACTGGGTGATTCCAAAACTTGTTTGGGGTTCTTCGAATTGCCTTCTCAAAATTATGGGGCATACGGCATACTATTTTTTTTCCACAACACCTAGGGACTTTGGGCCTTAAAAAACAGGAAAGGCATCGATGCGTCTCAATTTTCCGGATGCCTGGCTTGATGGTCGGCGGAGCTCTGAGCTACATGAAGGTCGAGAAGTGTCCAACAACCGTTGGGTCAACAAGGCTCACCACGTCGTCACGTCGTGGCCGAAGTGTTGGTGTCGTCTCTTTCGTTTCGTGTATGCTGATGAATGAGGTAGCCATTGGATGTGTTAGGCTGAGTTTGGCCACACCATGACAGGCCTTCATTTTGATGAGTGTCGAAGTTCCCGGTGAACTGAAGAGCACCTTGGCTGACCTCTTGGGCCCAATCAACAAGTCTTCCATCCACATCCCCATTTTTGCCATATGTGAGTACGATTACGTATAATATACGGATACAGTGTTTTTTATTGTTGTTGCATTTCCAAGTTCCAACTTCTAAACGAGTCAGAACAACATTTGTGGTGCACCCTTAGGACTCGGATGAGATGTACCTTTCGAAAGATGTCATTCCTGACTAACACTTGGAAAATCAGAGCCAAAAGTTGTAAGTGAAAGAAAAGTTTCTATGTATATTTCTAGGGTGTTTCTTTTTTAATTCTCAGCAATCTCCAGACTGATCAAGTTCAGTTTTTGTGGGCGGATCTTTGACCTGTACCTTAGCACCCATTGATTGTTTCAATATCCTTGAGCACAAAGACGGGTACCCCTGGCTTAAATGATAGCTGATAGCTGGCAGCTGTTCAAGCAAAGCTCCATTCTTTTGAGCCTGGATTTGAACTCGATTCTTGGACGCCTTGCAGCTGATAATTTCGTCCCCTTTGCTATTTGAATGACAGGAATGTATTGAAAACAAATATCCGGAGGTATTCACAGATTCACCCTTGAGGAGAAAAAACATTTTAGGAGACAAAAGTGGCACTTCACTCCAAAATTCAAAAAACACAACAACAACAACAACAACAACAACAACAACAACAACAACAACAACAACAACAACCTTCCTGCAATTTGTCATTTAAATCTATGCCTTGGCATTTTTTCAAAAGAAAAATATCCATCTCGGCTGAGGTCAAGGAAGAGGTCCTGCCAAACGTGTCCATCCCAACGAGTTGATGAAACAGCTGGCTGCTGTGTTAACACATCATGTGAGCAGCCGACGTTGCGCTGAGTTACGTGGGCTTGGTGTTCCAGTGTTGGTGATGACAGGTGGGCCACGCAGTGGGTGAGAGGTTGCATACGTTGTGGGGTCACCATTCAGGTTAGTAACAAAGTGAGTTTTGGCTACATGTTTTCTGTCTTAAATGCTTCGATGAATTGCTGAAGTCTAATTGAAACCAGTCCGTTGGTTGAAACCAGAAAAGTGTTCCCTCAAAGACCTTAAGTCTTTATTCAAAATCGGTCATTTTCAGCTTCCTCGATTTTGGGAAGGGCGTACTTCAGAAAGCAGACATCGTTGGCGGCAATTTCACACCTTTTCCAATAGGAGTCGTGCATGCACTTTCAATATTTGTTTTCCAACTTGTCACGTGTGATTGCCAGGAGAATCCCTTGTAATTGCCATGGGAATTCTGTTCAGATACAAGGGGGCAAAAGTTTTAAGGTCGATTTCCCATTGCTGGTTTGAACCCACAATGCGAACAGGCCTTCAAACCTACAGTTCTTAACCCAACAAGAATGGGACTCCAAACTTGTGGTATGCTCAAGTCTCAACGCCGAAATCGTGACCCTTCCGAATATGAAAATGGTTTGATGAAAGATATTCATCTCGGCTGAAGAAAATCTGTATTTTGGGGGATTTGAAAAAACCTTACCTAGAAAGGATTGGATAGATGATCAGGTTAAGCCACGAAAAGGGTTGTGCCCTTTTTTCCAATGGAACTAAAAATGATGACGAGATTTTACTGTGTTCTTTTTGGTCGTTTCGGAACAGGACGAAGCGGAGATGGGTGAAGTGAAGGAGTCAACACATGTCGAAACCACAGAGGAGACCGTGGAGAAGGAGGAGAAGGAGAAGGAAGAAAATGAGGAGCAAAATAAGGGACAAGACATGGTTGGATGGTTTGATGGGTTTCTTTACTCCACAGATTTAGGGCCGATTTAGGGGGTTTCTTTTTGGGTTCCAGTTTGGAAAGGGTTGATGATATTTTTGTTCATCATCAGATTGAAAAAAAACCTGTTGTTTTTTTTCTGATTAACATTGAAGACAGAAGTCGAAGTAGATTGGGGATTCACTGACAAATTCACCTGCCAGGATGCAGCGCCGCAGGGAAAGTTGGAAGAAGATGAATTGGAACTGCCAGCAGATCTTTCCACCACTGCAGTCTTGGAGGAACCTGGGAAGTGAGTTGGTCACCATGGGGAGCTATTTGGATCCCAATGGAAGCACCCCAATGCCCTGGAGAGCGAGAGAGAGTCCAGAGATATATGTGGTATGTTTCGAAATATATGAATATACAAATATTGAAATTTATGAATAGATAGATGCATTTATATACATATATTTCTGGCATCTATCTAATTTATCTATCTATCTATCTATCTATCTATCTATCTATCTATCTATCTATCTATCTATCTATCTATCTATCTATCTA
>OMLO01006103.1_pt1 | contig 10125 bp, 2 predicted proteins | sample 1674811 | NCBI WGS metagenome assembly OMLO01 (sample SAMN06265003, study PRJEB25207) | coral metagenome | isolation source: Coral host | place: Mexico:La Bocana,Puerto Morelos, Mexico | collected 2008-11-13
TTCACATGTGAAATTATAAATTACGGCTGAAATTTCGCGCCAAAATTAAGGAGTAATTTGTCACCCATGATATTAAATTAGTAATTTCACTGAATGCCAAGTTGGATCATCGTTTTCTCTGCTCTAGAAAATTTTTACGGAGAAACACTCATTCGTGGATGATCTGGTATTATAGTCAGTTATCTATTGTACTGATTTTAAGAAATTGATTCAGAAGTTTATTTGGACTTTTTGCGTATGCATCATTCATAAAGCAAAAATGTTGGAAAAATACGAATGACATTGGAAGACAATTGGATTAACAACTAAGGGTGCTGCATGTCTCTGGATTTCCGAAAGAAAATTAAGCACAGTGCAGGTTTGTTGAAGACTAGGGATCATTTTAAGTTTGTTTGTAAGTAGTAGCCACATGCACATAAACCATAGTTTAAATGGGGAGTTATTAATGATATTTTTAAATTGTTCAAACATGTACAATAAAAACCATCCTACCACCCTTCCGTTGACCCACAAGGTTGCATATCCGTGGTTGTTATCGTACATGAGCCCCACATAATACCACCTCCTTGGCAAGAAATGGGCGAAGAACAGTTTTCTTCTGTAATAATTTCGACGACTGTAAACACGACCCTCAAGTACACGTGTGCCTGACATCCAAAGACCAAGACCGTGTCCGCTTCTTTGATAGTTAACGATTGGACCGGGCTTTTCCTCGGGGTAAATCCATAAAAATATAGAAATTGCACTCCATGTGTCAAGTTTTCCACTAGCTGCATTTGAGAAGTCGATGTAGCTGTTGGAAGTTCCTTGTAGATAAAAAGATCCCCCAGGTCTCCCATACGGCCCCACTGCACTGGTTACCGAGCTTAAATACCCCGTGGGAGCTCTTCGTGCGCTGAGGTCCCTTCCTCGGGTTTGCTTGTTCAGTGGATAGATCGCAAATGCCACAGGCAGAGCTGTTAGTTAAAAGAAAGAAACTGGTGCTCATGTCGTCACAACGGAAATTCATTTACTAACGTAAAAAATATTCGACGTTTTTGGTCGGTCGTCGAGAATAGTACGTCGAGAATAGGTTCGGGAATTAAGTACAGTGGTAACGATCCAGAAGCAAAGAGCGGTATAACAAGTTTGCAAAGACTACGTAAGTTAAAAATAAAAAGAAAGCGTGAACTAGGATATGATTAACTAATCTCATTAGTGCACGCATCAGAAGACAAGAGATACACACTCACCATTTCTACAAGTGGTTACGGCCAATCTCCCTATTACTCCAGAGAGACCACTAAACTTGCTGGATCGGAAAATATGTGACGACTTGTCCACAATCAACCTCAATTCATATGTTTTGGTGTAACGTCCTATAGCCAAAGCGTACACTTGCACGCCTTGAGATTTCAATGGCAGCACCGCCTTATCAAGCGGCAGGGAATCTCTGGTACGAGTTTGAAAACCGTCCGTCATTAACACCAATATTTTGGGTACATTACTTCGTACTCCACCATCTTCCGAAAACACTTGCTCCGCCGCCACTTTCAGTGCTAAATCAATTCTTGTCACTCCTCTGGTGTAAGGAATTCGTTGCACGGCATAGTAGAATCTTGAGTAGCTGGTATACTGAGTCAGCGATATCGCGACATTCGCACTTGTGCTGTACACTATGACTGCAGCGTGCGTGCCTGAGCGCGAAATTCCGAATCTGGCGATGGTATTGCGTACAAAGATCTTCTCTTGGTAATAACCCCAACTTCCTACACTACCCGAGGCATCTATTGCAAAGGCTATATCAATCGGGCGTCTACAGACGGCTCCTGTGAAAATAAAGTTAATTCATATAATATTTCAAAATTTATGCAAATGAATATATGAAAGATCATATATTTGAACTGCGGAGAAAGATACGAATTTGCAATTGATCATCGCAGTTACACACAATTAACTCCTGAAAAAAATCCATGCCTGAACGGGATTCGAACCCGTAACCTCTGCGATACCGGTGCAGTGCTCTACCGACTGAGCTATCTGGCCATCTGGGAGCTGGTCACGTTGTGAGTTCTTATGTATCCGTAGAAGTTGAAGGATGCAAATGAATTTCACAACTGCTTAAGTTGTGTGTGTAACTGCGATGATCAATCATAAATTCATATTTCAAAATTTATGAATAATGACGGAGAGGCAAGACCATCCGTCATTATTCATATACTCAGCTCTACACTATATGTGTATTGAGCACTATTTTAATGGGATCTGCTACTTCCTCATATGGTTATTTCAAAATTTATATAGTACTTATAATCCATTTTCGACGAACGCATCAGTTAGATGGTGGGATGAAACAGTTCTTTCTTTTGAATGACTTCTAATAGAAACAGTAAATGCTACAAGCAAATCAGTGACTCACTTTTTTCGTAACGATGACCCATTAAGACACAAACGTTTTTGTAAACTTCCAGGCCTACACTCTTAAATGCTGTTATTCAGCTTCTTTTGTATCAGGGATGTTTATAGCAGTTTTGAGAACTTACCATCGCTCTGTCGAACGATAATGGCTAGTTGCAGAAATAGAGCCAACAAGAAGTGTAGTGAAGCCATTACAGTCTGAAAGAAAATAATAAAAATCATGCTCTGAAACGTTTTCTCTCGTCGCTAACAATAATAACTATTTCGTTATTGTCATTACTTCGATAACATCCAGTTATTTTCAATTGCAATGTACGTGGAACTTCACAAGTAGCCCATTAAGATAACTTTCTAGTAAAAGCATTTAATGAACGTTGGCCAACATATAGCATCCGATGGACCACTTCCGCCATTTCTAAATCTAAATTCCGGTCATCATATGCATTTAGCCGAATAAAATCACATTTCATGGATGGGCCACCTTTAAGCATAGCATCTGAACTGTTCTTCGGTGAACTGACCTTGTGCTTAGAATAACACTAGTTGTTTTTTTTTATCCTACCCGGAATGTGGAAACTGCGGAACATTCTGCTATGATGTCGACTGTCGGTACGACAACAGCCTAATAAAATACCGTAGATCATTTTTGTTCTGGAAAACAACTACTGAGCGTGATGGCTGTCTGAGGTTAGATAAACGCGCAACATCAGATGACAATCGCCCTTTGTTTTGTACCCATAATGTTCCTTTTAATTTTTACTCAATTAAACCTATAGTATGTCAAACACTGCCTGATCATGCCTGATGAATGTCACTAGGCCAACGACGTAGGAGAACTCTTATACATATATAATTTAAGGAAAAAGCATGCAGTGAATTGCATTCAAAGAACAAAGTAGGGGATGACTTCCCTGCTACGGATAATAGGCTAATATGGAATGGAATGAGTACACTGATGTAGAAGAATAGAAGTTAAAATGATATTGACGCGCATTTTCATTATGCAAGTAACTTGCAAGTAACTCTGAGCTGTGAAATGGAGATTTAAGCGAACAAATCCCTAAGATGGTCACTTTATTGTTTGACTGAAAGGTCTACCAGACAGACTACACTGTAAGAACCGTGAAATAAGAAACCGTATAGAGTCTACAAGCATTTTATATGACCCTTAAATGTCTTGGAGAAACTCGACCCTGGAAGCCTAGAATTTCAGTTTGTGCGTTGATTTATTAGCGAGCACACTGGTTAGACTTTTGCAAGACTGTAAAGTATTTAAGATGAATGATTACATATAGTGAATATCTTGATATATCTATCAGAATATCAAAAAACTGTTTACCATTTGGGGGTTATTTTACTACGTTTTTCATGCCAAGAATATGGTATTTGAAATGAAACGATCAAGACAACGTTTCGTTATAATTGAATGACATAACATTCAAGAGATGAAGTCATTTCACTGGAACTAAAACAATGTCTACCGTGGAGAACAAAACCGATGTAGGCCTCAATCTGAGTGAAATCTCTAACTCTTTGTAAGCAAGCCGATAACAAAAAAGCTCGAATGACTTGGGCCTTACAGCTACAATACATAATAAGAACTTACCGAGGACATCTGTTAGCGCAGTACAGCCATTAGTTGAATCTTTATTGTAGTGCATAAATATATTCATTCTCTACAAAAATGAAGTTAAGATTCGGAGAATTGTTTATTTTAAATTGAAATTTAGTGACCTGCAATTCCACAAGTTTATTTTTAGTACGGGCGGTGTATTAAAAAAATTAACCATCTGATAACTTAACATGTGCCCATAATTCGACTTTACTCGATTTAGTAAAATTTAAGCTCTTTTGAACATAAAAAATCATCGAACGTTACGCTTTTGACGGCTAACCGGCTTTGTCTAGTGGGCAAACTGTTTTACAAGTTTTATTTTGACTTTTATCAAAAGAGGGGTTCCAATAAGTACTCGTTATTTATAGGGTTTTGTTAAACAACGCTAGTGGTACCTATGCAGGTCAGCTTAAAGACCGGTTATGTTTGTATTTCTTTTTACTCTCAGGTTAACCTACAATGGTGGACACATTTCACTGGGGGAAACTTGTGTCATTGCACGAATTATCTGTGTTTTAAATTAAAAACGGAGTTTGAAAAAGCACTGTTATCCTTTTCAAAATTTTTTTCTGCCCTCCCCCTCCCACCCCTTACAATGTTGAAACTCTGGAGAAATGTCTAACATTGTAGGTGGGATGTGAGGAGGGGCTAAGTAAGTGTGGTTGAAATCACGCGTGACTGTTTGTTTGGCGCGTATGAAAAAGCGCCACAAGTGCAAATTTGTCCAGAGACTTTTGTCCATGATTATAGTTGGAGTTTTCCACCTCGTTAGTCGGTGTTGCGTTATAAACTGTCTATACTTTCTTTGTATCGTGATGTTGTATACCCGTTGTATACCCGTTGAATAACCATGCAGGGTGACTCCCAGAACCAAATACCAGAAATATAGGACTGTGAAAAGAACAAAAATTACACACTACTTTATGGCTCTTGAACAATCAAGAGGGCTTATATGAACCAAACACAGCAAGTCGATAATAGCTCCTTATATTTCTTGGACAAAAAACAACGGACTTAATATGCTAAACGTATAAGGCAATGGGTTCAGAACAAGCTGTAAAATGCTGTAAGTTTTCTTGAGTTCCTTAAACTCGTGAAGGAAATTAAATGCTATAAATAGATAATAAAGAAATAAAACACACAACTCTTCAATCGATGGGTTATTTTACCAGGTCATTCTTTCACCTCCTGAGCAGCATTTTACATTTAGTTTCTACAAACAAATAAGATAAATAGTTTTAATTCTCTTGACATTTCACTAGGCGTTTTCCAAGTTTCCTTTTGCCTCGGTATGAAAACAAGTTTTCGTGCGAAAATGAGTTCTACATCCAGGTTAATTTTCATGCAAATCAAATTTTCACATGAAAGGTTTTGCACGAGGATCGCTTCTATGTTGCACTCGAATATTATTTATATAATAGCCCAAGTTATCTTCGCATTTTGATTGGTTCTCGCCTATGATCTATTGCAGGACAGACGTGCGATTGACGTCATCATTACTAAGTTTTTCCTTCTGCTTTTTAAAATGGCGGAACATTGTGAGAATTAAGATAATATTTTAAGTGATTGGGCAAAGATAAGGTACAAAAAAGCTTTGTCGAGGTATTTAACGGGAACGAGAAGCAGGAAGAAGTATTAGAAAAAGCCGTTTCAATTTTAGAAAATGACTCAGAAAAAATATTCGAGCAGTCTCAGTCGGGAGTTGAGCGAGACTAAACCAAACACAAAACTGGTCTTGCTTTGTCTTGAATTTAACAAACCCAATAAACAAAATATTGGTTACATGTTCCAGTCCGTTTCAGGAAACAACAGCGATCAAAGTATAGCTCATGCCAACCTGATTTTAGCATCCCCAACCACAGAGGACACAAATTTCCGTTGTCGCTAACGCTTCTTTCATAATTTCAAAACTGGAATCAAATGGCCTCCGGTGTTGACCGCAACCGCAAGTTTCCGAGAGTTTTCGTTCAACTCCTGCAACATCCAAGGCAACATCCAAGCTTTTCGGCTTACAACGCTGCTCTGCCGGAGAACAAAAACTGACTAGATTTTTCCAGCATTTTCGGCTTTAAGATTTGTATATTTTTCAGTTCAATTCTGCTTTCGCCGTAAGTTTTTATTCCACGAGAAGCCATTTGAATTAAGTTCTACACTGGCGTGATTTTTCTGTAACAATCACAACTCCTTGCTACGAAGAGCAACCAATTTGGTTGCTTCATTCAGTGTATAGACAACAGATTACGTCAAATGGCTTTTTTCGTGTTCGCCAAAGTGGGCAAAGGCCGGTGTTCGAGTAATTGAGAAGGATTTTGAAATAAAAAAGCTGAAGTAGTTTGTTTCTTAATAATATAAAACAAATAGATTCTATGTTGCCGTGCGTCTGTTCTGTAATAGATCACAGAGGACGTCAAAATGTGGTAAGAACGATAGTGACCCACTCGGCTATCGCCGCGTGTGCCACTTTTTTGTATTCGGTTTTTGATACATATCCTTGTGAAATCGTGGACTTCAAATCTAGCGGTCCGGGCTCAAGAGCGAAACACTTCACCCTACGCGGTGTAAAAATTGGTTCCGCCGAATTTAATGCTGGGGAGTAACGCTGCAGTGGACTAGCATCCCATCCAGAAGGGGGTTGGAGGGAGAGCTTTAAAAATACTCCTATCCGCTGAAAAATTGGGAAAGGCTCCATCTGTGTGACTACTTGGCCCAACGCAAACTTTGCTGTAACACTCAAAACTATATTTTACCGAGAACATTATCGACAAATTTATTCATGATTTTCGAAGAGCGATTTTTTCATGACAATGTTCTTACAAAGTTACCGAAAATTTGATCAAAATTTTAATCCAGGTGCTTTATTTACTTGAACACTGGGACAAATATCCGCAGAGCTAAACGCCAGAAATCCTGACAAATTATATCAAAGAAACCCTTGCTAGTAAGGTAGCCATCTTCTGAAGGACGCATGATTTGTTGCACGATCAGACGGTTACCTGTTAGACTGTAATAATGTTTAGGAAGAATTTTACCCAATCAATCCCTCGGCTTTTTAAGCCACGTATAAGGGAATATTAATGAACAATAGCCTTCATTTGTCGCGAAAATATGCTCGATTATTTGTTCGCGAATATTATCTGTTCCAAGAAATTTTCCTCCAGCTTCGCTCGTGGAAAACTGTGAGCTCTGTGGAATGGTTAATGGTTATTATTATTAGGGAATACCAATTTTACCCAATTACCCCTTATGGAAGCTATGCCTATCAGCATACCAATTCCTAATAATAGCACACTGCCTGTTTGCAACAACTGGCGGGGTATCACACTATTATCCTTACCAAGCCGAAAATCTTTTGTTGGCGCTCAATGAAGTACTGAGAGAGGAACAAGCCGGTTTTAGAAAAGGTAAAGGCTGCACATAACATATCTTTCCTTGAGAAACATCATTGAACAGTGTGAGTCATGAATGGCAATTTCATATACTTTAGGAAGGCCGCGTTTGATAGTGTCCATAGAGGGAGTTTATGGAGTATGGCGTACCTGCTAACATAAAACAATTCTATACTTTCATCCCTCGGTCGGATGCTATCACCTGTTTCCACGTCAAATCGGGTGTATTTCAGGGATGTGTTATGTCAGTGGTGGGTGCTTTGTCGAGCTACAGAATATAAACGAAGAGGAATACGCTGGATGCTGTCAACTGTCCTGGAAGATCTAAGATTATGTCGACGACATCGTTTTGCTATCTCAGGCCCTTCGTGACATCCAGGAAAACACTGTTTAGGCTTGCGAGTTGGCGCTCAGCAGGGAGGGCTTCAGACGGAAGTCTTGCCTGTGAATATCTCGGCACCATTGCCAATCAAGATTGGACAGTTACACCTAAAAATGACTGACAATTCACCTATCTGGGTAGTATCGTCTGCAGTGATTGGGGGGGGGGGGGGGGGGGGGGGGGGGGGGGCTGACCAGAACATCCCGCAGAGGATTCGTAAGGCTAGAGGGGCCTTTGCAAAATTACGACCCGTGCAAAGGAGCAGAAAATATAGCAGAAGAACGATGGTTAGTATCAACCAAGCTTGTGTAATCTATGTACTACTTACTCTATGGATCGGAATGCTGGAGAATGACTGTGCATGATCTAAAGAAGCTGCAAAGCTTTCACACACCTTGTCGGAAAATCATGCATATCTATTGGTCAAGAAAGATCTCCAACAATGAGCTCTTGAAACCCACGGAGCAGGAGGGCATAGACATTGTTCTTACACTGAGAAAATGAACATGGATGGGTGATGTGCTCCGTAGAGAATCTACTAACATCGCTAAAGTGGCTCTCAGATGGATCCCAGAGGGTAAAAGCAAGAGAGGCCGCCCGAAATCCCCCTGGAGGAGGAATGCTAAAGCAGAACTCATGTCTCTGAACCTTAATGGGGGAAAACTTCAAGCCCTTGCTCAAAACCGACAGGAATGGAAAAAACGTGTTGATCCCCTATGCGCCACTTGGCGTACAAAGGGACTGTGATGATAATAATGAAATAGTTGTAGGAACACGCAAGATGACCAAGATCACTCACTCATTCAGATATCCCCAGTTTTAGCTGGGACATATTAAGTGAAGTGATGCGTTTAGAACAATCGCGTACGACCGAAGATAACTGATTAATTATTACTTTATTTAGCAAGTCCAATACCTGGTAGCGTCTATTGCTACTAGTACTGCTGCTGCTTCAACTGGTGCTGCGTCTGTGTCTGTTACTACTGCTGGTGATGCTATAATATGGGTGCTTCTTATAATAGGTTTCTTATTGCCATACAGGCGTTCACTACGAAAACATTCTCGGTCGGGAGCTTTTTTTCCCTTTGTTTGGTGGAAACCTTATTTTTGGACTGTGTCAGGAAAAATATCCATTCTTTTTATAGCAAGTGGCAATAAAAAACTGAAAAAGTCTTTATATGAATGAGGAACTGGAACGAACATTAAGTAGTTATTTGTTTACATGGCTGGAATTTGTCGACTGAATTTAATGTGACTTTTTATGTTTACGAATTAAATTTCTTTTTCTTCCAAATTTACCAACATCATCAATTGCTTCTTCATCCAACAGCTCCTCTGTTGGATCTATTGCAGAATCTCTTAAACTGTAAAGCCCTAGTTCACTTGGTGCCTCAGTTTCATTATTTCCGCTCCTACTTTCTTCCTCGTTGGCTTCTTGTGCATTTTTTTCATCATGGTCTTCCATATCGGTAGCTAAGTTTTTATTCAACTTTTCCTTGTCATGAATTATTTCATTTGTAATCTGGACACTTGGGCTTAGGGTTGGGTTAATCTCGCTTTCTTCGTTTATCAGGGTGTCATATTCAACGCCTGGTTCTTTGCCATTATTTGTGATGCTTGCACTGCTCTCTTTATTGAAACTGCTTTTATTCATGGTGGTTCTTGCGTCATTTTCCAGCGCATTATTTAACCCTCCTTTATCCAAATTGCGTGGTTCTTGGTCGTCATCATCAATGAGGTCATGTGAAGTTGTGGTCGATTCGTTTTTTCCTCGGCCGTATTTGTCGTTTATATTTTCTTTATAACTCGATAATTCGGTTTTGTTTAAGGTGGTGCTGTTATAGTCTTCATTTGATTCAACGGAATCGTTCAAGAGTTTGTCTAGTTGGCTGTTTACTTCGGGGCGAATCTTTTCCTTAAGGCGAATTTGAAGACTTTTTATCGTTTTCTTAAGGGCAGCAATAATATTCTCCGCCTCTTCTACAGTATGTGCTTGTGTGGCGTTGTCCTTGGATGCTATCACTTTGTCACCCAAAGCATTAGGCTTGTGCGAGGGCCGTTTCCATTCTTTCTCAATAAGATCATCTGCGATAACATTCTCCGTGTCTTCTACACTATGTGCTTGTGCGATGCTGTCTTGGGATGTTAACACTTTCTCACCCAAAGCATTAGTCTTGTGTGTGGGCCGTTTCCATTCTTTCTCAATAAGATCATCTCCACTAACATTCTTTGTGTCTTCTACACTGTGTGCTTGTGCGATGCTGTCTTGGGATGTTAACACTTTGTCATCCAAAGCATTAGGCTTGTGTGTGGGCCGTTTCCATTCTTTCTCGATAAGATCATCT
>OMLO01006104.1_pt1 | contig 10125 bp, 6 predicted proteins | sample 1674811 | NCBI WGS metagenome assembly OMLO01 (sample SAMN06265003, study PRJEB25207) | coral metagenome | isolation source: Coral host | place: Mexico:La Bocana,Puerto Morelos, Mexico | collected 2008-11-13
CAAGGGATGGCTGCCGTCTAGCGCAATACCCTGTGGACAAGATTGATTGACACAAAAGTTTCATATGCTTAAGCAAGTGTACTGTAAAGGAGATTCTTACGAACATACATATGAGGCAAAATAACACGCAAGACGTGTTGCGCGTGACGCCAGTTGTAAAAAGAAAACGCAGTTTAAGCCCGTATTCAGACACGCAAAAATTAGTCAAGGCTTGTATAAATTATGTACAGCGATACTAGACACTGTAGAAAAGTTATATGAAGTCAAACCACTTTGGTGAGCTCGCGCAACAACAGCGATATATACAATCGATCAATTTTAACAATTCGAAAGACAGTTTTCTCACAAGCGTACCCAATAACCATTATCCGGGAATAAATCAAGAACGTGTACTTGCCGCAAAACGTTTACGGGGTGGAAGCAGCGTGGTCGAGGTGTTAGAGCGATTAGGTCAGAGCGGGACTTGAAGTCGGATTTCAAGTCCCGCTCTGACCGCTTAGCTGGACTTCTTTCTCGGTAGAACCTAATTTCACTCTTCGGTCTCGCTTGTAAAAAGCCAATAAGTCTGCCTCCCGCCAGTTGGGATTTTTAAGCCTATTATGTTTAGTTGAAATATTTGTTTCTTTCAGTCTGTGGCATCCCTATGAACTATCTAGGTGTATATGAAGCTAAGCGCATTGATAACTACAAACAGCAGCATACACTTGTACAATGAAAAATCTCTATGACAAACAATAATAAAACAAATAAACATATGTTATTTACCTTTTTGTGGACAATGAACATTGGTATCTTGGTTCCATCTTTACTTGGATAAAATACTTGTACAGTCTGGTACTGACTGGAGTCGAATCCCTTGACGTTTGTTGCGCGGAAAACCTGCCGCAAAAAAAAAAACCGAGGATGTCACTTGGAGTGGTTTTCATTTGCGTATCGAAAAGTACTTGGTTTTGCACCAGCTACGCTACATGATTGGTTGAAAACACTCGCGCCACTTTTAAAGCCAATCAAAAGTAAAACCAAAGCCAATCATGATTCACTCGCTGGTCACAATTTCCCGCGCTTTGCGTCAGCAACCTGTAACTACTTCGGGATTTGATTGGTTCACTGTATTGTCTCCGTCCTTTGTGATTGGCGTGAGTAATGACTCTGGTTTTGGTTAACATCGCTGTGGTGGTGTTGATTTTGCTTTGAAGCAAAAATAAGATGGCAGCGACACAATCAACAGTTCTTACTTCTAAATGTAGCTAAAAAAGCACACTTTGGAGCAAAGACAAGATGGCGGCGACACGACCAACAGTGGGTTATCTGAATGCAGCTAAAATAAGGTTCTCTCCAGACAGAGCAGACAAAGCAGAACTTACACGAAACTTGAGGAACTCAATGATACACTGCAATGTATAATTCACTCATGTTCAAACACAAACCTTCGGTTGAAAATTGTCTTGAGTCAAATCACAGTGATAGATGATTCCAGGAGTAAGAAAAGATGTAAACTGGTAGAAGATCTGAGGGAAACAAAAAAAAAATTGAAAAAAAAATGATTTTAAGTTAATAATGTTAGACAAAATAGGAGGTCAGCAAAAAAAAGACACACAAGTATACGGACACTACAGTCAGTTGTGAGTGGACAGGTTGGGATATGGTGTTACTCAACATCGGCCCGAACTGAGGGATAGCTGATTCGTGCAAGTCAAAAGAACACAGAAAACAAAGCAGCCGAGCGAGTTTGGATTGCAGTCAACAGCTCAAGCAAGTCAACTAATAATTTCGTGAGGCGTTGCACACCAGCCCGAGAGCAAATGCTAGAACTGATAACTCATTTTAAGAACACCACCTCATTTCTATAGTCTTACTTTTCCTAGTGTGTCTACCCTTGGTTCAAAGGCGCACCTAGTAACTTCAGGGACTGCGTTCTGGTGACAGTTTTGGCAGTATAAGTAAGCCCAGCAATAAACTAAACACAAGTGCTCAAGGTTTTCGCGAAGTTTGCCTACCTCTGAATCCTTCTTTCGCCCTGAGTAGCCAACGATACTGCCTATATCGAGAGGAAAAGTCATAAGTCTTTCGCCTGTCAAGTTGTGAAGATGAAGGACGCTCTGCAAACAAGAACAAGTACGTTGTCAGTTGAAAAATACACATCTTTCAGTTACATTGTTGTAGCATGTGAACATGTAAGTTGTCCTTACAGTCGTTCATACATTTTACATAAAAGCCTTGGAAAAACTTGTATTTGATTAAAAAAAGTGTGCACAATTTCTTTGATGATAATGTCACTAACACACGTGACGTAAATGCTGACCTTGACGTCATGCAAGTAACAGAGAACCAACAAGTTCTGTTTGACACAGGCCACCCACTCTAAAACATCGTTCTCGTCTTCTTCGACCACAGAAGCCCAATGTTCCTGTTGTTAAAATATAAAATAATAATAGTTCAAATAATTATAAGAAATAATCATAATATTCACCCGGTTTTCATGTAAATTTAAACGAAAGGGTCGGCTGCTCACGAAACGAATGTATGTCTTTACGTAATTTCGTAATTTCAAAGAAACACCAGTAACTACAATGTAAGTGTTTTTTGTGTTCCGCAATTACATGGCTCATGGGTAATTATAACTAATTTTCTCTTCAACCCTCGCAGTTAACATGTTTCAACAGAATAGCTTGAGTTTCCCAACCCCTACTGGAGTCGACACGACATGATAGACAACGGCCCGTGAGAGACTAGAAACGACTGAGAGGCCGCATCTCTGGCCACAAACAATCAAAATATTTTGATCTGATCGGTGTGTCCAACCCTTATGCATGAATGGAAAATTTTTGATCAATTGAAAGACAATTATGGCAATAACAATTTAAGACTTATTTTTATCATCCCAAATGTCGTACATGTGGATGATAAAAAAGCTAATTATCTTTAGAGGTTCTGTAATTAAACAGGAATAATGTTTTCGTGAACGTCTTTCTGAAATTTAAACGATAATTCATAAATATGAACAAAAGCCTCTGAACATGAACGAGGGATACTCGATAGGTTTGATTAAAATATATATATTTTTATAACTAACCATTTTCTACTGTCATTCATTGTAATATCAATGATACTTACCATCTCGGGTTTTGAAAAGTCGATATTAATTAGTTTGTATTTTGGAGCTTTTAAGTTGGTCTTAAAAGTGAAGAGTGTTCCCTCGTTTGTGATGTACTGGTGAAACAAAAAGAAGAACGAATTGTTTTACATACTGTTTACTTGTATTCCTTCAACACTGACAAAACAAGGCAACTTAACGCTAAAAAATAGACCCGGTGCAGGTTATAGAGTGATTTCACATGAGCGTTAAAAGTAGACCCAATTGAACTCCTGGAAGGGGCTAGGTACTAGACATTATAACTCTTTGTTAACTGGTCAGCCATTTTGATGTATTACTCTCGACTGGTACACCAACATGGTGGCCACATACATGTAAGAATTCAAAAGAGCGTGTTCTGTTTTATGACACCAGTTTTCACTGTACATGTGAGAGTTCTTATTAGTTATCAATTCTAACTCTAATATCTGAAAGTATATGGATCTATGAGGGCAAATATGCATGCAAATTGGATTTTTGTAACATATTTCAGGTCACATGCCAGTAAATTCAATTGCACACAAACATTTGTCAAACTGAATCGCATAAGGCCTGCGATAAAAACAGAAGGGTTCATCCGGAGGGGTATTATATATATTGTGTATGCTTGAATACAAATGAACTTGGTAATGAACTAATATTGATGATAAATCACTGGGCCATATGAAACAGACGTCTGCAAAAAATGCAAATGAGATTGTGTTCAATATGAACGGTTACCAGGGGTTTTGTTTTTCCTTAGCATGCATGTCTTAAAAAGCCCTCGTAATCAAAAATACCTGTAGGACTAAATATAAAACAAAAGTTGTATAATTTGTTGGCAATGATTTTCTAGTTAAATCACCTCATATTCAGCATCAAAGTTGTCCACTACCTTCTCAAATGGAAGTAAACCTAGCCAACAAAGTGGAATATAAGAGTTGAGTCTCCCTGCTTGTCTGTCGTACATATGATAAATATACTGTAATTAATGCAGTCTTGCGACGTGAAATGATAACAGACCTGAATGATTACATCTGAACCAGATGTCTGAACATTGTTCCTCTATGCACTTCAAGATTTAAATCATTTGCCAAGTTTAATCATTTCTTCATAAAAAACAGAAGTTACAGCAATTATGAAATTTCACCTTTAATTCCATCCTGGTTTTCAAGGTCACAATAGAAGAGTCTATTTACAGGGGCACAGCCTTCATGAGGAGTTAAAATCAAGTATTTTCCACAGTCGCTCACTTCAGCTCCTCTGCAAGAAAAACAGAAATGCTGATTTAGAACAATCAACATCAATTACTCAGTCTGCATAACATGCAGTTAACACCTCCTTCGACCTTGACAAATGCCAAAGCCCTATATTGTAATTAACAGCCTATGGTAAAGGTAAAGTCTGCATGTTAGCCTAAGTGGCCCATCAGGCCGGAGCTTATCCCGGTTTCTGTAGCATTAAGTGACTAGGAATATTGCTACTCCCCCCTGGATGGGATGCTAGTCCATCGTAGGGTTACCCCCAGCATTAAATTCGCCGGTACCCATTTATACACCTGGGTGGAGAGAGGCACTGTGAGAGTTGAGTGTCTTGCCGAAGAACACAACACAATGTCCCCGAGCAGGGCTCGAACCCAGACCGCTCGATCCGGAGTCAAGCTCACCAACCATGAGGCCACTGCGTCTCCCACAATTAACAGCCTATGAACTGAACAAATTTCTTCTTGTTGTTTAATGCTAACACAACAGATTTAAACATGCCTGTGTGCACAACATGTTCACCACAAAGGGTATAAAATATATCACAGGCTGGGATACCAATTACCTAAAATTGTACAAAATACATTACATTTATCTTACAGAACTTTAAACTGAATCCATATATTATTTTCACCTTGACCATGCTTTTAAAATACACATACTACATGGATTCATACTGGATGGATGCATGGCAACAAAGTTAACTTTCTCAATATTAAATGAGTTTAAATTGAGACTTACACAGACCACTTTGGATGATCAGGAAATTCACAACAGAGAACATCTTCTGATTGGCTTGTTCCAAGGACATGGTAATAAAGCTGTCACAAAAAAAAATACATATGTTAGCAAATAAAATTATCCAGAACAACAAACAATTTTCAGAAAGACTTCACTAATATCCCTAAAGTCACTCTCAGTTGGTCACCAGAGGGTAACAAGAAAGAGAAGCCATCCTTAAATCCACTTGGACAAGGACTGCAGAGGCAGAATTTCAGGCTCTTGATCTTAGCTACAGCAGCAGCAGGCTGAATGACTTGCAAAGAACTGACACAAGTGGAAGAAGATATTAAACACTTGCTGATGCCCTACAATGTATACTTATGTGTACTTCATAAAGTCCTGACTGATGATCGCGACTCGGCAATAAATTTATTAAATGTATTAATTTGTCAAAGGCAGAAAAGGAACCTCCTAAATGGAGAGAGGGAAGGAGTAAGTGAGTGAGGGATGGAGGGAGAAAGGGAGAAAAGGAGAGAGAGGGTGGGCGAGAGAGGGAGAAAAAGTACCCTGTACAAATCAACATGTGAAGTTTATAATCTAAAAAAGGCATTTACATGTATATCATTGATCACAATTGCAAGTCACCTTCTGATTTAGGTTTAGATCAGTCTCTGTTCCATCTGCTTTACAATTAGTAGGATAACGCTGTCAGACAGAAAAAAAATGACAAAGAAAATGTGAAAAGGTGAACTACAACTTACTTGTATAATTTTACATGTATATCACATTTTATTGATAAACCTTAACTGCAGAAAAGCATGCAAGTAGAGCATAGCAGGACACTACATCTACACAAATTAATAACTGATACATGTAACTACAGTATTTAAGGATGTCTACAGAGCATCATTTACATCACCATAGAAACATGAATTTATTAAAGAACATAAGATGCCTTCCTATTGAAGATGATTGACAGCCCATATCTTTTGGTCAATAAAATTTTAATTCTTGTATATACATGTATGTACATGTACATATCAAACTGGCGGCAGCTACATATATGGAAGTATGGATTGTTCTCTCTGTCACACAAGCCAATTGTTAATTGTTAATTGTTTCTGCGCATCCTTACTGTGCATGAAATTCACATGCCACATTATGCATCAAGCGCGCATGCTAAGTAGTAAAGTGAACAATAATAAGCAAATGGCCATTGCTGTAACTTTGTGTTCTTGGATGTTTGACCAGTGATCCCTATTTTTCTTTCGCTGGGTCATTTTCTCTACTGATTTTCTACGTTTTGCAAAAAAATGAAAAAAATCTATTGAGTAGAAGTTTGAATCTTTTGCAAAACACTCCACCAAATTCCATTCATTTGACCTCTTTGTTTACATGTAGCTGTGTGGCAGTTTCAAATACCTCTTTAAATAAGGGTTTAGGCTTTTGAAAATGATGGCAATATTTGAAATTATTAATGCCACAGATTCACTTCAAATACAAAATATTATTAGGATTATTTGCCCCTGTTGACTTATCTTTGATATTTTAATTATCCTAAAATCCCTGGAGACCATACTGAATTATGTGCACCAAATCACCAAAATAAGACTAGATTTCCACATGCCTTATCTTTGAAACAAAGCTGGTGACCCCCAATTTTCATATCATTTCTGAAACAAGTAAATAATTATCTGTCCACAGCAGAAGTTTAAAAAAAGTCTATTGAGTAGAAAATTTTCGCGTGAATGTCCTTAATGAATGGAAGTATACTGTATATTAGAAGTTTTACTGAGATGGAAATGCACTAAAGAACATAGATGAATCTACAGGGTCTATTTACTTTGATACTGTTTCATTACTGTTGCAGAAATGATTGCAAAGCTAAGTATAAACTTACATTATAGAACAACCCTTTGTTGTCATGTGTCCATGCCATGCTGGTAAACTTTGCATTCTCTAGAGAGTCTGGTAACTCTACATTGCCATCCACCTTTAAAAACTGAGAACAACAAAACACAAATTACCAAATGAATACTGCTTATTTTGAAAAAATCCTTTTCATGTGGAGAAACATTCATGCAAATCCCTCCATAAATATAACCAAAGAAAAACACAGACTGACACAATATACGCTGTATAAACAGTCACAGCACATCTAAAGCCGATAGGTTCCATGGACAACAGAGTAAAAGATATCATTTTGTTTATGTTAGGTACTAGTTTACCTTTATGGTGACCCAGTCAGAGCCTTTATTTGACAAGGAATAAGCAAAAAGCTGTCCATCTTCAGTGAACGATCTTCCAACCAGTGCTATTGTTCCATCTTCAGACAGTTTGTTAGGGTCAAGAAATACTTCAGGGTCGCTCTCCAGTGAGTCTTGGACATACATAACACTGAAAGGAAAATATAAATACATGTAAAGGAAATTGACATGTATGTCATGTATGTACAGTAGTTTCCACAGTGCTTTCAGCAAGCACCAGAGAGAAACTTATGAAAGAAGCCCATGACAACTATCTTTTGCAATTGTCTATAGGAGACTAAATATTTTTGGAAATTGCAAACTGCTTGCAGCATAATGTATTTCAGGTGGCAATTAATAGCAGAATCCCGATGATTCAAATTGTCATTCTAAGTGTGAATTTGACAGGATGCCACAGACCTCACATAAGCCTAGCCATACTCATTCTTAAACATGTATATTTAAAGAACTTGTTTTGGGTAAGGATATACATGTGATTATATTACAGTATATCAGTATGTATATTTGTGTAGGACTCCCAGAAAATACCTCTACAGGTACAGTTCTAACAACATGTATGAACATGTATCCTCTCCTTAGAACCTAGGTCACTGGGAATTCTAAGATGGCAGGGGATCTCATATCAGTATTGGAAATTAGCACTTGCCTGCTTGCCAATGTGAGTGTGAAAAGCATCGGGCAAGTACAAATCATTGATAACTTGCCCATTTGGAGAGTATGGTTTTCATAATTATTTGGAAAATTATTTTAGCTGAATTGATTGAGAACTTCAGTCCATTTTATTTTACATTTTGACAGGAATATCTTATTTACATCTTTTAATCTTCTGAGATGTCCAAATAACTGGCTAAATAAAAAGCAACATGAAAGTGTTTCAGAAATAGACTTCCTTCAGTGACAATTTACATAACAGTTACATATATGTGCGAAGTGATACTGCTGGTCTCTAGTTGATGGTACTGTACATGGGATCAAGAAACAGTTTACTATGTTTTCTTGCTAAGAAATGAAGCTCAGAGAGATTTATTGAAATAGTGCCCCCGTTGTAGTTAGAGTATCTTACGTTTTTTAGTCTTTTAGTAATAATTATTTTCCATATGAAGGAAAAAACCGGCATCCTTCTGCCATGTGCCTACAAGTTGTTTACTCCAATGTCGTCTTGATTTTATGGATAAAACATGAATTTCAGGTAGTATCAGCTGTTTGTTTCTAAAGCTGTTTTTCAGTTAAATCTATAGAAATGTGCAAAATTGGTGTCGAAAGTTGATGATAAACAACAAGGATAACAATAAAATTGGTCTAGGTGATTCTAAGGAGGCATCTGGTGAATGGACTTAACTCATAACATTAAACAAAGCTCAACATGAAATGGCAAACTGCACCTGTGTGATTCCAAGTTACCAAAAAGCAGGTGTGGTAAATGTGAATCACTGCAGATTTTTTGGGGGGAGGAATGGGAATGGATTTTGAGAGTCCCATACCTGAAAGGCGGGTGCTGTTAAAACTCATTTTACAACACTGTCATAATTACAGTATTACAAAATTGTTCAAAGGAAAATTAGTAATTACATTTATTATATGACTAGCTCTGTGAGCGGGCAACATGAACCAAATCTCATGCTGTGATTGGCTACCCGAGCAGTCAAGATGGACTTATCTTGCCTGCTCAGGATACAGACTTTGTCTCGCAAGGAATATTTTATCATGTTTTGGTGTTTTATCCCATACAATAAATCCTTTATTGACCAAGCTTGTTTGGTCAAGATGGCTGGATATTGGTCAAGAACCTTATTGCGTGTTTATGGGCTTCGTCTTCTCTACATAAGCACGCAAAAAAGAACTTGGCAAATATCCAGCCATCTTGAGCTCACGCTTGGCCAATAACCCATATATAATAACTACACTTCTAGAAATTTAAGAGGGATGGTAGGGTTTAAAACAAAAACCCTCCTGTGCATGTGGGGGAGAAGGGGAAATGCAACATATACAAAGTGTGTATACACAGACATTTTAACTTTTCATTTGAAAACAAAAGCATCTGAGTCTAAATATCGCACCTTTGATTTTGAAGTCCTGAATTGTGCAAATAGAAGTACTTTGATCCTCTTTTAAATGGGCAGCCATACTTTGGATAGTCCCACATTTCTGTCAACCTATAACACAGAGTGGAAACAAATGAAAATTGCACTTCACCACTGGGAGCCCAGGTGGGACTTGAGATTAATAAGGGGTCTACACTGTACAGGGCATGAAAAAAAAAATGAAATCCAGTTGCCCAGTGCAGTAATACATTTCAGTTTTTCATTATGTAATAGGTGTGCAATGTTCATGACCTATCAACTGCATCATTAACCAGATAATCTGTGATTGACTTCAGTGTATAAAAAAATGAGCTTCCTAGTACTAAACTAGGTGAACTGAAAGATACTGGATAGTGCAAAAGTTGTGCCACTGAGACACATAGTATACCTGGACTTTAAATTAATCTATTGCTTTCAACTCATATTGGTTTTGCTCATCTTGCAGTCTTACATTTTGAAAATGTTTTTGATTAGAAATTATCACTAACAAGACTGCTGATGCTAATTTCACTTGCCCACCAGACCAACAAACTTCCTTTTCCATTGCACAAGATCAAAAGCTACTAGTACATGTACTAACTCCAAGCAATAGCACCTGGGCTCTTTAACCGCGCGGCCATGGGCCGAGCGCGGTTCTTAATCTACCCTTGGTTTATTTATTTTTTTTTTGTCTGTAGGCT
>OMLO01006105.1_pt1 | contig 10125 bp, 4 predicted proteins | sample 1674811 | NCBI WGS metagenome assembly OMLO01 (sample SAMN06265003, study PRJEB25207) | coral metagenome | isolation source: Coral host | place: Mexico:La Bocana,Puerto Morelos, Mexico | collected 2008-11-13
GGGTATGCTGATTTAGAAAGAACCAGTCAACCGCATTTACATGCAGACTCTGAACATTATAGTCCTTCAGTTTCAGAACCAGCGGCGTCACATGTTGGAAGTCAGCCTTCACAGTATCGTGGATACAACTTTCAAAATTCTTTGAGAGATGCTGCCTTCAACAACAGTACAACATTGCCAGACTTGCCTTGGGAGTCCCCAATGTGGAAATGCATATTTGATGATGAGTATGATCCTTTAGATGCAATCAATCCTGAAAAACCGCTGACAGGTCCTTCGCCTCCTTTCGTGCCACGAGATGGTGATGAGCTCAAAGATGCATTGATTGAGAAAAAACGGTCTTTGCTTCCTTTGGATAAGAAACTGCCTATTTATACCATTGCAGTTGGACATCGTCGTGACATCAGTTGGGAAGATAAACGAGAGTCAGATTTTCAGCGTGGTTTGAAAAAATGGACAAGCATCGTTTTATCCTGGCCGGAGGAGTGGTCTGTTTGCAAGGCTATGCAAGAGTGCGATTCACTGGTCCAGGTTTGTGAGCAACTTGGACACTACTTTGTGGGCAAGGCACCAGCAACATTGATCAAACGTGCAAACAGTATGATCTACATAATGGAGCAGGGTCATAAATTGGGATACATTTTTCCATACACTGAGCAGGATCTGTATTCGCTGTTGAAGGTTTTGAAGAGCACAGGACAGTCAGCTAGCAGACTGAAAGGTGTGATGGAGGCCCTGACTTTTTGCAGATACATTTTCAACATTGAAGATTTGCATACATTGATAGTTAGCAAGCGTTGCTATGGGTCGATCTCTGGTGGGCCTGTGAATCGGGCAAATCAAGCTGCGCCCTTGAGTGTGCGTGACTTAGTGTGTCTTCATGAGACGCTTGATTCATCAGCAGACATTTGGGATTGCATGATGGCAGGGGCTGCATTGTTTTGTATTTATTCCAGGGCTCGATGGAGTGACTTCGTGCATTGTGGCAAGTTGAAACTTGATCGATTCAGTGATGGCACAATTGCGTACGTAGATGCAGATGTAGCTATACACAAGACCATGCATGCGGCTGCCAGGAGATTTCGATTTTTGAATTTGACCGCACCAGCTTTGGGTGTGCATGGATCAGAGTGGGTTTCGAAGTGGGTTTCAACAATGGAGCAATTAGGCATAGATCCTTTTTCGGAAGATTCCACATGTCTCATGCCTGCACCTGACTCAGAAGGAAGGCCGCTTGTTCGTGCAATCGAATCGGATGAGGCTGGGTGTTGGTTGAGGCTCTTGATTGGTGAAGAGAAAACTCGACATGACAGTTCGAGACAAATTTCATCACACAGCATGAAAGCGACCATGTTATCCTATGCAGCGAAACGTGGCTATTCACATCAGGACCGGCTTTCACTAGGTCATCATGTTCACCCTTATCAGATGGCTGATGTTTATGCAAGAGACGCAGCGGCCAGAGACCTCAGACTTTTAGATGCCTTGATCAAGGAAGTTCGCGAAGGAGTGTTCAGGCCTGATGAAAGCAGGGCTGGGCGCCTAGACAATAGTAAGCGTCAACGTGTGGATGATGTGCTTGATGAAACAACTCAATTTTCATTTCCACCTGCCATGCCAAGAGTTGAAGTTGCAGACGACTCCGAATTGCCGGAACCTGCTGACCAACAACCTGATCTTGCAGAGGAAGGATCCGATGATGAAGGGGATGGTGGACATGTGACAACGGACAGTTCGTCATCCGAATCTGAACAAGAGGAACGACAGAGGGTTCACAGACAATTTGATCCTCCCCAAGCACCGTCAGGATTCATGTTTGTGCAACATCAGAGATCCAAGCTTTTGCATTTGATCAGTGTTGAAAATCAAAGAGCTCTAGCATGCGGAAGGTTGAAGAATGCAGCATATGCACCACCACGGCTCCTCAGGTATGACTCAGCAGTGTGCCATGCTTGCCAAAGAGCAACCCGGCGTGATTGATCCGAGTGGTCGACAAAAATCGCAGTGTGGTGAATTTACGGTATTTCTTCAGATTTGCAACTTTTACCGTAAATTTATTTCATTTCACTTTCCCACTTGTGCTGGACGATGTCACCAAGAACCCTTTTTCGACGAATTTTTTCATGTGGCATGAGATGTCTTTTTCTGAGTGAGTGTGCATTGAGAAACTCAGTGGTATCTCCATGAGTCATGCATTTCACCGAGACTCTGATGCAGTTGTCACATGCCAGAACACATCCATATCTGTTAGCGTGTACATAGTTTAATTTTTTTCCATGTGAATCCTTGTGTTTGTGGTGCCACCAAAACTCAAGGTGAACCGTTGTGCAGTGGTAAACCCATGCATGACATAAGCTCGACATTGCAGTGGTTGCCATGCAATGTGTTCAACTTGGGACTGTGGTGATGCCAAGTCTCTCACACGGTGTTTTTCATGCATTAGTAAATCATTCATGAAAATTTTGTTGCAACAGTTTTCGGTAGCAGTTTTCGCCATGTCTTTGGTGGATTCAATCGCTGCATTCACAGTCAGATGTGATGAGATAGATGATTCAAGACAGATGGCCATGCTGTTGAACAGGCAAGGCATCAACACCTTTTCAAGCATGGCTTTCTCGATAGGAACGCCAAATCAACCACCGACAGATGCTGCATTTGAGCAATTTGCGCAACGTGTTTTTACTTTGCCTAGTATGGGACAGACTGGAAAATTGAGACGACTACTTTTTGAGGCGCAAACGTTTGTGCTCGCTCAGCTCAAGATGGCAGTCTCAGGAGACCAAAGTTCCACGGCACGCAAACTGCCAGTTCCAGAGAAGCAGGCACGCATTGCAGATTTGAAACACAGGTTGAATGGAGTGGTATTGGAGGGTGAGAAGGAACCATCCTATGGGCTCATAGACTTGTGCCAGACAATTTACGAAACTGGCAACATCATTTGGATACACCCCTCGAAATGCCACAAGCGTGATAGTGAGGTGCGTGCATCCGTGAAGGACCCAAAGCAGATAGTCAAAGTGGAATCGCAGATGCTGAAGATTGATAGCGAAGTGGTCACCCATGATGCGGAGCACGGGACAGAGTTGAAACTGATGTGGTGTCTGCAGCGCAGGGGGTTTGCTTTGGATATGACTGGTGTGGTGTCGTGGGAGGTCCACGAAAAGTGGGTTGATTCATTGTTCAGGGCCTATGCATCAGACGTGTCGCAAGCTACGAGGCCAGTCACGTTGTCGCAACTCATCAAAGCAGATTGTGAACTGTGGACTTTGCTAGCCCGAGAATATCACAGTGTCAAACCAGACGCACACGGTGATAAACCACTGGATGCAGCAATCACGAGGATGCAGCATGATCCCCGTATCATTGTTCTTCTTATGCCGCAGCCAGCAGGACGTCCAGCATCATCCAGCACTGCAGATGTTGATCCAGATAAGAAACCAAATCCAAAGAAAAGACCGGGCAAACGTGCGAGGAATGCACCAAATGTTCCTGATGAGTTGAAGGATTGCCATCAACAAACAACAAATGGAAAACCTATCTGTTGGGCTTACAATTTGGCCAGCGGGTGCAAGGCTACTACAGGCGGCAAGCCACCAGCTTGCAGTCGAGGTGCCCATGTTTGTGCATTTTGCCGCAAAGTTGGACACAGCTATCAGCAGTGCAGGAATGCAAAAGGTGCAAAAGACGGAAAAGACTGACAGGCAGAAGACGTGGAATTCAAAAGGCCTAGAAACGAAGGCCGAGTGTCACTTGATAAAGAGTCTCCAAACGGAGATCCTAATGTGCAAGGTCCTTTGTGCAGTGGTTCAAGCATTGATACATGCAACAGCCAACAAGTGTCACACTGCAATTCAAATTCAGTTTCATCAAGTTGCACAGTTGGGTCGGTGAAATCGAAGCCAATGGTGCAGCATGCAAACCATCAAACGGAACAGGCAGCAGATGTGGTTGAAACAGATGCAATCAAACACAACCACAAGACAGCTTTCGAAAATCTGTTGTGCATTGAAATTTTTTCAGGATCAGGTCGACTGACGGCAGCCATACGCAAGATAGGAATGAGGGCTGTGGCAATAGATCGCAGTTCTGATAGAACGTCTGGACCTGTGATGACTTTGGACCTTACGAAAGCTGAAGATTTGGAATTTTTGAAGAATTTTATCATTTCGGAACGAATGAACATTGTATACATTCACATGGCTCCTCCGTGCGGCACATGTTCAGCAGCACGCAACAAGCGACACAGAGACTTGGAAGCTGCTGGCTATGACCTGCCTAGACCGCTCAGGAGTAAGTTATATCCAATGGGGCTGCCGACACTTCGAGGACTGGATGCAGCAAAGGTCGCCTCAGCAAACTTGCTTTATTTTGCAACTTTGGAAATCGCAAAAATATGCTTACAACATGACATCCTTCTCAGCATTGAGAACCCTGAAAACTCACTCTTCTGGGACACTGATCCCATGGTTGAACTGTTTGCATTATGCCATGGCTATCACAACGTTTTTCAAAGTTGTATGATGGGTGGCGAGAGGGACAAGCGTACTAAGTGGTGGTCAAGTAAGGCAAACTTCGCAGCTTTCAACATCCTATGCAATGGAGCTCATCAACACAAACCTTGGAAGCCAGTGCAAACAGAATCTGGCCTCCACTTCCCGACGGCGGAGGAGGCTGCATACCCGCCACTATTGTGTGAGCGTGTGGCACATGTCGTAAAAGAAGCTGCAGAAGCTTTGGGCATTAAACAAACAGAATCATTGTTGGAGCAATCTCAACAACAGACTTCAGCGGCATTGCAACATGTTAATATGGGATTTTTGCCGCGAGGTCATCGCTTGAAACCGCTTGTCAGTGAATTCTCGCACTATCTTACATGGCTTTTTGCGGTGGGACAGAGTGAAGATTTGGTGCAACAAATTTTGAACAAATTTCCTAAAGGGGCTCGCATAGTGCATCGCAAACTTTTGAAATGGGGTGAAGTGCGGGTTAGCGATGTTGATGGTCAGTCCTTAGGAAACACAAATCAATGGAAAGACGAGGACTCAGTTGAAAAACTTTCTTTTGGCATTCCAAGGGAACCGGACGATTTTGTCAAAGAGGCTATCAAGGCGGGTCACCCACGCTTTCTTGACTTCAAATCCATTGACAACATTGACAATTTATTGAAACAAAACATGGTGGGCGAGGCTTCGACGATTCTTGCAAACAGGGCAGCGTGGCTAAAAAGATGGACTTTGAGGGCAGCTCAGTTGTCTGGTGCAGAACGTGAACTGCATCAAAACCTGGCTCCACATTGTTCTGCAGTTCTTAAAGGGAAACGGTTGCTGCTTTTTGGCGAGATGCTACGTGACATCTCATATCCTGACAAGCACTTGGTTGAAGACATCTGTGCTGGTTTCAGAGTGACGGGCTGGCTTCGTGATTCAGGCTGCTTTGAGAAACTTCCGAAACAACCAAGCCTAACGGTCACCGGATTGCTGGGCATGGCCCGTGGTTTGAATCGTTCGGTCCTTGCTCGTGCTTCAGCTTCGGAGGACGAGGAAATGGTGAGAGCTGCATGGGACGAAACGCAGCTCGAAGTTGAACGCAACTGGATATGGCGTGATGATAGCCACGAGTCTGATGACCTTTCTTTGACGCACAGGTTTGGGCTGCAGCAGAAAAAGAAAGTTAGAGTGATAGACAATTTCAAGACGAGTGGCGTGAATGCAACATGTGGAATGGTGGAGAAGCCAAAACTCTTTGGCCTTGACTTCCTTGCTACCACCATTGTGAGGTTGTTATCAACGGTTGGGCCTGGGGCTGGGGCTGAGCTGATGGGAAAGACGTTCGACCTGTCCTCGGCTTACAAGCAGTATCCGATACATTCCTTTGATAGAAGTTTCATCAGAATCGCAGTCCCAAGACCTGGCGAAGACTCATGTGCCATATACGGACTGAATGCCTTGCCATTCGGAGCTTCAGGCAGCGTATCAGGGTTCTTGAGGGTGAGCACAGCAGTTTTCCATATACTCACAATGGGTCTTCATGTTTGGGCTGGGACATTTTTCGACGATTTCCCGATCATAAGTCGTGCAGACATTGCTTCACAAACGGAACAGCATGTGGCCATGCTTTTAGATTTGTTGGGGCTACGTTTTTCGAGGGAAGGAAAGAAGTGGAAACCCTTTGACCAGCAGATGGAAGTCTTGGGAGTGGTCATTGATTTTTCGAAGTTTTGTGATGGTGTGGTCTTTTTCAGGCATACAGATTCTCGAAAGGAAGAGTTGGAGCACACCATATCACGGCACTTGGAAACCAACAAGATGACTTGCAAGGAAGCTGAAACGCTGCGTGGGAGGCTCATTTGGTTTGAGAGTTTCATGTTTGGTCGCATAGCAAATTTGTCATTACATGAAATTGGTAAACGTGCCACTTCAGACAAGGGCTCGACGAAGTTGACTGACAGTTTAGTGAGAGCCTTGACCTTTTTCAAGCGACGAGTCTTGCAGGGACCCCCAATAGAGATTAGGGCGGCAGCAGGTGAAGTGGTGCACATTTTTACTGACGGGGCTTTCGAACCCGATGCTGAAAACCCTGGCACTCTTGGTGGTATAATTTATTCCGAGACGGGTGAGAGGTTGGGCTTCTTCAGCGAAATTGTTCCAGAGCAATTGTTGAATGAATATTTGAAATTTTCTTTGAATCCTATATATTTGATTGAGTTGCTTGCTTCGTTGGTTGCACTATCATTGTGGGGGTCCATTTATCCCCATCGTTACGTAGTGAATTACATTGACAACGAGGCTTCACGTTCAGCTCTTATCAAGGCGTGGTCTGGCATCAAACATGCTGATGCTATCTTGGCCGTATATGTCGACTTGGAATTGAAGGCAGTTTGGAAGCCTTGGTTTAGTCGTGTCGCTTCATTTTCAAATCCCAGTGATGATCCGAGCCGGCTGAAGTATGACCATTTGATTGCAGCTGGCGTGAAACGTTTCTTTTGTGACTGGAAGATTCTATTGCCAAAATTGATGGCCGAAGACACACACGTGTAGAATGGGGTGGTGGCGGGTGTGGTCTTTGGCCAACCCATACTGAAGAGAAATGCAAGTGGTTAACTTGACCTCACCCCGTTTGCTCGAATCTCAAAAGAGAAAAAGCGTGCTTCGTTGAAATAGTTTCTTGTGTCGATTCGATTTGATGTCAGTTGCGTATCTTGCGTATGTATATATGTATATATACACTGGCTTTTACATATACGTATATTGGCGTCTTATGCGAATAGCGATTTGTCAAAGGAAGTTTAGAGAAACTTCCCTTTGAAATTCTTTCTTTGATATTGGCCATGACCTGCGGTTTCCATGGGAATAAAAATAGATATTTATGTATGTGCAGATAGTTGCGTAGCAGCGCTAAACAAATAAGTTGCTTCTCTTTGAAAAAGATAACACCTTATTTGTAGCGCCTGCGAAAATTTGAAAAATTTGAAACTGTGGATTTTCAAATTTTTTCGTTTGCAACTATCTGCGTTTTTCTCCATTGGACACTTGTTCATTCTATATTCCCCGCTTGTTGGCTTAGTGGCGGTGTGGGTGGGTTAAAACATCCTTCGGTTGATGCGTAGTTTTGATTTAGATCGCTGTGCTCTGTCGGGGGGGCGTCATGGCTTTTGGGGGAATCATTGAAGATGATGGCGATGGTGACGTCTCAGTCTCTTCCTCAGCTATGCGCAGACCGTTACCAGAAAACATTGATTCCAGTGCAAGTGTCTTTTCACAGACTGCTCCTTCTCTTGTTGAATCTGAGAAATCTGATGCACACATGTTACCTGGAGTCGATGTTACAGGCCTTAGTTCTAGGCTTGAAACTGGTGAGGGCACAGCACATATAGCCAAGAAGGCGAAAGTTGCAGACTCAGTCACACGTGAGCCGGTGCAGTTGAGTCAACTTAATCGAATGATTTCAGATGCACAAACACATGTTGCTGAAACTTCTTTGAAACTGCCTTGGGAGCTTCCGTGTTTTGAGAACATATTCTATGAGCCTGCACCTAAGTTGCCGAAGGTTGTCAATACATTGTCATCATATGAAAATCCTGCCTATGATAAGTCGTCGGGATCTGTAAACATATCTGGCAATATTGAAAGGGCGGAAGTCAAGCCGGTTCTCTTTGAGAGTGCTGTCTCGTTCAAGCAAGGGAGGACGAGAGCTCTTTCGTACATCGCTCAGTTTGATCTTTTGACTCAGAGGTGGGAATGTGTTGTTAGCATAAATTTTTCTGCAACATCAATTGGTGACAATTTACGTGCAAGAGATCGTCCAGCAAGATTGCTGTATGTTTCAGAATGTCTTGGTGGGAAGAGTTTGGCAACAGTTCGGAAGAGGCTTGGGCAAGTTGTTAGGTATCTGAAGTGGGGCGAGAAGAATACTTTTCAATGTCCTTTGCCTTTTACAACTGAACTAGTGCATGACTACATCAAGATGATCATTGTCGAAGGTAGTGGTTTTTCTTCAGTGAATGGCTTCATGGAGTGTATTCGTTTCATGCGTTACACTCTTGGATTCGTTACACCCCATGGCCTCTTGCAAGATCCGTGGATTGCAGGGAAACTTCGAAAACTGACACAGGAGCGTCCTCTACGTAGACAGAGCCGAACGCTGACGGTGCGTGAACTCAGGCACATTGAGGAGCTGCTTTTTGACAGTACACGCTCCATAGTTGACAGATATGCTGCTGGGTGCATACTTTTTGGAACTTTTTCTCGTTCAAGAGTTGCGGATATGGCGTGCATTGAACAGTATATCATTGACATACAATCCATGGATCGTGGTAATGTTGGTTACATTGAGATGCACACAAGCTCCCACAAGATGAGGGCCACATCGAATGCGTTGGGTTTAAACCTTGCGTTGGTTGCGCCCATTCGTGGTTTGGGGCCACTTGAGTGGGGAGTGCAGTTTGTTGAAGTAGCAAAGCAAGGAGGCCTCGAGTTTGGCAAGCGCAAGACCAAGGAGCCATTGCTTCCTGCACCTTGCTTGGAGGGTGGATGGTCGAACAGACCCATTGGCAGCAAAGAGGAAAAGTTGTGGCTGCATGCAATGCTTTCTGACTTGCCAGATTTCAGTGGTGAGAATTTGACCGGGCATTGTATCAAAGCAACAACATTGTCTATGTTGGCTCGGTATGGAGCCTCCGATGAAGTAAGGATGGTGTTGGGTCACCATAGCATGCGTGGCAAGAGTAGTTTAGAGGCGTACAGGGACATACAAGCATACCCGTTACGGGTCCTTGAGCAAATGTTTCATAGCATTCGTCTTGGGACTTTTTGCCCTGACAACACGCGTTCGGGTGTCATGAAAGGTGTGGACAAGATTCATGCAGAACATCTGGATGTCGACAATGTTGGGAAAGACGCAAAGTATCCCAAACACCTGACACCTGTGGAACGTGAGTGACGAACACTACATCCCAACTAGCGCATTTCCAAGTTCATCGCTTAGGGACGAGCCTCTCGATCTTCGACAAGACGGCCTGGACGATTCTCAAGTGGATGGTGTTCTTGGTCTGAACTTTGAAGACTGGGAGCAAGTTGGTACTGGAGACGAAAAGGAAAATGAAATCGAGAAGAGTTCTTATGACGATGGAAGTGATTCAGATAGCAGTTCATCGAGCAGTGGCGACTCTGGAACATCTGATGACGAGGTGCTAGTTCGGACTGCGACAGACCTTGGGCCTCCGGTGGAATGGAAGCCTGGTTGTGTGGTATATCAGAACCGCAAGACGAAGACGTTGCATCTCCTGCCCATTGGGTCAAGTGATTTGTTCCTGTGTGGTCGCAAGTTTGGGCGTGACACTACAATTTTTCAAGGTGGCATACAGTCACCTGAATGGAGGTGCAAACAATGTGATCGTGGAAAACCCATCAGACATGTAGAAGGCATGGTGGATGCTTTCGATGCGGCACTCAAACGAGTGAAGAACAAGTGAGCGTGTTTCACCGAGTTCAAAAAATTCGCTCAGTGTCTTTGGGGTTTTCACGAAACTTGCAGGATCAATTCTGCTAACCAGATACTACATGTCAAGTCCAACCGAAACTATTTCGGTTGGGGTTGAAATACATCCATGTAAGAGTGAAATCCTAG
>OMLO01006106.1_pt1 | contig 10124 bp, 3 predicted proteins | sample 1674811 | NCBI WGS metagenome assembly OMLO01 (sample SAMN06265003, study PRJEB25207) | coral metagenome | isolation source: Coral host | place: Mexico:La Bocana,Puerto Morelos, Mexico | collected 2008-11-13
GCTTCGACTGATTTTCCGAGATCGACTTGAAGCCAGTCGTCATTCCTTGCAGCTTCTTTTGCACACCAGCCATCGCCCCTGTCACCCTTGAGGCGGCCAAAGGCGGCTACGTAACCGGCGCCATGTTCAGAAGAGGCTGACATCTGATTATCTGGGATAATGCTAAGACTACCAATACCAACTGGATTTTTGAAGCAATCTATAATTAATTAGATAATTCGTTAATAAATAAATCAACGAATTAATTTGACCCTAAGACTTTTTGAAATAAATGTTTTGAACAAATGTATGTAAACCGAGCAGCTGGCGAGGGTGTACAGAAGTAATCTTGTTTCCAACAAGCTATGTAATCAGATATTTTTAATTTGCTTCTTTATTAAGCCAGCTAAACGTAAAAATACGTCATAACCGTATTTTCAAGAGTTAGAAAATGACTAGAAAAAGAAAATCTCTTCTGTTTACATTGGTTTCGAAATACATGGATGTATTTACGAAGGACACAACAACAAAAATAAAGAAATGAAATTGAAGTGAAAAAAGAAAACATTTGTGGTACATATCCTTAACACGGTTTTTAAATAAATGTATGTACAATGCGAAAAGGGAAAAGAGCTAAAATTGATGTTATTGGAAGGGGATCTATATTATTTAGAAGGTTTAGTTTAATGAAATAAAAAACAAACAGTAGTTGGTGTGCATTACATTGCCTGCGTATATTTTGGCGATTAAATCCAGTTTCAAAACATTGCGAGTTGAACAACTGTTATGTTATTAACTTTAAACGTATCTCTTATAGTTTGATGACGAATGCTTTGGTTATTCGTAAATACCATGGTGTAAAAGGATCTTCAATCCAGTCCTTCACAAAGTTCTGATAAATTATTTTCCTGAGCCATTGTTCGCACTGTACTTGCAACTTAAGCAACTGTTGTATTTTCCGCCAAATTTTCCTTTCGTTCATAAAGTAGACGGTAGGAGCTCGGAGTTCACCAAAAGTAAAATCGGTTTGTCAACCATTTTGAAGAATCGTCAGTCTCAAAACTAGCTTGATATACTTTAAAAACCGGCTTGACCGGTTCCTAACAAGATATGTCTGCCATTTTGAATCACTTAAGTCATCCACTCTCCAAACCGATCTGACCGGATTTACAGTGCACTCTGATTGGTTCTCAGCGAAATCTTTGTTCTTTCTCTATATAAGGCGATAGCACCCGGATGGTTGGGCGGTACGTTCACTCCACTACAACACACACTGCTCTCTTAAAAACTCATTAGTTATTCAACAATAACACATACATGTATAATTAATTATTCTCCATCTCAATTTTCCCCTTTATATATCTGCACGGCCTACATCTCATTTAACCCCATACACACCTACACGGCCTGCATTGCTCATTAACTCCAGTGCCCGGTTGTTCAAAGGCTGGATAAGTGTTGACAAAACAAACCACGCTATCCGCAGGATAGTGATTTACCCGGTGGATAGCGTTATCCACCTTTTGAAGAACCCGGCCCAGGCTGTTGAATTCATCATGAATAAACAAATGTTCTAGTTCTCCGTGCTATACTACTTATTACAGTGATGGTACCGCCGGGCTGTTTGTACTATACTGAGATTTGGGGGTTATGCAATGGGTGACCGGATCACTGCAGGTTTGGGAAAATGAAACCGAGGTTCTAAACAAAAGTACATCTGAGTGCTGTTTCTAGCCTCAAGACAAACGTTCCTTTCTATCTGTTCATTTATCCACAATTTATGTAAACCACCGCATTTTCAAGACCATTCGGGCAATAACGAGACAGTGTCGTCCGTACAGAGTCGTCAACACAATATCTCAGTAAGGAGAAAAAAAAGAAAACTCTAAATCTTCGAATGCAATCTCTGACTAATATTCCTTTCTTGGTTTGCCAAGTTACAATTCTTTGCTCTATTCCGTGTTCACAGTTGCTTGACGAACTAAGCCAAACAGGTGCTTGTGCTCAAAATGGCTTGTATATCTAATCAAATTAGATTATTCGCTCTCGATTTCTTCATGTGATAGATGACTCGGGCTGCGCCATCGCCATGCTGGGCCACGATTTTGTCCATACACCATCCCTCTTTTTCTATGGGAGCAACGACAATTTTTTTAGGGGGCTTTTTGCGCGTACAGTTTTACTTGCTTTACTCTGGCTACCTGCCGGGCTAATAACAGAACAGAACACAGTTGAGGCATTTCTTATTTGCTAATTATTTAAAAGGAACGACCATGACTTCTGCCTTCAGATAAATTCACAACATTTGCTCGCATTGGCATACAACATATCATTTTATCATTATGAAAAATTCTTGTAGGGGGGGGTGGGGAACAGATTCTGCTTCCTCGGGGGAAGGGATGCGTGCCCCCTCCCTTTGTCTGTTATGACTTACAATAAGTGCGTGCCAAATACCAGTCACGATTCAGTATACAACATTTTAGTTTCATTGTTTTTTCATCTGATACTAATAGTAATGACGACTCCGAAACACCTTTGATTTTATCGTTAATTTTTACTTGCTTGTGTGATACTAAGGCTGTACAGATTAATCATTTATTCTTACATTGATAATTTTGGTTTATCCAAACGCTCTTTAAAGTGCAACCAACCCCAAAATTTGTTTTTGCTTAAATAAATCTCTTCGTTGTTCTGATCAACATAAAGAAAAAATTATCGTTGTAGGTATTTTCATTAATTTGCTATGAATTTTGAAAGTTCGTAAAATTAGCCTTTTCTGGGTCCACGACTGAGCAATAGCGAAAAATGGGGCGAGTTGGCCCATGACGTCATCAAAGGACTAACATTGTGTTGCTTCTAACAAGAATGTATGTGATTCAAAATCGTTGCAGAATGCAAAGAAGATCTGTTTTTGGAGGGACTCAATACCTCTATCTTAATGGCACTCGTCCAGAAGCGAGAAAGAGACGAAAGAAGTGTTCTGACTTCTGCGAAGTCGAATCGAAAAAGCGAGCCATCGAGCAGTTATTCGATCCCGGGCTCGCCGCTGCTGAAAAACCAAGGCTTTACATGGCCAGTACATTCTTTCCTAGCTTCTAGTGCGAAGCTCGACATTGTCAAGGTCACGAATTTGAGATAAGACTCGGACCAAAATAGTGGAAATTAGGTGTGATAATTATATGGTAAATTACTCAAGTCCATCTTTATAATATACCAACCATTAGGAATCAGGAAAAGCACTTACCGTTTGGATCCCGTTTCTGTAAATTGTTTATCAACTAGTTTGTATGTACTAGGCGTCATTTCAGCATTAAATGTTGCGGTAGGGCTTCTTTTGCGCTGTACATTGCTACATTTTGTTCACCTCCTTTTTTTTCTTCTTCTTTTGTTTAATTTTACTTTTATTTACTCTCAGGTAATAATCCCTCCCCCTCAACTCCTGAATTTATTTGCACACCTTGCACTGCGTCAGCACCTTCCTTATCATTCCACAGGAACAAGAGTACTAAGAAGAATATTTTCATCACGTAGAAGTATTTTTGACACTCAATGGCTTTCTCTCACATTTTTTGAACGCCGTTTCTGTCAGTAGAGATAAGATGATAAAAAAGACTTAAAATATAAAACTGTAAAACATCGACCTTCAAGTGTTTTTAAGGGATTGGGAGGGGGAGAGGGAGGAGAGGGAGGGGGAGGGGATGGGAGGTAGAGGGGAGGGGGAGAGGGAGGGGGAGAGGGAGGGGGAGAGGGAGGGGGAGGGGAGAGGGAGGGAGGGGGCAGCAGGAGAGAGGGGAGAGGCAGCGGTGTTATTTAAAAAAAAATATATATATATAAGAACTGTCGCGATCGCATAAAATACAAATGTTAAGCGCAGGAACTCTCCTTTAATTGTCCTTTTCCAAAGTTATTAAATTTAAACTCTTCAATCATTCATCAATGCTCAAAGGAAAAGCTTTCCAGCCTCAATATCACGTTTTAGTGAAGTAGGGGTAGCAGCTTACTAAGAATTTGTAAGCTAAACATTTTCCTTTTAAGAGAGAAAAATAAAATAAACGAGCCAAAAAATTACAATATGATTTCCTCTAATCTTGACATTAAGTCCAATTTGCTAAACTGTGATCTACCTCCGTCCTGTTCCTGAATTTCAAAATACTTGTTCTATTTTGTGCGGTGGAATTCTTTTTGTACAATTTATCGGTATATTTGGTATCATTTACGGAATTATGGAATTAGGAATGGACATTGCACTTTCGATAATCAGCTAGGACAGGATTCTTTTGTTGTTCTTTTGTTGTCTGATTCGGTTGCAGGTTTTCGTGAACTAAAGTAAAACATGCTGTACGATCTCATTTTACTGAAAACGTTTTACAACACGCAGCCAAACATCGTAATAATTCCATTGAAAAACACTTTTGTAGGCATGTTTAAATGCCGCAGCGCTCTTACAATTATTGAACTGTGGAAGAAACTTAGGTAATTGTAAAAACGCTTATAAGAATATATTTTGGTATGAAATTCGAACAACTGTATTATTTGTCCCATTATAAAAAGTCTAAAAAGATTCACTTTTTCTTATCTGATTTTAAGCCGCCAAATACTGATGAAGGGGCAAAGGGCCGACTTCAGGCACAACTTAAACGAGATTCACTTAGTCTTAACCAGCAAATTTATTTACTTTCCTTTGGAAGAAGGTAAATTCCTAAAGATAATCATAAAACGAATTAATACAAATACGAAACGAAGACGGCAGAAAACTAAGAGGAAAATACAATACAATACAGACGATAAACTAAACGGCTTACCAAAATGCTGGCAACGGGGTCGAAAGAACGAAGAAGTAAGAGCACACGGACGATGAACTAGCACTAGATGAACATGAAGGGATAACACAAATATATACGCAACGAAATTTACATACGACGTGAGAAAATATGCAGAATGCGAAAAAATACATTAACACAAGAAAACACGAAATATGAAAAGTACGAAATAGCCGTAACAACTGAATTTCAAATTTTGACTGCATGAATACTTTGAGCCATTTTAGGCATTAGAATTGTTAAATTTGAGTCAGATCAGATAATCAGATTTGTAGTCAGATATTTTTTTCCTAGTAAATTCTCCTTATTAAAGGTGCTTGCATACCATCCTTACAGTTTGCATGACGTGAGAGAGTATATACGTGATCGTTTGTTCCGTTTATTTTCTTCAATTTGTCTTCGGAAAAGTAAAGCCTTTAAGTTTTATTAAGCCCAACTGGCCCGTAGCTCTGGCCATCCAGTTTCCAAGCAGCTAGCCTGTTACTCCTCCGCTAGATGGGATTCTTGTCCATCTGAGGTTACTCCAAAGCATTTTGTCAAGTTACCCCAACAATTCGCCAGAACCCATATATAGTGGGCTGCCAAGAACACAACACAATGACCCGCCCAGACAGGGCTCGAACCTGGACCGCTCACTCCGAATCTAGCCGGCACGCTAATCATTAGTCTGCCATTAGGCCGTTCGGCCTCCAATTTTTCTTATGAAGGTTTTTGTTTTCGAAAAAATAAATTATTACCAAGCCCATCTCTGCTGCATTTGTTCTAAGAGAAGTATGAATTTTAAAAGAATTTGTTGCCCTGAGGGCAATGGAATTTGTTCGCGTATCTCATAAAAATGGAAATTGTTCGCCGACAAAACATCTTGCAGTATTTTTGTTCTGCTGTTGTACTAAATCGAAAACAACAATGATCCTAGCAACGGCATTTTCATTACAAAATAAAACTTTTTTTTTTTAAACTTTTTTTCCTGGAGTGCTAACTTATTTAACAAACCCATGAGGTTGTAAACAAACAACAGGTACACTTCGCTTTAGAAAATATAAAACAGGTAAGGTGGTAGGTACGCGCTCTACGACTTACTTACCAGGTTAAGATGTTTTTGTCACTTAAAGTTAAACGGCCACAAAGATCTTAGTCATACTCACACTTAGACGAAAAGGATGAATATAGGTAACCTGGCTACTCAATCACCCATCACGTAGATTAAATTCATAACGAATGCCGGATTATTCTTGTTAAGTAATTTTATGCTACATTTGAGTACCATTTCCATGCAGCTTGTCAAAGTTAATATATACCACATCATCGATTAAACTGTTTCAGAGTTAACCTAACATAATGTTTGGTCACATAAAGCATACCTTATAGTCGTCTACGAGCTATTTCAAACTATTTTTGTAATTATATATTTTTTGTGGCTATCCTCGCAATTTTACGATACTTTTCAACGCTGCCCTTTTGGCTCATAGATAGCTGTTACGCGGCACGGCACTCTAGCATACCTTCTTTATTTATATTATTATCAGATTATATTATTTTTTCCTTGAAATATATTTTGTAAGCTATAGTAAGATTATTATAGCTCGTTCTATAAATCAGAAACTAAAACAACATTTATACCTTGTCGTTATTTGACTAAAACTCACTTTTCTCATCATAGCCAGAAGAGCCAGACTATTCAATGAAATTTTTATTTAGCTTCTAGTTACAAAATTATTCATGCAACACTGGAAACCGTCTTCAATTGAGATAATATTTCAATTGTTCGTTTTCTTGGGACCATTCATGAAAAAAAGGGAACACATTTTATTTGCGCTGTTAAAGAGGTCGACCTAAGATTAAATGGAAGGATACCACGATAGCGGAGAAATTCTCCACGATAGCGGAGAAATTCGTCGTTTGGCATATTTTACTCAGAAAGAACAGCTTTTAATTTGCTTTCAGATGATCAGATAAGATGTAAGCAGAATTACATGAGCGAATTCAGGCACGCAGACTATAATTATGATTTTTCAATTCATACCAGGTGATTGTTTTTCACGAAAATGAGTACAAGCATACTGGGTACCAGAGGTGTTTCATGCGCGGTTCTCGTGATGGCCAATCCCGTCCCGCCACCCCCACGAAATCTGATAGCCCTTTTTTTGCACAGGGTAGAGCTCAATGATGGAGTTACTGTTTGTGCTTCTCAGGTCCCTGGTTAGCCTTAGCACTCTGAACCAAGCAACTTGAAAATCTATTTCTTACCCAAATAGTTTTGAACCGGACTCGGTCTCTAACACGAACCTCTAAAAACAAAGCCGTGAAAATTATCTTGAATCTTGATTTTTTTCTCACACACAGGCAAACACACCGCTACAGCGCATGCACTGTTGTATTTCGTTGTTTTTCTCCCAACTGATAAGGCAAACTCATGAAAAACAGTTTAGTGCGCGATTTTCTGTTCACTATTGTGGTTTATTGTAGTCTGAAGGTTTAAACCATGGCTTGAAGGAAACAACTGATTTAATAACGGCTAGCCTGCAAGCAAGAGTTAAAGCGCGATGTTGTTGAACATGTCGTCTTGTTGTTCTGATCGAACAATATTGACTACTACTAGTTCCTCATTCAATTTTTCTCTGGACTTTTTAATTGAGGGAGCAAAGCATCAAGCGCAGCTTGAAAATTACCTCGCACGTCTCTACGGAGTGGGTACGCTCGCTCGTGTTCGCCCATTGGACTAACCCGGTAACATGAAAATTGAAACGCAAAAAACCTTGCTGTGCAAAAAGGCCTTAAATTATTAAATAACAAGACAGTTAAGAAAGATTGGAGTGATTGATGTTGATAAGAAAACACTTATCACAAGCCATCGCTGTATTAACTTGTGTTATCTTTGCCATCTGTTTCAATATAGAACATTACTCGAGAAACAAATTATAAGAAAACTCAGTAGATAAATTAAGTGGAGCCGGCAGTCACAAAACGAAATATCAAGAACTTATGTATAACAATAAAAAAAAATTTGAATGTATGTAAATAAAAGACTGTTATTTCTATTTGTCATGTGAACTTGAGTTTATCAATGCAATTTTTTGTTAAAAAAAAAACATTTACGCATGCCTAGAAACCAGAATTTTGTAAAACTTTGCCAAACGTTGCACGTTATCCTGCTTATTAAAAATGGAGGTAACCAAGTCGTTTTTGAGTAATAAGTAGTTAAAGCTAAAATTAAAAAAGGGTGTTTTTGCCTAGTCATATCGTCGCTATGGTAACCTGTTGTGTACAGAAAGTGCAGCATGTTCAGCAATGATTGGGAATTTTTGGATACCATGGTTGCGGTATCAACTAATAAATAGTGGTTGCTATGAGCTTTCAAAGTCTTGTCTTGGAAAGTTCTGGAAACTGTTGCTAGTCATACACCTTAAGCGTGCTTTGTCACGACGTTCACAAAAAGGTGAAAAAAAGTAATTAAATGTCAGAAGATTTCCTCATGAATTGTTCAGAATTAACTCAACTAAGTGACACAAGGAGATTGATAGGATACATATTATTAAAATTACTTTAAGCTTAAATAACAAAAGCGACCAAATGAGGACAAAAAGCAGCCCCCCTGGGGTACTCTACAAAGTTTCATACGGGGAGGCTCCGCCCCGTGATCCAAGTGCTTTCCCTGCTGTATACCATTTTGATTGAAAAAGCGCCCGTTTCATGTACCTTTTTATATAAAAGAGTTACTCCTTTCATATACCTACTTCTTCAATGAACACTGCATCCCTTTTCGGAACCTCCGATTCCGACCAGTTCTCGTAAGCGACTTCATCTCCTCAGCGACCAGTTTTCTAAAATACAAAAGGTTTCCCAGACAAATCACTACATTTGAAGCCTCTTGGAGGCGATCACCTCTCGTAAGCGACCGCGACCACTTATTGAGCTAAAAGTTTGAGATTTTCTTTTGTTTCACGTAAACGACCATTTGATAGAAAGCAGAGTGGAAATTGGATAATACGGTGTAGTAACATTATCGGTTTCCTGGGTAGTACAAGAGACGGACAATTCTCTTACTGGAAAGAACAAGTTTTGTTTCTCGAAAATGTATTTTCACAGGAAGATAACATTGCATCGGCACATTCTCTTCTGAGGAAAAAAAATTGACCCAATGTTGTCTCGCAGGCGACCAGATTTCCTCAAGCTCCAAATTCTGTGTGCTCACTTACGGAAGATTCGACTGTAGTGAATAAGTTACCGGACAACATTAAGCATAACCAGATTTCCCTTCCCCTTTGATATTCCTAAACTAGTGAGATCCCTTCTCTATTATATACCTGAAACCTGAAAAAGGTATCACTTTCGGGAACAGCCTCGCTGTATAGGGCATTGTGAGGAAATACCCTTCCCCCCTGAAGCAACCAAGAGTTCACAGCAAATATCAGAAAACCGGAGAGTGAAAAAAGATTTTCGCCATTAACTAAACTTTATAGGAATAGCAATCCAGTAATGTTGTTACCTTATATTTGGACGAGGCTTGCAGTGTCAATCCAGCTGAGCCAAGCTTTAAATCCAGCACAATGAATAACTAGATCACTGTTAACAAACCGATTACGAAATTGTCGTCAAAAACCAATCTATCAATCTCAGTCTTCCTTTTTGCTTGTATAGCTATTGTTAGATTATTTTTGTACTTAAGTTCAGTGAACTTGATCATTCCTGAGCACATTTTCGGTTCAAAACAATGAAGAATTTTTGTAGTCTTGATTATGACAGCCGCGCGGTTGTATACGAGTGCGTAGCAAACCTTGTTTTATCAAGGGTTTTGATGTATAACTCCGTTCCGTCATCCCTAATCCTTTGCCACCATGCTATAGTGGATAAAGACGACTTTTCCAGTTGAAAGAAATAAATGATTCGGAAGAAAATCCTGTTTGCTCCTCGAGGTTCGATCCCTCGCATATTTCTTTGAACTGAAAAAGACAGCACCGCGCCACCCGCGCCACACTTTTTGCCGCCATTTTATCTTGTCTTGTCTTGTCATGTTTTATCTTGTGGATAAATTTCGGACCAAATTTTCGGACAGTGCTGAAACATACTTGTTGCTTCAGTGTAAATTCGCGCCTACAAAACACGAACATCTTTAAAAAGGAAAGTTTTACCAGCACCCTTCAAGGATTTACAAGTATATCGCGCGCATTTCAAGATTTTAATTTTTTTTGGAAAATGTACTAAAATAACAGGAGGGAGAGGTCAACTTAACTTTGCTTGCGTAGCCATGCGATTGCGCGCCCGATGATCTTGGCCATTATGACGTCACAATAAACTCTACCCGGGAATTTTAAATGTAGGTAAACA
>OMLO01006107.1_pt1 | contig 10124 bp, 4 predicted proteins | sample 1674811 | NCBI WGS metagenome assembly OMLO01 (sample SAMN06265003, study PRJEB25207) | coral metagenome | isolation source: Coral host | place: Mexico:La Bocana,Puerto Morelos, Mexico | collected 2008-11-13
GCGGATGAACACTATCGCGTCACGTGATCAATTTAAACCAATTAGAATCGGAGAAAATTTAGTGGTGAACTATAATGTCTGATAGAGCACACTAAAATAGGCCAATCAAAATTCTTGGTTGTATTTGAAAGTCTTGATGGGACCTATTATTTACAGCTTGAGGCAAAATTGCCCGAACTAGCGTCAAAGTTGGAAAGATTAGACTGCTTTCACTGGTTCTACTCCGAGTACAGGAGAGAATATCAGAGCGAGCTTTCAATTGATCACTCGCTGAGTGAGCGATGATACATAATCGTTGAAGTTCACTTCGCTGAGATGACAGCAAGTATAACAAACGATCGTTACCACACAGCATATAAGTGTTGTTTGAGTATTTTTACAAGAATATATAGCTTCTGTCTTTTATCTAGTTAGCTTTCGCTAGGTTGAGAATTTGTTTATTTCGTTACGTGCTTTGTCGGAATCTAGCAAAACTAGTGGATACATTAAAATCAGGTTGGACACATTATGTTTATTACACAACACATCTGTTTTGCTCTGTTTTCTGTCTTATCGTATGACTCCTATCATGTATTTTGAGTGAAAATGACAACCTTATTTGGAGTATCTATTCTAGTCACAACCTATCCGGAATACTCTAAGCGAACCTTGTTGTGTAATAAACGTAATGCGTCCAATCTGATTTTAAGGTATCCATTCTAGTCATGACCGTTTTAACACTGCTGTTGTTATCAATGGTCTCCGTGTAGCCATATTTACTGCAGAGAAATACTTTCTTGATTTCCATTACATTTGTCTGAGTCACAGGGCATGTTTAACTTGAATTGAGGCAGCGTATCATGGTCCGGCTCAACATCTCGGATCAAGCAAAAATGAAAGCTTTTGTTTTTTGTAGCCCTGAGGGATCTCGTTCGAAGCCAAGCCAAAATCGTTGTCGTCGTACGGAAAATTTTCGGCACAACAATTCCACTGTATTAGGGAGAGGGAAGGATAATTTTTCTCTGGTTAAGTCAATTGTTACCGGTGTACTCCAAGGCAAAATTGACCCGGGATGATAACAATTCAAAAACTGTAACGTGTCGCATTCGGACCGCGGCTCTCTAAATACATTCCCCGGATCACTCTTTATTCTAATTCCGACTGTCGTTTTAATAGATTTGCTGCTGAAAACATTTTTTTGACCAGTTTTTGTTTTTTTTTATGAGCGTGGGGCGTGTTAACCTTTCTTTCTCTATTATAAGTGGAACGCGCGATACGTAACTTAGTGAAAGTAAAGAATGTGTAACCGAATTTCTGTTTTTGCGCGAAAATCTTTCTCTGAAACCTGGCAATCGTAATATCGTCACTATTACTCTGCCTCAAAATTTTCTCTTGTTAGTTTGCGCGAAACGTCCGAATTTGCTGTCGAGTGTATGGCACTTAATACTGAGAAGGTGTGACTTTTTAGTTTTGTGTTTTGTTATCTGATTGACTGGGTAGCAAGACAAAGAACATTCATCTCCTCATAATATTATTTCTTTAGGCTTGATTATCAGCCGCTGACTATAAAAATGAGACCACGCTTCTCTTTTGAGGTGGATTGGGGACCGCTATGGTAACTCCACAATAATAAAGTTACCCCCAAATATAGTTTCGAGCTAGGCTTTGCTATACTTGTAGCGAAAATGATAGCAACGAGTTCACAAATGATTGGGCCGTGCTTTGATAGCATGATTCTACCATCACCTGATAAAATGACTCATCAAAATATAGGTACTCAAAAGTGCTGGAAACCGTCTGGAAATTTTTCTACAAATTTTCCATTACATCGTTACGATAATTTTTTTTTTTTTTTTTTTTTTTTTTTTTTTTTTTTTTTTTTTATGTGTGTGTGTAACACAAATTTCATTCAAAATTATTTTACTACACCTCATACAAATAGTCGGACGTTACACTTTCGGACTTTTTATTTTGGACGTTAAGATTGGCGGACATTTTTTATATAAGGAGGCTTTAGCCCAAGGTCAAAACCCTATCCATTTTACACTGTGTTTCTGATAAGGCTTCCCTTTCATATAGATGTAGCTTCTAGTTTGAAACCTCTTTCACAAGCCTAACGTGTCCCCACTAGATTACATCTATTAGATAAACAAGCAATTAAGGTTTGAAATCCCTTTCCCATTTATAATACCTCAATCTTAGTACAAGACAATAATAAGGTTACCACACTGATTGTAGAGTATGCAAGTAAAATAACAATAATCGTGATAATATAGTTTAGGGGAAATAAAAGTATATAGTATTAAGAGAAAATTCTCTGTTCTAATCTCGCTAGCCTTACATTAATTAATATTCAATTTATTTACAGATATGTCTTTTCTGATAGATTTTGCAATGATTACAGAACACATCTTTGTTGACAAGTACCAACCATTGTCTTCTTCATAATTATTTCAAGCTTTTATTTCAATTTATTTAAACGATCTCTTATTTCTAGAGGCAAAACAAACTCCACAACTGTTCCACATCACCAGCCACCATGCGCGATAACTGTAATTACTAATTAATTGTATCTACAACAAATTTTGAAATTAAAAAAAGTCTTTCGAGGACTTCTTTTAAGCGAAAAATGAAGAGTATACAAAACCTTAAGAAGGAAGCCATTCAGCACACGTAATCGACGTGGAAATCACGTGGGAATCCAAGCGCAAAATGTTGTAATTAGATCTCGGGTTGCCAAATGTTTAACTTGCGTTTTTAAGTATTTTAATTTTCAAGAGAGTGACTTTTTTTGCAAACAGTTTTATCTAGTTGCAAATTATCGATACATGCGAAGACTTGTACCACTCGGTTGCTAGAAATAACTTTCCAAAACGTTCTTCCCGTCATTTACATAATAAACATTTATCTGTCTAGCTATTAGTTATTTATTTGGTGCGCAAAAACAAAGCGTCTCAATCAGAAATGAGCCTGATTTTTCAAAAGGGTGCGAAAATTGGAATAAAATTAAAATATCCTGTATTTGCTCAGCCTGCAATTTTGTCATTCAAATGAACCGTTGGTTCTATGGCAGTTGTGTCCTGTACTTATAAGTATTAGACTCGTATGATTGGAAATGCACGTTAAGGATTTACACCACGATTATTATTTGAAAATCGATAATTAGTTAACTTGACACAAACGATCTTGGAATACTTCAAAGTTTATTAGGTTTAGCGTATCAAATTTCATAAAGTCATAGTACAATTAAGGAAATCAGCAAATATCGCTAATGCTGAAACCATGGAAACAAATTAAAGTTCGCAAAAATCTATATTTTTTTGCAAATACAAGAGGGGAGTTCGGCATATAGTGTGATTAAAATTCACTTTGCACATGTTGGAGCCGCTATCATGTCGGCGATTGATATTATCTTCTGCTTTGTTTCTCACTGCAGTCCCTTCTCTATTATTTGTATCACTGCTACTTTTTTGGCCGCCGTTATTCTGTTGCTAGGCCAGAATTGGTCCGGTTCTAGAGTGTCCGAACAGAATACAGAAATCCAGTCCAGTAGCGGAGGAAGACTTCGTCGTCCACTTGGACCTCTGGAAAAAGGACTTATCAATGGCTTTGATAATCGACACGTTCCAATGATCGTGGTTCAACTTCAACTCAAATCGAAAGTACACCTGGATCCCGACAAGGTTAGACAAGCACTGGTACTGCTTGCTAAACGCCACCCACTTTTGAGGATGAAGATATCCAAAGAGTCGCGCAATGGAGAGCCGCTCACTGAATACTTCACTGAAGTTGATAATCCTAGTGAAATCCACTTTAAGGCAGTCAACGATTGCAATGGTGATGAGCTTGAATCTGTTTTTGAGCGGGAATTCGAGACACCTTTTGACCTTACCTTTGGTCCCTTGTGGCGCGCCGTTCTTTTGAATGAAATTCGTGTTGACGGAGCGAAAGACACTTACAAGAACTCAATTATCTTTAGCTTCCTGCATGTCATCACTGACGGTCGTTCACTCATTCAATTTATGGAAGACTTTTTTCGCTACCTGACGGTAGTGTGTGAAGGACGAGGAACTCAAGTCACCAGCATGCCATTCCGTCCTTCCACTGGAGTTCTGATGCGACACCATTGCAGACCGTATCTGTTGGAAAAAGTGCTCTTCAAGGCGTCTTCGTTGATGTCAAATATTAAATCTGCCTTCAAGATTCCAAGTCAGGAAAACCTATACCTGGCCAACTACCCACCCGTGTTCATCCGTGACCCGGCTACATCCGATAAGACGTCGGTTGTTTATCGGGATTATTCACTTCAAGAAACGCTGGCATTGACCAAGACGTGCAAAATGGTTAAGTGCTCGGTTCATGGGGCCATCACGGCAGCCTTACATATGGCCATGGCAAAAATCCTACGCAAAGCAAAATCAGAAACGTCAATGGATCCATTGTACCTGAAATCGAGCTGCAACGTTGATATCAGGAAGGAATGTCGTCCCGAAATTGAGGGCAGCGAATTAGTGCTGTGTGTGAGCAGTTTCCGTACAGAAATAAAGGTATCACCCGCCTGGAATAAAGATTTCTGGAAGTTTGCTCGTTATTGCGCTCGGCATTTGCAGTGGGCGTTCTTCACTGGACAGCACCACAAATTCCTGAGGCAGTGCTATCTTAAATTAACCGCAGGTAGCCAGCGAAGGACGGAACAACGTAACCAGCAAGATCCGAGAGTGTTCAATGTCTCAAATCTTGGGCGACGCGACTTGAAAGCGGCAGAAAATGGGCCATTTCGGTTAGATGGTCTTGCATGCTCTGTATCTTTGCGTCCTTCAGGACCGGTCTTTGGATTTATTTGCGCCACAATAAACGGAAGGCTACGTTGCACAGTTAGCTACAACAAGCGAGTGGTAAGCAGGGAGCAGGCTGTCGAGTTTCTCGAGCTTAGCCTGAACATTCTCAAGGAAGCTTGTGATGACAGATAGCACGAAAATGCGTTGACAAGCTATTTTGGAAACAATCAGTAATGACATCACTGGAATAGGGAAACCCCTCCCCCTCCCCCTAGACAATGTTGGAAACGAGCAATGACGAATTTATCACGTTAAACAACATTGAATCGGGGGGAGGGGGATGAACTGATAAGTTTGTGAGACAGATGCAGCAACTCCAAAGGGGGCAAGCGTGCCAAGACTTTTGTCGGGGATTGTAGTTCGTGACTTCTATATGGAGGCAAGCATTCTGAGCTGAACTTCTCGCTCAGTATGGCCTCTCGATATACGCCGACGACAGAAATTTTCTTTAAATAGCGCTCTCTGGCGTAGCATTCGAGGCTTTTACCGTAGGATGAAAGCACTGGTATCTCATCTTGTGATTTTGGATCGCTTTCTTGGGAAATATTCATTAGAAAGATGAATTATTTGAAGACTTTGATCGTGACCGCTTGGAAATGCCATAGGTCTGTATACACTTTCACACCTCGCATGGGCACCAACATGGCGGAAACCTTATCTGCATAAGCTTATGACGTCAGCTGAAAACCAAGGGCTGGTCTGAGTTTCAAGGACATGTCCTTTTTGCTGCTCCATGAACGTACTGGATAGCTGTCCAGAGAATTCAGAGTTCGTACGGGATTTCACAATGAAATGACGATACTTTCTTGTTTTCAAAGCCATCAGGCAAAGATTTGCTTCGTTTTCTGCTTGAGCGACAGTTAACTTTGTTTTCCTTGAAATCCCGATGTTTCAGCATGATTTTCGGGAATTTAAAATAAAACTAACTTTTTCCCAGTTCGGGATCAGTAATTTAGCGTTCAATATCACTGGAGCAGAAGTGCCAAGGATATATACTCTTTTAGAAATAATTTGAAATCATACAGGGACTTTTATTTCTCATGCACCGTCCAAACTACAATGAGGAAACTTGATAAACGTTATGCTTGAGCAAACTTGTTGTAAGTTTCTAGATAATCTTTATAATTATTTATCCACGGTACAAAATTCATCAGCTTTAAAAATACTCAATACTAATATAATGAGAAATATTGAAATAAAAGCTGCTTTCCACAGTTCTTCTTTGAGTAGACGTTTGCGGAATTGCCCAAGGGACTCTGCTTCCCTTAAATTACAAGGAAGAGAATGGCCCCACTATAGGTAAAGCTATTTTTGTAATAGTCTGTGCGCGGTAATGAAACATTGAGTTTATTCCCAGAGTCCGTTAGGTCATATGCGATTTCTCGCCTTTCTAATTTACAACTGAGATAGTTTGGAGCCAACCCGGGTAGAGACCGGTAAACCATCGTAGCTCTTTGAATTTGCTGCTGGCAAGCTAGAGTTTTCCACCTTAGAAGTTTGAACAGGTGACCAGCGTCTACGTCATAGTCTGAGTAGGTCAAAGCACGGGATGCTCTATTTTGTAGCTTTTGTACCTTATTCCGTAAAGTTATCCCACAGTTTCCCCAAACAATATTGCAATAGTCAAAGTGTGGCTGTATCAAAGCTTGGTATATTAGATGTAGATGTAAGGTCGCCTGAGGGACAAGGCCGTAATACCAGAAGCGCCTTTCTTAGTTACTTTATCGATATGGCCACTCCAATTGTCATCGATGGTCACTCCTAGTGATTTTGCGGTAGTAACCTGGCTAACATGAAAATAATTAACCGCAAATCTCGGGGACTCTGTGAGAGTACTTAGTAGTAGCCCTAAAATGGTCTCCTGAGGAACACCACAACTTAATGAACAGCGTTTAGAGAGCGATCCGTTGATGGAGCACATTTGAGTACGATTCACTAAATATGGCTTAAACCATTGGTGCGCGTTACCTTATATGCCGTAATTTCTTAATTTCAATAAAACGATCTCGTGATCAACTAGCTGTGTCAAAGGCCTTTTATAGTTCAAAGAAAACAACGGCATTGATTTTTCCGTGGTCAATGTTGTACGCATAAGCGTCCGTGGCCTCAAGAAGAGCCGTGACAGTCAAGTGAATAGCACGAAAGCCCGATTGATATTTACAGATGACATTGTTACAAACAAATATGAGCCAGAGAAATTTGAAAACGGAGGTTCCCTGTGATACCGCATCAAATGTTTTCCTTCAAACTACTCCAGAAGAGTATAAAAACTCAACAATCCTCCATTGAATCGAGTTTTATCGCGGGGCCTGTAACGTGATGAAGGAAGTACTGAGGGAAAAATTACCCTGGGCAGCCACAGATGAACTTGACAACTCCTTTCCATTGATTATAGGAATGTCATTTCTGTAATTTCTGTGAGTGTTTCGTTTTACCTTTTTTTGAATAAATCATTTAGTGGAAATTAGATGAAATGAAACACAAACACATCAGTGAAGTATTTATACTGCGCATTCCTTTTTCAGGCTGCCCCGACGCACCAGCACCCGACTAATCTTTAGGTTTAATCTTCAGGTTTAGAACAGATAGAACTCCTTAACAGGTTTTCGACATTCCACTGTGAAATACTTGTCATGTTGACAGTAACTTATAGAGCACAATAATTTTTTGAGAACTTCAAATGCAAATTGCTAAACCCTGTGTTGTGACGTCATTGCGTTTACCACCTGGAGAAGCTTTACAAAGGATATATATTATTAAAAATATGTTTATTATTTCATTTTTTATGGATACTGCAATGAAGATTCGTGATCAGAAATACGTTTGTCTATACACGCCACACTTGCTTGGTTTCCCGCATTTTGCAGGTTAGTATTGAAGCGGTTTAGTGTCAATTAATTCAGGCATTACTGATGAGTTACTGGCGAGTCCTACTAACAGTGAGTTTTAATATTTATTTAGCGCGTTTCTTTTCCAACATAACAATCTCTTTAGTGTAGTCTTATGAGCCCTAGGCGACAGTTGAGTGAGATTCGAACGCCGTGTGGTGCACCTTGAGGACGACTCACAACGTACCAAAACTGAACGAATTGTTACGCCATTTTGAAACAAAATAACATGGCGCAATCTGCAATATTTTTACGGGTTGAAAGTATATCTATATTCACACAGCGGACTTTTTCTTATTCGCGTCTCGTGAGTTAAAATTCTACTTCCCAATGCAGCCTTTTGATATTGAAAATGGCAAAATTACAATCATTTTCCCAACTTCTCATAGTTTCGTGCTATTTACTGAATATGGAGCACAACAACTCCTTCACTTTTATCATTGTTTTCGATGGAAGCAATGTAATTTTATATCTTTCGTTTAAAGTTATTGGTCGGTAATATTGCTCAATGGCACGAGTATGTCGAGTCACCATATAATGGATCCACCAGTCACTGTTTTATCGATTTTTGTGTTGAAATGATTTGCGTGCATCGAAGCATTAATTTTTTAATAATCTGAACTGGTGGGGGTCTGCCCAGAAACAGTTTGGCGAAGGTAAGAACAAGTAAGGAGTTGAACTTCAGGATGCTCTCAGAGTAGTGAACTTCCGGGAATTCTTGCTCCCTGCTTTAACAGAGGCTTACCTCTAACTCTTATGTATTTCTCATAGAAAAGTCTCTATGTTCTACCCTTTCTCGACCCATATCTCGACCTTTTTCAGTCTAGACATTTTTTTCTTTTCTCTTTTTTCCAATACGATTTTCTTTACATGACGAATACTATACACTACTTACAACATTAATATTAGTAAAACTTACATTATTGGCAAGAAATACTTGAAATGCTACCCGAATATATGTTTGGATTTATAAAAACCGTGTAAATTTCAACACAACGGTTGTGACAATTTTCCAGGAAATACACCGGCTTAAGTCGTTTGTTGATAGACAGCTTACTCACCCAGTGGCTGGCTTGCTTCCGGTCCCTGGCTCGGACGGACTCATGCAAACTTGAAATGACCATTTCTACTGACAATAATACCTATCTATCTCCCTCTATTTCTCCCTCTATTTCTATTTCTCCCTCTATTTCTCTCTGATCCACTCCATCCTCTTTGGTTAAGGACATTGTTGACCCGGCTTAGTATCAAATGGGAGCCAGGGATCACTATGTCCTCTAATCGTCCCTGGCGGAAGCCTCCTTGACCGCCAGCTATCGCAGGCAGGTAGACCAAAACGTTTTGCACTAATTTTGACAAGTCTACATTAATTAAATCTCACTTGGTCTGCTTGCAATGCTCTGTTATTCAGTTTGTAGTTTAACTGTTCGAACCTTTAATAATGGGTTTTCTGTTTTCAAAGAACTCATTGATTATTGGGTAGTTGGGATCCAAATTTTATGTCGAGTAAATCTCTTGTTCCTCAAGGATGTCCTCCGCGTTTGCGATTTTGTCACCATTGTTAATTTCTCAGGATGTTGTATGTTTCTTCAGTTTTAGTCGCCCTTAAATAAGTAAACAAAAATAATAATAATAATAATAATGATAATAATAATAATAATAATAATAATAATAATAATATCAACTATTTGTCTCGCCATGCTCGTGAAAGAGAGCTCTACTGCATACGATTGCTCCTCATGTTTTGACACTTGCAATTTTAGAGATCTTGGATTTTATTCCCTTCTACTCTGTTTCTGAGACAATCAGTGTATGAGGCTGGAGTTTGGTTTGCAATCTCATCATTTCCAACAAAAAATTTGATTCTTCATCGCGTCTTCGGTTAGCTTTCTTTCTTTTATTATTATTTTTTTTTTTAAGAGCAAGGTTGATCTACATTTTCAAAACGCTAGGGATGCATGGTGTGGTGATCAACGACTCGGAGGCTCAAAAAAGACGGTTTCTTCCTGTCAATTACCACCCACTTTGTCTAAAGTGCTAATCGTACAGTTAAAATTAGCTGAGCTTAGATTAGATTGATTTCAATATATTTTTAATTTTTAGATATTGGTCCAGGCTAAAGTGCAGGCTAAAGTGCATCCACCGTGAATGATCTGCAGTAACTATAAAAATTATAAAAAAAAAAAAAAATTGCGTTTCATCCACATCGAAAACGTTTTTCGCAGAAGTCTTTAGGTGAAATGTACAATTAGATGAGCGAAAAAAAAATTGACATTAAATATGGGCCGGCTTAAAAGATCGCCATGTACAGCATATGCAACGTAATCTACCCATTCTGAGAAAGCCAGATAGTTCAGTGATACCGCAGCTTAAGATCAGCAGAGACCCGATCAAAGCACAAAGTGAATGGTTCTGCCAG
>OMLO01006108.1_pt1 | contig 10124 bp, 7 predicted proteins | sample 1674811 | NCBI WGS metagenome assembly OMLO01 (sample SAMN06265003, study PRJEB25207) | coral metagenome | isolation source: Coral host | place: Mexico:La Bocana,Puerto Morelos, Mexico | collected 2008-11-13
GCTTTTACAGGCACTTGACGTATTCAATGGTTCCCTGTTGTATGTGGATGACTAATTTGATGTTTTCCTTTTTTCACATATAATTATATATAAAATCTTTACATTCATATAATGGCCATAGGTGAAATTCCTTTGATCATCCAAGTGCAACGGATTGATTTTGTTACTTCTATTTTTGCAAACCGTTTCCAATCTCTAGGACGCCGTGGTTCCAAGCCAAGAGTTGGGTCAATACACTGACGCAGAATGGGAAGAGTGGAAAAACCAACTAGAACAGGATGAGAAATATGCCATGGAGATTTCTGCTTGGGAAGAAAACGCTGTAGATGGGGCCCCAACTTCTGCAAGGGCCCCCCAGACCACACCTCCTTGCAAGCTACTTCCTCCTGGCCTTGACTTTCCCACACCTGAAGGCAAACCAGTCCACCCCTATAGGAAGACGCAGCTAGCAGCTGCAAAACGCCTGGAACGTGAATTGAAATCGGCAGATAAGACTGGTAAGAGTAAGACGCCTCCTGGAACTACCCAAGTTACCAAAGACCAGAAACCTCCAAAGAAAACCAAGAGTGCGAAGAAGGAGGAGAAAAAACGCGGAAAAGACAAGAAGAAAAACAAGGGCGGGGCTGGCCCCATGGCAGAAGCCATGCAGGCTTTTCGCGAGGCAGCGCAGCAAAGGGGTGATAGCTACAAAGAAGCAATGGCCAAGTGGAAGGTTTCCGCTGAGCGCCAAGCTATAGTGAACGGCATGTCATATGCTGAACAGAAACGCAGACGATACTGCTAAGGTGTAGCCACTATATCGCTTAGGAGCAAAGATTTCTGTAAAGAAATGGCAAAGATAATCAGCAACATGCAAGTAAAGCATATGTAGTTTTTTTTCCGTTCCAAACCTGAATATGAATTGTTGTAGTACTGTGGTGGCTACATCTCAAGTTTGTTTTTGGCAGTGTGCAATGTTAGGTGCGATCACCTGCAGTAACACTGCTTGCTTTGCGAACTCGTATTTGGCGTAGTTTGGAACTGACTTGGGGTTGAACATTCTTAGGGCTTGGTAACGTACGTATTGAAATTTTATAGACTTTATTTACTTAGGTTCACCTCTACTATCTCTCTCTTAAGTCTGTCTCTACTCCTCTCTTAAAGTTATATCGCAAGTATAAATATCCTTCAAGTATAAATACGCAAATACGGAGATACGCAACACATCACGAAATCTCACAAGAATCACAGGATATAGCACAGTCGGACTTTCCTTTTTTCGAGAGAATGGGGAGTCAGCGAAACATCTTTCGATTGCGCGACAAGGGCTCACCCCTTCACGCCTACCACCCCTTTCAACTCAAACTTCGTGAAGGGAGTAGCACGGCTTGCATCGCACGTACCCTTTGGCATCCAACTGTGCAAACTCAAAACGCGAAGGTGCGTCACCCGGATTTGATTTTGAAGGCACTCTGCTATACCAATTTAAAGACTGCAATGCAACGTCCAACTCAGCATTAATAGTTAGCAGCTCGTAGCTTTCAAGAACTGGAGAAAAAGATCGAATCAATGCGGCCTGTGCAGAACTGTTGTCAACAAACCACAACACTGGTCGATTCTCAAGATTACTCCTCCAAGTCTTTTTTGCAACGAGGATGGGGAAGATTTCAGCCTGACCAATAAGCTGTGCCTTCCCACCCGTCCTCCATTTGTTGGTCCATTCTGGTGGAACGGAATCCCCAAAGTAGAAGTACTGGTTGTAATAGAGATCCACCAAGACAGCACCGTGAGAAACATTAGTACCTTCTTCTTCACAGGCACCATCAGTAAAGACAAGGACTGGTGGCCGTCCTGTCCAAGACGAAACCCTCCTTGGGCGAGCATCCACTAAAGTCTTCAAGGCAGACAAAAGAACATGTCGAAGTTGTGAATCAACTCGTGCTATCTTACCACCCTTGACAGACTTGGATATCAAATGTATAGCCAGCTGTGTGCATTTCCCAAATGTATGTCCAGAAGCATAAAGAAGTCGGCCCTTCAATGTTTCCAACTGTGACATCGGAGCGACATCCTTTGCAACAATGGAATTGACTAAAGCAGAGATATCATCCAGGCGGGATTGCTTGTTCTTCACAGAAATCACACCCCTCGAAGTCTCAGAAAAATCCATAATCGCTCCCAGCATTTGGAAAGAGCCGGCGAAAGGAAGCCTCTTCTCTTCAGAGACTGAAATCCTCCAACCCAGGAGCTTCATGACCATCTCAGCAGTGGACCAGGAAGAGTCACAGAGATCTTCAACCTCGATCTGGCAGAAATCATCGAAAAAATTGGTGTTCACTACAAGGAACAGCTCCGCCATGATGATGCGAAGGGCCCTAGCCATCCTGTTGAAACACATGACAGCGGACACCGAACCGAAAGGCAGAGCGACTGATTCATAGTACTCCACCACATCTTTGGAAGGGTTCCATACTGCCAAAATAGATGCCCAGGCATCACATGGGTGCCTGGCCAGTTGTTTATACGCAGCTTTGAGGTCAAGAGCCCTGCCTTTCAAGGCAAGCCACGGCCCTTTGGAAGGGTCTTTATTCCAATCAACTGCATAGGATCCATCAGAAGCGACATGTAAGAAAGATGAGCACATGAAAGCCCTTGCAGTGTTGACAACCTCATCGATTCCATAAAGAGCTAACTTCTCCGTGGAAGTGACAGACATATTGATCAGAAATTCAGAGAAATCATCCACGGCACGTATCTTCCCGCCTTGTCTTACTCCGAACCGCTTAGATGGAATCCAGCATCCAGAAAATTTGCAATCAAGCTGTTGCCCAGAAAAAGGGCCCTTCACCCAACCATCTTGTAGCTGCTGTTGAGTTTCCTGATAAACCGCCTCCGCAACCTCGGCATCTGCTGACACCTTCCTGCAGGACGAGTGAATCATCTTCTTTGCCCACTCTGATGACTTACGGAGCTGGTCAATTGTTATCCCTGCCGGTTTCAATTTTCTCGGAAATTTCCCGGAGTCATTCATGGTTCCAGTCAGCCTGAAGCCTTGAGTCAACTCATCAAACAAAGATTCATCTCCCACCTTGGCATCAATGCACATCTGCTTGAAAAGAAGGAGTCGCTTACCCCCAAGCACCTCGTTGACCTGATCGTCCAGACCTGCACGAAAGCTCTTTTCCTCCACAGAAAGAGAACGGGCCAAGTTCAGATAATGTTTCAACGCATCATTCCTGAAGGAGACCACTTCTGATTTTTTCCAATCACGAATGGACACTAATGCTCTCAAGTTCGACTGATCAACCGCCTGTGGTGAATCAAGGGGGTGGGTGAGAGTTGTTGCAAGAGCCAAAAACTCCTCAGGTGTCCTATACACCCCAAACTCTGAGATTTGAACCTCCTTCTTCTCGCCATTATCCCCATTCACAATCTCTGTTCGAGAAGAAATGCATTTTGAGGAAACAGGAATACCCTGAAATGGTGCATGTGTGTCAGCTGCGATTTCTCGTGGCACTGCAACTCCTGAGGATGTGACCAACACTTTGCATTTAAATTCTGCAACGAGCAAAGGCGACAATTTGCCTCGAGGCTGCACACCAGCACCCATTCGCTGTGAAACATCCATGCCAGTGGTTGCAGGTTGTAACGGTTTGTTCAACTGCTGAAGCTGCAAAGCAAACGCCGATGCTAACTGTTTGCAAAGAGGCCATGGATATTCGGCTTCGGTGCTAGTCGAAAAAACTGACTTGCCTTTGTGCAAAGTCTTCCCCCAAGGCAAGTGTGAGTGCTTTTTATCACAAGTCAGCAAAAGATTGTGAGCAATGAAGTTCATAAGCAATGCCGTCTTCTTAAGCCGGCGACCTCCATACATGCAACTATGTATAACTTGAAATCTGCAAATGGCAGGCAAAGATTGAAAAAACGAAGTCTCCCACATCCATGAGCGCTGAGGATTCTCACAAATGAACGGGATACCAAGCTCACAGCACTTGTCAATGACTTTTCTGGTAAAAGAATAAAGCTTGTTAGCCAATCGCACTTTCATAGCGTCCAAGCCTTTGAGTGAGGGCCTTCCATCAGGCCATTTGCTGCTCCTCAACGGCTGAGGAGCTTTACGTCTTTTACCATTCTTGCCAATGATGGGAATTTCTCGAGCACGTGATGAAGTTCCACATGGTGGGGCCAACATTACTGCATCCACTTTGCCCTCGTCCAGCCATTGCATAACGATCTGCTGGTTCTGTGCTTTGCAAAGATCGACTTTTGAAACCGGTCCCTTGACTCGGTTTTTGTCAACAACATGGTCTAAGCCCAATGCTTCACCTCCCAACTGTGTAAAGGCTGCAGTTACTCCTGCAGTCCCAGAAAAAATGTCCAGCAACAAAACTGGCCCTTTTGTAGATGAATTCGTCACTTCGCCAACTTGAATTGGAGGAGTTTCTTCATGCAGTGCCCCCTCGGCATCATCAGCAAAACAAACTCGCCCTTCGGCGAAATCTTCTACCACTTCAGAGCGCTCTCTCTCTGCAGCGATTGAAGAAGTACACAAGCGCTTCCGCTCGTCGTCTTGCTCCAAAGTGCCTTGACGCTTTCGTGTAGGCAACATTGGCTTCGCGTGACCTTCGTCACTTTGTGAAACAGGGCTGCATTCAGCCCCGACTTGAACTTGACTCTCTAGTCAAGATGCTTTGTGTTCCTTCACAAAGGCATGTTTCTTTTTGCAACCTCTTTTGCAACAAAGATGTAATCCCTTTTTGCAATCGTCTCCACTCTTGCAGGTTCCTAGATTGAAAGCAAAACAGAAAGGATTGCCCTCATCGTCACAAGGAACTCCACCAAGAAGTTGTTTCGGCATAGGTGTGCGGCGAAGTTTCTTCACCTTCGCTTTCTTGATCTTGTCATCTTTGACTTTCTTTGGGTCAGAGTCTTGAACAACTTGCTGCCGTTCCACTGTTTGGGTAGATGAGGCAGCCGCCCTCTTCGGCATGGGCATGAGCATCCATCGTATCTCAGGTCCTGCAAGTAAGGTTCTGACGTGATCATCAAGAGGTAGACCTCCAGCTGGACCAGGATGAAGTCCACTCCGTGTAAGCTCGGCTAGCCGAACATGCAATTCTCTGTCCGCAGCGGCCAACTGATTGAGAGTGATCGGTGCAAAGCCCTCAATTGGGTCCTTCTTCAATTCATTAAAGAAGAAGTTGATGATCAATTCATGGACTTCGAAGGACATAGCCTGTGCAATCTCGTAGGCTACTCCCCTCCGACGCAAAGCATTGTGTACGTCCAGTTCTGAGGATAAATTTGCTACCAAATCAGGATCCTTACGCACTGCTTTGATTGCACCGCTTGCATCAGTCTTCCAAACCTTGAGGTCAGAGTCCTCCTTAAGATTGTTGACTTCCTGCGACCTCGAAGTGCACTTTGCCCACTCTACATACCGTATACGACCATCCTCGACACACTGGACCAGAGAGTTAATCAAATGATGCGACGGCTCCAAAACATTTGCAATGACCAAAGGTTGCACTCTAGCTTGGATAGCATCAAGGCGCTGTGCAATCTCCGGAGGAGGCAACTTTCTCGGGGCCTCTTGTTCAGTGGAGTCTACTTTCCTGCGAAGGTCGGCTGATGTAAGGGTATGGCTTTCAAAGAAAAGACGTCGCAACTTGGGAGCGTCCACATGCTGCTCTGCGCCTAAAATGGGAATCAACACTCCATCAATGAATGCCTGGTCATCTCCTGCTGCAGGATTCGTGGCAACAGAAAAAGCAAAGGTGGCGTGCGTCACCCAGCCCCTCAAACCGAGTGCATTCACTGTTGCTGCACTCAGCCCAATGGCCAGTGCCCTGCTTTCAAACACTGCTGTGCTATCCACTAGCGACATTGCAGCCTCTATGCGTGATGTTAAATGAGAAAATTAGAAAGCATGAATAAAAACTGCGGTTGTGTGGAACCAGGCACCCCTCAAAAATTGATCTCTTTGGAAATGCCCCAACGTGTTTGAAGAAACACCTCAAGAATTAGGTTCGGGGCATTTCGTGCAACTCCCGTGAAAACAAACGGATTCACATAAGTCTGAAATGTGATGCAAGCCAACATGTGAAAAAAATGTCGCTCCACCTTAGACAGAACAAGAGCCCACTCAAAGGCTCTAACCACTGCCTTGCCTGCTGTGCTTTCACAGTAGGCACACTCTGAACCACCACATGCAGTTCAGTATGGATTGACACTTGAATGTTGCACATGTCACATGACATGATGACTATTAGATTGGTGCATGTCAGTCTTGCGTTGCAAAACCTCGTCTCGCTCAAGGCTAGGACTGCACAGATTTTCACACCAATGCGATCGTCTGACATCACGGTTAGGGATGGCTCCTTCACAACTGAACGTGCCTACCCTGAAAGACAGGCCCCAGCTTGAAGTGATCCGGTTACATCAACCACTGTCAATGACAACAAAGGTTGAAGACACGAAACCAAACAAGGCCGTTAACCACGAAAAACTCTAGGGTTCCGACGTTTACAAAGCACATTCGATGGGACAGGCACTCAAGCTGCTCACCACATACATGTCGAGAGAGAGACCCTTCAGAGTATCTGTTATTCAAACAAAAGGCCAACAATGATCCCACATCATGAGACTAGTGCCTGTTGCACAAGAAAAAAAACAAGAAAAATTTTCTTGACCACTACAACTGTTTCATCAAACGAGTTCCGAGCTCTCTCAGACGTTCCGATGAATTTTTCCCGTCAGGCCCCGGCCCCGCATCATCACTCAAGACAACACAGAGAAAAAAATCTCAACACATACTGCAGAGAAGTTCATCGATGTCTCTGACAAGGCCGGGACCGCAGGAGGAATGGGACATACCTGGTGCAGCGGTCAAGTACGGTGTGCCGAAAAACACCTAGTGCATTTATACGGCATGAAGTTTCCAACTTGCTCAATCTTCTTGAAATTACGTGTAGCAATCTTACCACAACGCAAAACGACGGCCTCACCATCGTCGTCATCGACTGCTGAGTCTTTAGCAATATGACAGCAACCACTTTTGACATGCTCAAAGACTTGCAAATCACCTATTTCATAATGCAAACCTTGGGCAACCAGGGCTCCGACTATGGGTGCAGAAAATTCGGCATCCCTGTCTTCCCCGGAAGTGTTGCAGTCGTCGCCAGCTCTGTGTTCATTTTCAGAGTCACTCAAACTTGACATGGACAGCTCATGTTCAGATGAGACAAGTTCGAAGTCATCAGAAAAATTAGGAGAATCAAAACTCTCGACACCACTACCATCATGCTCAAGAGTTCTAGACTGACTCGACAAGAAATGAATGGCATCTTGAAGTGTCTTACACCCCGGCCTCTTCCATCTCTTAGCTCGCGACTGATCCGGATCAAAAAGTCCAGCACGAACAATCATCATGATACCCTCGAGTGCATGAAGTACTGGTGATTGTGCATCTCTACTATACTCCAGTGCAGACTTAGAACCAGGGTCAACATGATATCCTGCTAGACGTCGGAGGGACTCGTCACAGTTGCACTTTGCCATCCAGCTGAGCATCGATGCCTTGAGGGAATGAGTTCCGATATCGGACAACGGCACACGATCGTCAACCCTTGATAGCAATTCACGGAGCCAAACTGTTGCTTGAGGCGGTTCCAGTGGGACTAATCCCCAGCCACCCCCCGCCAAGGGAACTGGCATTGTAGGAAATCCAGGTCGAACCGTCAAATTTGCAGCCTGCCTGTTTTCCAGCCAAGGAGTCGCCCAATCGCCAACAAGTCCAGGGATGCAACAGGCAGCAGGCAACAATCTTTTTGCAATACGTTGCCTACCAGCATTCTTGTGATGATACAGCTCACATTCCAAGAAACCAGCGCCATCGTGCAGATCCAACCACGGCTCTGCTTGACAATGTTGACCATCAGACCATCTAAGTCTGGCATGAAGAATGAAGCACACATAGCCAGCAAAAATTGCTTCTTGCCCACTGCCATTTATAGCCAGAGTCTCTAATGCTGAAATCTGTGCCTTCGTCAAAGGAGTTTTCTTCTTCGGCAACACCATGGGTACGGCAACTGCTCCCTTGACCCTAGAAGAGCGTATGGAAGCACCCACATCCGCACCAATCATGTAGTGTGCAAAAGTAAGGCTCTCAAGGAATCGCGATGCTTTGGTTCGGGGGGCTTTCAACTGTCGAAGTTCCACCACATATCTGTAAGCCTCCTCTTCAGAAACAGGAAAAATTGTGGCATCTACCGTCAGTGATTTCTTCCACCTTGCAAAAGCCATCAGTGACGAGGCTCTCGATCTCAACGTAGAAACACCTTTTCTTCCCAGAGCATCACGAATAACCTGTTCGACTGTCATGTCCTGATTCTCGCCATCGACAATGCTGCGAATCTGCCTCCCCAAATCTGAGGCTTCCGGATTATCCACGATAATGATTCTCCAGTTTTCCAAAGCTCTTCCCAAAGACCTTTCTTGCGCAACTGGCCAAGGAATGACTGAGGTGACTCTCGACCACGACACTTTCCCAGAAATTTCAGCTACGACAAGAGTTTCGTCATCTTTGGGTATGTGTGGCATCGGACAAAACTTGGGAGCTGCAATCAAACGTGGCCTCTTTCCAAAAATGGCAGACAGAGTCGGTTGTTCCCATGGTAAAACAATGGAAGATCGTTTCACTCCCAAACGAAAAGACTCTGCTTGCAACATCACATCCATGGCAAATGTTCTACCGCAGGAAATTAGAAACACCCCATTTCAAAAACCTCCAGGCGGTGAGAACATTGTCCCGCCCACCCACCCTTGAAATGAAAAAGGACGGGGAATTCATTTATTGTTTCACGTGTGCACACACAACATGAGAAACAAATTACAAGGCAAACAAGCACACCTGTTCAATTACAACGAATTCCTTACCTGCTCACTTTTTTTTTTTACGCAGACGTAAACGAGCAAGGTACGAGATAGGACACGTGACCGCATACAGACACGCGAGACCGAGCAAGGGAGAACGCAGACACAAGAAAGCTAGTAGAGGACGGTGGCACACCACCTGTGAACCAACGCAAATAAAGGCTCATCACTAAAGTGAGACGCAGCTTGACTCTAAGCCATTTTTTCTTGTGCAAACATCTTGCAAAAAATGTATGTAAGCTTTGCTTTTTGTTTGCCATGCCATGGATGTTCCTGGGGTCACGATCAGTCGGAACGGCCATGCAGTTCTGTTGCAAAGCAACATACGCTTAGACATATGCTTAGATCAGAGATGTGCTTATCGAGCTTGAAAGGTGCTCAGCGCTATAGTTGTTTTGTATGGGAATTTGTATTGTAAGGGGGGCCCTTGTGACTTGAGCTCCAGCTCCTGCTTTGTTGGAGGCGCATGGCGATCCTGATTTGGAAGTGGACCCCAAGGTGCTTTCCCACCGTGCTTCATCCTCCCCATTCCTTGAGTCCAGCCTCTGTTCACCAAAAAAATGTTTGTTGTACTTGATGGGTTTGAAGTTGACGTGTTACTAAGAGAACTTTCGTTCATTCTGATTGAGTTCGATCAATTTGAGGAAATCCTGCAGCTTTTTTGGCTATATACCTCCAGTGAATTTTACTGGCGAGGGGTTTCGGTTGCAATGAAATTTTCGCAACTTGCCAATCTTTTGACTCTACTGCTTCACACGTACGGTGAAATTTCGGAAAGTTGCGCTACTGAGTTTCAAGAAGATTGCGCAGGGAAAGGCAATCTAACAGCGGGTGTTCGCATCTTTCACCTGAATGCAGCCCGCAGAGATGTTTTTGTTTGCATTGGCGTGTTCAATCAATATGATCAATACGTGTTTGCGTGACGCCATGCTTGGGATTCTTTTTTTCTTGGATGAACAGTTTTGTGGGGACTGTATGGTATAGGTATATGTATCTTTAATTTGAATATATCTAAATCATAAATAATTCAAAATTTTTAAATATATATCGAATTTCATCCAACCTATTCTAAATATCAATATTATTAAATATCAAATATATAAAATTTTATAAAGAATTATTTACAAAATAAATTGCTTATATTATAATAAAAAAAATAAAGAAATCCAATCAAAGATAATAACAATACATATAAAAAAAAGAAATATATA